>ENA-ORXM01000606-ORXM01000606.1-marine-metagenome-genome-assembly--contig:-NODE-606-length-60667-cov-6.459366_pt1 | contig 60667 bp, 55 predicted proteins | sample MGYA00237867_ERZ511480 | MGnify/ENA primary metagenome ERZ511480 (study PRJEB26309, sample SAMN06266103) | marine metagenome | isolation source: Algal blade | place: United Kingdom:Sidmouth, United...
CGACCACCGAGATCTACACTCTTTCCCTACACGACGCTCTTCCGATCTCGTCGAGCCCGATGGCCACCAGATCACGCTCGTCGACTCCAGTGGCCGCGTCCGAGCCCACGATGCCCGACGAGAACGAGCCGATCGTCTGCACCACTCCCGCCGGGGCATCAGCCGACAGGTTCTCGAAATCGGTGGCGTGCACGGCGTCACCAGCAAGCGCCGAGGCCGTGTCGAGCAGCCACCGCGAGGGAAGTGCTCGACGACTCGACCGCAGCGATCCGCGAGGAAACAGCAGTGTCCTCGCGCCCACCGGCGCCGACGCAAGCGCTGCGATGAAGGCGCGGTGTTGGTGGTGCAACCGGGCGATCCGGGGCTCGAGTTGATCGAGTGAGCAGAGCCGGACGCGATCGGGGAGGATGGCATCGTCTCGGCGAGGCGCCGGGAGCAGACCTTCAGCGGCTCCGAGCACGAACACCGCATCGAAGTCGTGGCCCACCGCAGCGGTGAGGGGACCGTAGAACACGCCGTGCCCGAAGCGACCCCGGCGACCACGAGCCACGTCGAGTTCAGAGCGCAGAGCACGCAGGAACACCTGGTGGTCCAGAGTGGGCTCGATCTCGTCCAACGCCGCAAGACGACCGATCGCCTCGTCGACCCGTTCGAACGCTTCCTGTTCGGCCTCGGGCCAGCCCGAGTGTTGGTTCTCGGGGCCGAGCAGCGTGACGAGGAGCCGTCGGGTGCTCGCGCACTTCTCGGACCACGTCGGAGCGCTGGCGATGGCGCTGATCGACTCGGCCAGCGCGTCGAGGAACTGGCGGAGCTCGTCGATGTCGTTCAGTCGATCGACGAACCGAAGCCGTCGACGCTCCGCCGCCGACGCATCGGCAGACGGGTCGGCAGCGAGTTCGTCGAGACGTGCCCGTGTCTGGTCCCGGTGCCGTTCGAGTTTGGCCGACCAGTCGCCGAGACCCCCGATCACTCCGGCCTCTCGCGACAACCGGTCCCATGAGACCGGTCGAACGCGCCGGTCGCCGTTGCGCACGGGTCCGCCGCTGACGAGCGCAATCACGCGATCACGCCGCCAGCGGACCTGGGGCATCTCAAGTGCCGCCAGCAGAGTGCGGCCGGCTGCAGAATCGGCGAGCCGCCGGGGATCAGGACCGTTGATCGTGATGCTCGCCGCAGCGAACTGCTGCTCGATGATCCGCACGTACGGATCGGGCGTCGGCATGAACACGCCGATCCGATCGGGTGCCACTCCCTGCTCGATCAGACCGACCACACGTGCGCACATCTCGCGCACCTCCTCGGCGGCATCGGTGACCGACACGATCGCATCGGCGACGGCGGCCCTGTCGATCCCGATCGAGACGGCAGCCACACGCGACACTCCCGCTGCCTCGGCCGCCCGCCACACCGGCTCGTCAGCGTCGGCGTCGCCGGTCACCCCCACCACCACCGAACTCGGAGCGTCGGACAACACGCGCCCGATCAACTGGGTGAGCGCTGACGAGGCCGGAGCAGGCAGAAACCACACGATGTGGCCGAAGGGTTCGAGCCGAACGGCGAGGTCGGCCCGACCGGCAGCGGCGGAGACGAGATCTCGTTCGGTGTGGAACCCGACGAGGCGCGCCTCGATTCTCTCGTACATCTCGACCGCCAGGAGGGCGGCGATGGAGCCCTCCTCGCGAATCGCCTCGATGCCGACCTCGTCGACGTTCGACAACTCGGCGAACGACGCCGCCATCGCCGCTTCGGTCGCCTCGTGCTGGAACACCGACCCGTACACCCCGCCGTCCGACGCATGATCTGCGAGCGCTCCACGCACGGCCGCGCCCAGGACCGGATTGGTGATCGGTCGGGTGTCGAGCAGCAGGTCGGCAGCGACGCGTTCGGCCAACTGGAACGGCGTGACGAACGAGACATTGGCAAGCCCGCTGCGCCCGCCGACCTCCCCCGAACCCAACAGTCGACGGGCGGACAGTCCGACGAAGTTGCTGGGCACGATCACCGTGACCGGGGCGAGCGCGTCGTCGCACTGCGCTGCGGCGATGACGGCGGCGAGCGCCTCGGAGGCGGGTCGCCCGTACTCGACGTGGATGGTGTCCTGGATCACCCGTCCGACAGTAGCGAGGGGGTGTGTCGGAGTTCGGTGGTCACACGTCGGCCACCGGGCGCGGACGGGTTCAGCGCGGCAGACCCGGGATGCCGGGCATACCCGGCGTTCCCGGAAGGCCGGGAATCTCCATCCCACCCTCTTCCGGCGTGAAGCCCGGGGGCAGACCCTTGGGCCGCTTCGGGCCCCCCTTGCCCTTCTTGCCCTTCTTGCCTTTCTTGCCGCCTGGCATTCCACCGCCGAGAACGCCCATCTTCTTCATCATCTTCTGCATCTCGTCGAACTGCTTGACGAGCCGGTTCACGTCGCCGACCTGCGTGCCCGAACCCGCAGCGATGCGTGCCCGACGGCTGCCGTTGATCGTCTTCGGGAAGGTCCGCTCCTGCATCGTCATCGAGCGGATGATCGCCTCGACAGGCTTGAGGTCGTCGTCGCTGATGTCGGCGTTCTTCAGTTCCTTCGGGATGCCGGGCATCATCGACATGATGTTTCCGAGCGAGCCCATCTTCTTGATCTGCTGCATCTGATCGAGGAAGTCGTCCAGCGTGAACTGGCCGTCCATCATCTTCTGGGCGGCCTCTTCGGCCTCGTGCTTCTCGAAGGCGCGTTCGGCCTGTTCGATCAGGGTCAACATGTCGCCCATGCCGAGGATGCGGCTGGCCATCCGGTCGGGGTGGAACTGCTCGAACTCGTTGAGCTTCTCTCCGGTCGACGCGAAGGCGATCGGACGACCGATGACCTCCTTGACCGAGAGCGCCGCACCACCGCGTGCGTCGCCGTCCATCTTCGACATGATCACTCCGTCGATCTGGAGCGTCTCGTGGAACGCCTCGGCGGTCTGCACGGCGTCCTGGCCGGTCATGGCGTCGATCACGAGGAACGTGTAGTCAGGGTCGACCGTGCCCGAGATCAGGCGGACCTGCTCCATCATCTCGGCGTCGATCGAGAGTCGGCCGGCGGTGTCGACGATGAGCACGTCCTTGCCGAGCCGCTTGGCCTCCTCGAGACCCTGGTGCGCGGTGAGTACCGGGTCTTCGGGGTCGGAGTAGACCGGCACGTCGATCTGGGCGCCGAGCGTGCGGAGCTGTTCGACGGCGGCGGGGCGTTGGAGGTCGGCACCGACGAGGAGCGGGTTGCGGCCCTGGGTCTTGAACCAGGAGGCGAGCTTGGCGGAGTTGGTCGTCTTGCCCGAACCCTGCAGGCCAGCCATGAGCACCACGGTCGGCGGCTTGGCGGCGTAGGTGATGGTCAGCGTGTCGCCGCCGAGGGCGCGGGTCAGTTCGTCGTTGACTGCCTTGACGACCTGCTGGCCGGGGTCGAGCGCTTGCGAACGCGTGGCGCCGATCGCATGCTCGCGGATGCGGTTGCAGACGGAGCGAACGACGGTGACGTTGACGTCGGCTTCGAGAAGCGCCGATCGGATCTCTTTCATCACCTCATCGACGTCGGACTCGGTCAGGCGGCCTTTGCCCTTGATCTTCTTGACGATGCCTTCGAGTCGGCCGGAGAGATTGTCGAACATACGCGTCCGAGGTTACCGGCCGCCCCGCCGACCATCCGGGAGCCTCACCGTCGACGGCTGACGCCCGCTTGCGAGTGCAGGTGTTTCGAGTCGGGTCCGGGTGTTTCCTTCACGAAAGGCTGCACGAAACACCCGGACGCCTCGAAACACCCGGACATCGAAACACCCGGACGCCTCGCAACACCCGGACATCGCAACACCCGGACATCGCAACACCCGGACATCGCAACGAATGTTGGGCGCAGGTCAGGCGGGCGGGAACCCGTGCGGGTCAGCGTTCGAAGAGGGCGCTGACGAACTCGTCGGGGTCGAACGGGATCAGGTCGCCGATGGTCTCGCCGATGCCGACGAGCTTCACGGGGATCCCGAGGTCGGTCTCGATGGCGAACACGATGCCGCCCTTGGCCGAACCGTCGAGCTTGGTGAGCACCACGCCGGTGACATCGACAGCCTCAGCGAAGACCTTTGCCTGCTGCAGGCCGTTCTGGCCGGTGGTGGCGTCGATGACGAGGAGGACCTCGCTCACGTGGCCTGGCTCTTTGGCTGCCACACGGCGCACCTTCGAGAGCTCGTCCATGAGGTTCGACTTGTTCTGAAGCCGACCGGCAGTGTCGGCCAAGACCACGTTGCAACCGCGAGCCTGGGCTGCTTGCACACCGTCGAAGATCACACTCGATGGGTCGCTGCCCTCTTCGCCACGAACGATCTCGACCTCACTGCGTTCTGCCCACATGGTCAGCTGCTCTGCTGCAGCCGCTCGGAACGTGTCACCGGCAGCCATCATCACGGTGTTGCCTTCGGCCTTGAGCCGTTTGCCGAGCTTGCCGATCGTGGTGGTCTTGCCAACGCCGTTCACACCAACGAAGAGCCAGACGTTGGTCTCGCCGTCGTCGATGGTCAGCGAGCGATCCTTGTCGGCGATCTCGGCCCGCATGCGCTCTTTGAGCAGGGGCAAGATCTCGGCGCCACCTTCGATCTTGGCTTCCTTCGCTGATTCCTTGACGTCCTCGAGCAGCTTCATCGAAGTCGACACACCGATGTCGGCGCGGATCAGGGCCTCTTCCAGCTCTTCCCACGCCTCGTCGTCGAGAACGCCCATGCCAACGAGGCCGCCAAGGAATCCGGTGAATGCCTTCCGGGACTTGGTGAGGCGGTCGAAGAAACTCGGCTTGACCGCCACCTCTTCAACGACCGGGGCTTCCTCGACGACGGCTTCGTCGACCGGGGCAGAGTCCAGCAGGTCTGTCTGTGGCCCATCGAGGACATCAGCCGGGCGTTCGGCGATGGCAGTTCCACCGCTACGCACATCGGTCTGGCTCGGTCCGAGCTCGTTACCGCCCCGTCCACGCACGAAGGCGACAGCACCGAGAGCCACCACTGCAAGGACGACGAGTACAACGATCAGAATCGGATCCATAAGCCGGTCAGGCTAGCCACCGAGACAAGCGACGCTGTGCGCTCTACAGCGGGAGAGTGAATACGGCGACGCTGTGGATGTTTGGCGAAGCCAAACTCCGGTTTGGTCGAAGACCAATACGTCAGCGTTGTGCGCTCACATGCATCGACTGCTTCCGCAGCTGGGATGTTTGGCGAAGCCGAACTCCGGTTTGGTCGAAGACCAATACGTCAGCGTTGTGCGCTCACATGCATCGACTGCTTCCGCAGCTGTGGATGTTTGGCGAAGCCAAACTCCGGTTTGGTCGAAGACCAATACGTCAGCGTTGGCTGAGAACAGCAGTGATCGTGAGGCGCTCGCCGTCACGGAAGAGCTCGAGGGCAACGGCATCACCGGGGAACTTGGTCTGGACCAGACCAGCGAGTTCCTCGATGCTGGTGACGGGTGCGCCATCGATGGCAACGATTCGGTCGCCGAGCAGGACCCCGGCAACTTCTGCAGCCGAACCTTCGGTGAGACCCTCGACGTTGACGCCAGACGAGCCGTCATCGGTCTGGCCACCGGCCACTCCGAGGAAACCAGGCTCGATTGCGTCCCCAGCCAGAATTCGATCAGCGATTGCCTTGGCGGTCTCGATCGGTACCGCAAAGCCGACACCGAGGTTGCCGGTGCTGAGACCGTCGGTCTGGATGGCAGTGTTGATGCCGATCACACTGCCGTTGCGGTTGGCCAACGCACCACCGGAGTTGCCGGTGTTGATCGCAGCATCGGTCTGGATCATGGGGTTGAAGCCTGCACCGTTGAACACCGGCCGGTTGAGCGACGAGATGATGCCGGACGTCACGGTTTGCTGGAGTTGGAAGGGCGAGCCGATCGCAATGACTGTCTGACCGACTTCGAGCTCCACACCAACGGCGAGCTCAGCGATCGGCAGGCCGCTGCCTTCGCCCACGGAAACAACCGCGATGTCGGTTCGAGCGTCAGAACCAAGGACCTGACCAGCGAGCACGCGGCCGTCTGAAGTCCGAATGTCGACGTTGCTGGAACCGTCGATCACGTGATGGTTGGTCATGATCAAACCATCACCGAAGACCACACCGGAGCCGAGGCCGACGTTGGGGATCTCGACCTGCACCACGGACGGTCCGAGGATCTGGGCCACGAAGGCAACCGGCTCGGTCGTGTCGAGGTCTGGCGGCTGCACGACCACGGGAGGCGCAGTGGAATCGGTCGAACTCGTCACGACAGCAGGGGGCGGAGTAGCGACTTCGTCGTTCCCGAACTCTTGGGCAGAAGCGAAACCGGATGCAGCGAGAATGCCTCCGCCGAGGAATGCGACAAAGGCCCGCCAACCCCAGCGAGTCTTGGGTCCGGGATCAGAAGGCGCCACCTCGGCAGGCTGGGAGCCTGGCGGGGCAACGGGCGGCAAGAACATCTGTTGGCTCACAACGGCAGCGGGTTGCGGAGCCGCTGCGGGCGATACCGGAGTTGCCGCTGCACCAGACCACCCTGGCGGTCGCGTCGGTGGAGCGACAGGACCGGGACTCGGGCGAGAAACAGCAGCAGGCGGGAGCGACCCATCGGTCGGCGGGCCTTGCGGAGACTCTTGATTTGTCCACTGCATGTCGCTCAAAGTCTTGTCCTCAGAAATACCGAGATCACGGTAGGCCAGCCGAATGCTTCGCCACGCATCACGTGAGCCTGTCCCGGACAGCTGTCGAGCCGTCCCTGTCAGCTATCGGCCCAGGAAGTCGAAGGGTGAAGGTCGAGCCGCTTCCGACCGCAGAATGCACGGTGGCCGAGCCGCCATGGCGCTCCGCGATCCGACGAACGATGCTGAGCCCGAGCCCCGAACCCGCCCCGACGTCTTGCCCTCGCCAGAACCGCTGGAAGATGGCGTCGTGTTGCGACACGTCGATACCTGGACCCTCATCGACAACGGTGACGTCGACACAGTCGTGGTGCAGACGAGCGGCGAGTTCGACAGTCGAGCCACGAGGGGCGAGGCGAACAGCATTCGAGACCAGGTTCGAGATCGCTCGCCTGATGGCGGGACCATCGCCGTTGATGGCGAGGTCTTCGGTGGCGAGCGTGGCCGCTGCGACGCTGACGTTTCGTCTGGCGGCGACGGCACTGAACTCCGACGCGATCTCGGACACGAGAAGGCCGAGGTCGATCCGTTCGAGTTGCAGCTCCGGCACACCACTTCTGGCTTGTTCGAGCAAGCCCTCGACCAACACGCCCATGCGTTGGGTCGATCGCAGGGCCACCTTGGCCGCCTCGGCCAGCTCGTCTTTGTCTTCTGTCTGCAGAGCGAGCTCGAGATTGGTCTGCGCCACTGCGATCGGGTTGCGCAGCTCGTGCGAAGCCTCGTGAACGAAACGGCGTTGATCCTCGAACGATCCCTGCAGCCGGTCGAGCATGCCGTCGAACGTGTCGGCCATCTGCTTGAGCTCGTCGTCGGCCCCCTGCATCTCGATACGTCGACTCAGGTCGGTTGCGCTGATGTCCCTGGCCACCCGGGTGATGCGACCAACCGGACCCAGAGCCCAGCCAGAGAGCAGGTAGCCGGCGCCGAAGCTCGTGACGAAGAGAACAGCCAGAGCAACCGAGGAGGCTCGACGCAGCTGCTCGAGCGCTTGCCGCTCTGCCGCGACTTCGATCTGCTCGACGGCAAGTCGATTCAGATCCTCGCGGGTGAACAGGCGCAAGTCGGTCTCGATGAGCTCACCGGTCTGGGGATCCTCCACAACGACTTCGAACGAGTTGAGCATCGGTTGCTCGAGCCGATCGACCTGCCAGAGATACAAACCACCGATCAGAACAGCACCCACGGCGAAAACCACCAGTGCAATCGTCAGCGACAGTCGAAAGCGGATGGTCTGGAAGAGCCTGGGCATGGATCAGGTCACGACCCGAGAAGCCGGTAGCCAGCGCCGATGATGGTCTCGATGTGTTGCTGCTGCGACGCGGCGGTGAGTTTACGCCTGAGTGTGCCGACAGTGACCCGTACCGTGTTGGTGAAGGGATCCATGGCTTCGTCCCAGACGTGTTCGAGCAGGCGCTCCTGACTGAGGACGTCACCCGGGTGCTGCATGAAATAGCGCAAGAGAGCGAACTCCTTCGTGGTCAGCGAGATTTCAGCACCCGCCCACTCGACCACGTGTTGTGCGGTATCGAGGGAGAGGTCGCCGATCGTGAGCACGGCGTCGGTTCCCGAGGTCTCACGTCTGAGCAACGTACGGACTCGTGCGGAAAGTTCCGGTAAAGCAAAAGGCTTGACCAGGTAGTCGTCGGCGCCATCGTCGAGACCGGCCACTCGCTCCTCCACGGCGTCGCGAGCCGTGACCATCAGCACTCTCGTCGACGGGTCGAAACGACCGTCGCTACGAATCAACCGACAGATTTCGCGTCCGTCGATGTCGGGCAGGGTGAGGTCGAGCGTGACCAAGTCGTACGCATTGATCATCAAACGATCAAGCGCCCCGTGGCCATCATTGGCCACGTCCACGGCGTACCCCTCACGGCGAAGTGAGGTCGCAATGGCGTTGGCAAGATCAATTTCGTCGTCGACTACGAGGATGCGCACATCCCAAGTCAACCGCTTTCGCGTGGCTTTCTTCCACAGCGGGTTGACTGGTGGTTCATTGGGCCGATGGGACCAGACTCATGCTCGGGTCAACACACCGTCAGCACGACCTCCACTTCACCTCTCCACATCCCCTCTCCACATCACCAACCCGGAGCCCCTGGAATGACCTTCGATACCACGAACCCCAACGGCGAGATCGACGTTGCCGACGCCGCTGCTCGTTTGGAACAGACTCTGTTCGAGGTGAAGAAGGTCATCGTCGGCCAGGACCACATGGTCGAACGGCTTCTGGTTTCGTTGCTCGCTCGGGGTCACATTCTGCTCGAAGGTCTGCCCGGCCTGGCCAAGACGCTGGCAGTTTCCACCCTCGCCACCGCAGTTGGCGGCAGCTTCGTTCGCTTGCAGTTCACCCCCGACCTCTTGCCCTCTGACCTCATCGGCACACGTATCTGGCGGGCATCGGAAGAGAAGTTCGACATCGAGTGGGGCCCGGTGTTCGCCAACCTCGTGTTGACCGATGAAATCAACCGAGCGCCTGCCAAGGTGCAGTCGGCGCTGCTCGAGGTCATGGCCGAGCGTCAGGTATCGATCGGCGGCGAGACCCGCGCATTGCCTTCTCCGTTCCTCGTGCTGGCTACCCAGAACCCGGTCGAGAGTGAAGGCGTCTACACACTTCCTGAAGCTCAGCGTGACCGATTCCTCATGAAAGTGACGGTCGGCTATCCGTCGCCGGCCGAAGAACTCGAGATCGTTCGTCGCTCCGGAGCGGGTAGCGCCGTACCCGTCGAGCGGGCCATCACACTCGACGAGCTCGAACAACTCCAGAACGCCACCGACAAGGTCTACGTCGACGCCGCCATCGCCAACTACGCCGTCGACCTCGTGATGGCCACTCGTGAGCCGGCGCTGCGAGGCCTGCCAGAACTCGAGCCGTTCATCGACTTCGGCGTCAGCCCACGCGCCACGCTCGGCCTGGTCGCAGCCAGCCGGGCGCTCGCGATCTTGCGAGGTCGTTCCTACGTAGTCCCGCAAGACATGTTCGACGTCGCCCGCGATGTACTGCGACACCGGCTGATGCTCAGCTATGAAGCGCTTGCCAAGGACCTCAGTGCCGACGACATCATCAATCGTGTGCTGAGCGTCGTGCCAGCCGCAGCGATCAGCCCGCTCCCCCACGGCCAGACTCGCCCCGCAGCGGTCACGCCCCCGCCCATTCCGGCGCCGATTCCGGCGACCCCTGCTGGGTCCATCGCGGCACCGGTGCCGCCCATCAGCCCCGTGCCTCCGCCTCCGCCGCCCGGTCGCACACCGAGCGCCGCTCCCGGGCCGAACGCCACCATGGTGTCGCCCCCACCTCCGCCGAGCCGCCCCGAGACGCCGGCTCCGACCGGGCCAGCCGCTGACCCCACCATCGAGCTTGCGACGGAAGACTCTGATCGCGCGTGAGCCAGCCAGCCAGCGACACCGGGTCACCGAACGCAACGTCGGCCGATGAGCTTCTCGCGGGTCGGACGCGAGAGATCCTTCGGCGGCTCGAACTCGATGTCACACAACGCCTCGATGGGTTGTTGCACGGCGACCACCGTGGCCTCGTGCCAGGGCACGGAACCGAGCTCGGCGAGACCCGGCGGTACGCACCCGGCGACGACGTTCGCAGAATCGACTGGAACGTCACCGCGCGCCTGAGCGACCCTTACATCCGTCAGACCGTCGCTGAGCGAGAGCTCGAGACCTGGCTCGTCGTCGACCGATCGCCTCGGCTCGATTTTGGCTCGGCCCGTCATGAGAAACGCCAGCTCGTCCTCGCTGCAGCAGCCGCCACCGGCTTCTTGACCAACCGCGACGGCAATCGCATCGGTGCGATGCTGGCGGGGCGTGGAGAGCCGAAGATCCTTCCGGCCAAGGGCACGCGGAAGCATCTCCTCCACATCCTTCACGAAATCGCCAGCACACCTCGCGGTGACGGAGCAGGGGTCACAGATCTCGGCGCCGCCCTCTCGCAGCTCGGTTCGGTGGCAAAGCGACGCGGTCTCGTGGTCGTGGTGTCTGACTTCCGAGTCGCAGAAGGTTGGGAGACTCCGCTGCGAATTCTCACGAACAAGCACGATGTCCTTGCCGTCGAAGTCATCGATCCGCTGGAGCTGGCGCTCCCCAATGTTGGACCGCTGCCCATCTCCGACCCCGCCACCGGCGAGATTCGCGAGATCCCCACCCAGAAGCAAAAGGTTCGCGATGCCTATGCAGCGGCCGCTGAAGCTCGGCGCCAAGACTTGATGCACACCTTCCGCTCGAACCGCGTCGACCACCTCACATTGCGGACCGACACCGAGTGGCTCGACGATCTCGTCCGCTTCGTCGGTGCTCGCCGGCATCGAATTGCAGCCCTTGCGGGAGGCCGCTGATGACATTCCTCCAACCAGAGCGCCTCTTGGTCTTGATCGCTGTTGTTCTGCTGATCATCCTCTACGGCTTCATGCAGACCCGTCGCAAGGTCTATGCCGCACGCTTGGCCTCGGCCGACCTGCTCGATTCCGTGGTGCCTCGCCGATCGGGTTGGCGTCGCCATGTAGCCAGCTCCGTTGTGCTCGCAGCACTCATCGTGCTGTCGGTGGGCTTCGCTCAACCGACCCGTGTCGTGCGCGTCCCACGCGAACGAGCCACAGTCATCGTCGCCATCGACGTCTCGCTCTCGATGGAAGCAGGAGACGTCGAACCAGATCGACTCCAGGCAGCCCAACAGGCGGCCAAGACCTTCATCGACGAGCTTCCGCCCACGCTCAACGTCGGCATCGTCGGCTTCGCCGGCACCGCCTCGGTGTTGTTGCCTCCCACCACCGATCGCGTCACAGCGGCCAGGGTCATCGACAATCTCCAGCTGGCCGAGTCGACGGCAATCGGTGAAGCGATCTTCACCAGCCTCGACTCGTTGCTGAGCGTTCCCCCAGACGACAACGGCGACCGAGCCCCGGCTCGCATCGTGTTGTTGTCCGACGGCGTGACCACCGTCGGAAGGGCAGACGAGTTCGCCATCCAGGCTGCCCAACAGGCCGAGATCCCTGTGTCGACCATTGCGTTCGGTACCGAAGATGGCTTCATCATCTACGACGATCCCGAGACCGAGGTCGTCGAAGCCGAACCGATCGCTGTTCCTGTCGGCGGCGAGAGTCTTCAACAGATTGCCGATGAAACCGGCGGGGCGTTCTTCACCGCTGAGAGCATCGACGAGCTCGAGTCGGTCTACGAGAACATCGGTTCAGCGATCGGGTTCGAAGAAGTCGAACGAGAGATCACTGATTGGTTCATCGGTGCCGGCCTTGCGTTGCTCGTCGCCGCCTCGTTCCTCAGCCTCCTCTGGTTCCAACGCCTCGTCTGAACCTGGGGTCAGGTCCTCACACCTCACAGCCAGCCGACGTCGAACAAGTGCCAGACGATGTTGAGCCAGCGAGTCTCGTTCGAGCACTGCCTCGAATCGTCTCGCTGCCATCGAAACTGAGTTGGCCGAGCTCAGGCCGAAACCCTCTGCAATGGCTTTCGCAGGCCAACCCGCGTTTCTCGAAAGAGACATCGCTGCCGACCGAGCCTCGTTGTGGTGCCCGATCAGCGACGTCGTAATCAGCTCTTCCTCGACGCCATGCACGGCAGCAACTATCGCCACGATGAGGTCGATCTCGGGCCGAAACCGTTTCCGCTCTGTCCGGCGCCGTGAGGACGCCGTGTCGGCTGCAACAGGCACCCCAACTTTCATTCGCTGCTTGAAGCCATCGGAGCCGAGGGCCGGAGCTGGTCGCCTTTTCGCGAGCTCAGCCTCCTTGATACTGTCGCGTGCCTGACTCTCGGTTGAAGTTCGCAGCAGGTCCAGGTCGTTTCCGTACAAGGCGAGGGCCGATTTCGTGTCGAGCACATCGAGCGATGGTCGAAGCCCGAGATACTCCTGATACGACGACCAGCAGTAGTCCTCGGGTCGGCTGACCAGGCCAGCCTCAACCGGATTGCGGTGGACGTACTCGACAGCTACCGCCAAGTAGGAGTCTGTCTCCAGAAGCGAGTTCCAGAATCTGCCTTCAAACAGGTGGCCGGTCCGGCCGTGTCGTTGATTGAATCGCTGGGCATAGACGCCCTTCACATGCCGAAGCACATCGCTCAAGTTGCCGTGATGATCAAGCAACGTGAGGTGGACGTGATTCGTCATGAGGCAATAGGCAACGAGGTCGCAACCACCTCGCTTGCACGCTGCCGACAGAATCCGCAGGAAGCCATGCCGGTCCTCGTCATCGGCATAGATCGGAAGCTTGTTGTTGCCACGCGCCGTGACGTGATGAAAGCCGCCGGGTGGGTGGATTCGTAGTTGCCTCGCCATACAACGAACATACAAACGGCGTGTGACAGCCTCAGTCTGGCTGTGAGGTGTGAGGACCTGACCCCAGGTTCAGGTGGCGGTGGAGATGCGCTCGCTGACGACCTTGGAGGAGCCGCCGGGCTTCATGCTGACGCCGTAGAGCACATCGGCGGCTTCCATGGTCTTCTTCTGGTGGCTCACGATGATGAGCTGGGCTTCCTTGCGGAACTCCTCGATCAGTGACAGCAAGCGACGCAGGTTCATGTCGTCGAGCGCCGCTTCGACTTCGTCCATCACGTAGAACGGCGACGGCCGGCTCTTGAACACGGCGAACAAGAAGCCCAACGCCACCAGCGAACGCTCGCCACCGGACAACAGCGAGAGCTTCTTGACGTTCTTGCCAGACGGCTTGGCCTCGATCTCGATGCCGGTGTTGAGAAGATCGTTGGGTTCGGTCAGAACAACAGCTCCACGACCGCCGGGGAACAGCACCTGGAACAGCTCGACGAAGTTCGTGGCGACATCGGCGTACGCATTGGAGAAGACGCTGACGATCTCGTCGTCGATCTCGTGGATGAGCCTTTGCAGGTCCCGCTTGGTGTTCTTGACGTCGGTGAGCTGACCGTCGAGGAACTCGTGGCGAGTCTTGAGCTCTTCGAACTCTTCGAGTGCCAGCGGATTGATCGGACCCATGAGCTTGAGATCGCGCTCGAGTTCGCGGACACGACTCTCGGGGCTGGCGCCGTCGGGAACCTCGGGGCGCTCGGCCGCCATGGCGACGCGAGGCTCGGTGTCGAGCTCGCCTCGGAGCGCTTCGGTGAGTGTTTCGAGCCGAATGCGATGCTCGGCCTCGGCGACCTCGAGACGGCCTCGCCGTTCACGAACCTCGACGAGTTCGCGTTCGGCCTTCTGCCGATCGTTGCGTCGAGCCGACAGCGCATCGGAGACTTCCCGAGATGCAGCAGACTGCGCCTGCTGCTCGGCGTGGAGCTGAGTGATCCAGACAGCGAGTTCTTCTCGGTGCACGTCGAGCGAAGCATCGAGTGCCGATACTGCGTGCAACGATTGCTGGATGCGTTCTCGGCGCACTCGAGCCGCGTCGCGTTCCTCGACCAAGCGAGCGAGGCGAGCCTCGACCTCGCTCTGACGGGTGAGCAACACCTCGTGGCGGCTGTCGAGAGCCGCCGCTTTGATCTCGACGTCGTTGCGACGGACGTTGACCGACCCGATCCGCTTCTCCATGGCTGTGCGAGCTTCGGCGAGTGTTCGGGTTCGGTCCTCGAACGCCGCTTCGATCTCTTCGAGTCCGGGGAGCTGCAGTTGTAGATCGGCCAACTCGGCCTTGTCGGCTTCGACTCGGGCCTGGATCTCGCCCTGTTGGCGGTCGAGCCGATCACGGTCGATGGCGAGGTCGTTGAGTTGATTGCCCGAGCGCTCGAGCGTGGCCGTTGCTTCTTTCAGCTTCTGTTCGATCGACCGCAGCTGGCGTTCGAGTTCTTTCGGACTCTGACGAGCAGCGTCGAGCGCTTGCTGAGCCGACTGCACGCTCTCGGCGGCCGCCGAGGCTGCCAGATCTGCTGTCGCTGCGCTGGTGACGGCTTCGTCGAGAGCGGCTCCGGTTGCTCCACTACCCGCTTGGCCAATGCGCCAACCCGTTGGGCCGAATCGATCGCCAGCGGAGCTGACGATGACAGAATCTGGAGCCGACATCGCAGCATCCAATGCCTCGGGCCAGCCACCTTCGACCGCTCGCACCGAACCAAAGAGTGCATCGAGCAGCGGCGCAACGTCTGGCCGCAGCGGACGAACCTTGGACCGGACCGACGATGGATCGATGCTGGCGCCGGACGTCGCGCCCAGGGCCAGAACAGCGCCACTGAGGTCTTGAGCTGCCAGGGACTCCAACGCCGAGCGACCGCTCTGTGGACCGTCGACGACGACGGCCTGTAGGGCTTCGCCCGCCGCTGCCTCGATGGCTGCTTCCCAACCGGTGTCGATGTCGATCAGTTCGAGCAGTGAGCCGAGCACGCCGGAAGTGGACGCCAGCGCGTCGGCACCGGCTGCAGATCGAGCGGCGTCGAGCGCTTGACGCAGCGCATCAGCCCGAGCGGTCCAGCGGCTTGCTTCAGCATCGGCTGTGCGTCGAGCCTCACGAGCAGATTCGACTGAAGCTTCACAGTCGCCGAGCACCGTCGAGGCATTATCGAGTTCAGCAGTGAGCCGCGGCACGTCGGGCGAGCCTGCGTCGAGCACGGCCTGGGCCTCGGTGCGGGCAGCGACCAAGCGATCGTGGCGGGAACCGAGCGACTCGAGTTGTTCGACGATGCGAACGGTCTCTTGCTGGTCTCGCTGAGCGGCTGCCTGCAGCGCCTGGACCTGAGCTCTGACTTCGGTGGCTTGGACCGGCGAGGGCCCGACACCTTCGCCCCAGGTCGATTCGAACGACTCGCGGTCGGCAGCGAGCTGACGCTCGAGGACTTCGATCTCGCCGACGTGCGGCGCAAGATTCGTACGCTCGATGTCGACTGATGCGAGATCGGCGACGATACGGGCTGCCTCGGCTTCGAGGCTCGACACGACACCTTCGTCAACGGCGGTCTGCAGCTCGCCTTCGAGGCGACGCCGGCGTTCGCCGATGACGTTTGCCTGGCCCTTGATGCGTTCGCGGAGACTGAGAGCTCGGGAATGGACGTCGGCGATGTCTGATCCACCGAGTGCAGCGAGCTCTGCCTCGGCGTCGAGAACGACGGCATCGAGCTTGGCCAGCTCCGCCTTGAGTTCGGTTTCGCGTCGATCGAAGTCGGCCCGCTGACGGTGCCCCGCCTCGATCTTGCCGGTGAGCGCCGCCAACTCACGCCCGGCCAGGTGAATACGCAACGCCGTGACCTCGGCCAGGACCGCACCGTGGCGACGGGCGGCATCGGCCTGCTTCTCCATGGGCCGCAACTGCCGTCGAACCTCTCGCACCAGGTCGTTCAACCGGTTGAGATTTTCCTCTGTCGAATTGAGGCGACGCTCGGAGCGCTCTTTGCGTTTGCGGTACTTGAGAACACCTGCGGCTTCTTCGATGATCGCCCGACGATCCTCGGGCCGAGAATTCAGCACGGCGTCGATCTGGCCCTGGCTGACGATGATGTGTTGTTGCCGGCCGACGCCGGAGTCAGACAGCAGTTCAGTGACGTCGAGCAAGCGGCAGGAGACGCCGTTGATCGAGTAGTCCGAATCGCCGTTGCGGAACAGTGTGCGGGTGATCGTGACTTCGGTGAAGTCGATCGGCAACATGCCATCGCTGTTGTCGATCGTGAGGGCGACCTCGGCTCGACCCAGGGCGGGACGACTCATCGTGCCGGCGAAGATGACATCGTCCATCTTTGCCGAACGAACAGCGGTCGGAGCTTGCGCGCCGAGCACCCACGCCATGGCGTCGACGACGTTCGACTTGCCCGAGCCGTTCGGGCCAACCACAACGGTGACCCCCGGCTCGAGTTCGAGGACAGCCGGGTCGGCGAAGGACTTGAAGCCTTTGATGGAGAGTGCTTTGAGATACACGTCGAACCCGCCGGATCTTGGAGTGAACGAGGGATGCTAGGAGAGGATCGTTTCGCGCGTGGCGAACGATCAGACCTGGGTCCCACAGAAGTAGACGGTCTTGCCCTTGAACTGGGCCTTCTGAATGGGCTGGCGGTTGCGAGGGCTGAGATCACCGTTCTTTTGGTAGACGGCGAGGTGGTCAGCGAATTCGCCAGGAGCACCGTTGAGATCGATGAACGGTCGAGTCTCGAGCGACGTGCCCCGGTACTTGATGGCGTCGTGCAGAACACCTACGAGCGAGCGATGCAGGCGACGGACTTCCATCGTGGTCAGCTGATCGGCGCCACGGTCATAACGAAGGCCAGCGTCGAAGAGGATCTCGTCGGCATAGATGTCGCCGATGCCGACGAAGTTGTCCTCGTTCGTGAGCATGACCCGAAGCGGCTCGGTCCTGGCCCGCACGAAGTAAGAGAAGTCGACCCAGGAGATCGGCTCGGCGAGCAGATCGAGGCCCCGCCGATTGCTCGGCGGCACGATGGTCTCGATCTCTTCGGTCGGCACTGCAGTGACTGCAGCCGAGCCGTCAGCATCAATGATGCGAAGGTCTCCACCCTGGGTGAAGGTGAGGATGACTGCGGTCTTGGACTCGACAGCGATCTTCGAAGCGCAGCGTTGGAGGTAACCCTCTTCGCCGAGCGAGATGACGATCGTGTGCTCGTTGTTGAGTGTCAAGACGATCGCCAGACCAGCGCGCTCCACTGCGTCGATCTTGGCACCCTCGACCAATGAGGAGAAGCTCTTCTTCGTTCGGTGCTCCGGCAGTGACTTCAACGAGCGAATATCAGCGATCTTGATCTTTCGACCAACAGCGTCGCGTTCGAGGTCACGCTTGAGTGTTTCGATCTCGGGGAGCTCGAGTCCTGACATCAGGTTGCTTCTTTCTGTGCTCCGGAAGCCGGAGAGGTGGAGACTGGATCGGCGTCTGCCGAAGTGAGGGCACGCCAGGCAGCTTGTGCTGCGGCCTGCTCTGCACGCTTCTTGGATGTGCCGTGCCCGGCACCGCGTTCGTCGGTGCCCATCGAGACCACAGCCTCGAACACACGATCGTGGTCGGGGCCGGAAGAGGTGATGCGGTAGCTCGGTGGCGTGAGCGTGCGTTCAGCTGCGAGCTCTTGGAGGCGCGTCTTGTAGTCCTGGCGTCCGGGACGTTCAGCACCAGCGTTGATGTCGTCGATCATCAGATCGAGCACGACCTCAGCGGCCCGCTCCCAACCGGCATCGACGAAGACAGCACCGAAGATCGCTTCGAGCGCGTCGGCCAAAATCGACTCTTTCTCGCGTCCTCCTGACTGATTCTCGCCTCGGCCGAGGAACAGTTGCGAGCCGACGCCGATGCGGCGGGCGACGACGGCGAGCGTGGCGGTGTTGACCACCGACGCTCTCAGCTTCGCGAGCTGGCCTTCTGCAAGGTCGTCGTAGGCGGTGAAGATGTGTTCGGTGACAGCCAGGCCCAGCACGGCGTCGCCAAGGAACTCGAGCCGTTCATTCGGCTCGGGTGCATCCGTCTCTGCGCAATGGCTGCGGTGCGTGAGCGCCAATTGCAGAAGTGCGGGGTCAGCGAACTCGTGCCCGATGGCTCGGGACAGTTCCTGGGGGTTGGCCGCCTCGTTCAGGAGTCGGCTCCGACTTGGCTGAACACGTAGTCGACGGCGTCACGAACGGTCTTGAGATCCTGCAGATCCTCGTCCTCGATGCGGAACCCGACCGTGCGATCGGACAACTCTTCTTCGATCGCTTCGACCAACTCGATGAGAGCCAAGGAATCGGCGTCGAGATCATCGGCAAATGAATCGCCTTCGTTGATCTGATCTGGCTCGACTTCGAGTATGTCGGCGAGCCGATCACGCACGAGGGTGACGACCTCTGGACGGTTCATCGGCGACTGCTCCATGTGGGTTTCTGCGGGCAAAACGGGTCCTTGTCTACGCTCTCGCCACGCATGGACTCACGAGTGACGCGGCCAAGCGATTCTAGCCGTGTGTGGGCCCTTCTCACGGAGGGTGTCAGCTGTCGCTGCGTGATGCCGCAGCAAAGACAAGCGGAAAATCCGCTCAGCCAGTGGCTTTTTCAGCCTCGAGCATGTCCCGGATGTGCTGCACGATACCCGAGTCCACCATCTCTGATGCCGTTCGAATCGCGTTGGCGATCGCTCGAGGCGATGACGAACCATGCGAGATCATGCTGACTTGTTTGCAGCCGAGCATCATCGCCGCTCCGCGCGCCTCAGGGTCGAGCTCTTCGTAGAGGCCAGCGAGCACATCATTTGCTCCTGGGATGGTTGCCAACTGCTGGCGGATGGCGTCGAGTGCTATCCCCATGCCGCCCTCGAGAGACTTCAGGATGATGTTGCCGGTGAAACCGTCGCAGACGATGACGTCGGCTTCGCCATTCATCAGGTCGCGCCCTTCGACGTTGCCGACGAAGGTGGCGCCGCAGGATTGCGTCCAGGATTCATCGGCCAACAGGTCGCACGTGGCTTTCACCAGCGCATTGCCTTTGCCCGCTTCCTCGCCGATGGTCATGACGCCGACCCGAGGCACCTCGACACCAAAGCGTGTGCGGGCGTACACCGTGCCGAGCTGGGCGAACTGCACCAACCACTCGGGCTGAGCATCCGCATTGGCACCACAGTCCAACAAGGTGGTGGGCGTGGAGCCGAGCACAGGGAACGGCACCGCGATGGCCGGCCGGTTGATACCTCGGATTCGACCGAGCCGAAGCAGCGACGCCGCCATGGCTGCACCGGTGTTGCCAGCGCTCAGACAAGCCGAAGCTTCGCCATCGCGCACGGCCTCGGCGGCTCGAACAACCGAGGAGTCCTTCTTCTTGCGAACGCTCGCCGCTGGCTCGTCGCCCATGCCTACCACTTCGGACGCGTGTTTGACGGGGAGATCTCCGACATCACCGAGCTGTGCGGTGTCGCCGACCAGGAGGACGGGAACGCCGAATTCTTCAGCAGCAATGCGAGCGCCGGCGACGATCGAAGCAGGCGCATCGTCGCCACCCATGGCGTCGACGGCGACCGGCAGGCGAGTGTCACTCATTTTGACTCGCGATCTTGCAAGCAGGAGCGGGCGGCGCCAAACAGCGCAAGCCACTCACGTTGCCTAAGCGACGTCGACGGCCTGACGACCCTTGTACCAACCGCAGCTGTTGCACACCCGGTGCGGAAGCTTGGTTTGGCCGCAGTGATCACACGACGCCTTGGCCGGAGCCGAGATCGACCAGCTCGAAGCACGACGGCTACGGGTCTTGGCCTTGGAGGTCTTCTTCTTTGGTACGGCCATGAGAGTTCCTGGAGCGTGAGGCGACGAGGCGTCCGGGGTGGACACGAACCCAAGAGTGTAGCGGTGGACGCTCCACTACCACCCTCAGGCACCACACCCGGCGCAGCAAGGCTCAGTCGCGGAGGTCGAGATCGCCGAGCGCCGCCCAACGAGGGTCTGGTGGCTTCTCCGCCGTCGCCGCCGCTGCTTCGAGTTCCTCTTCGGTCACCGTCGGATAGCGATCGGGGTCAGGCCCAGCGCAATCGTCACTACACAGGGGTGCCAGAGGAAGACCGAGCAGCGCGGCGTCGCGGGCCATGGGAACGAGATCGATGGTGTCGTCGACGAGTTGTACGATCTCGTCGGTCTCATCCGGCGCTCCGACCTGGTAGATGTCCAAGATCTCGACACGGTCGGCACCAGCCACGTCATCGAGGCAGCGACGACACTCGCCTTCCCAGGCCATGTCGATGAAACCAGTGACGGTGACCCCGCGCTCGATCGACTCGACCACGATCTCGCCGATCAGTGGGTCTGAGGTGGTTCGGCTGGCGATGACTTCGAGCGGATCGAGCAAGATGTCGATCGGCACGATTCGTCGCTCGCCGAGACGACGGCGCAGATCCGCAACGTTGATCTCGTGTTTGACCGTCGGCTTCCGCTCGTGGCTTCCGCTGTTCATGGCAGACCAGACTACGGGTAAGCCAACGCCTTCAAAGCAGAGCCGTGCCGACAGCAAAGCAGCGCCGTGCCGTGCCGACAGAGCGGGAGCGTGAGCGGTCAGCGCCGTTCGGGTGCCTCTGCCATCGGCGTCGAGGCCTCATCGACCACATCGAGTTTTTCGGTGAGATCGATCGACGGTGCGCCGCCTGCTGCAGTGCCGAGGAGACGAGTCCGCCCCTTGGCCACCGTTTCGCCGGTGCGCTCGAGCAAGAGTTCGAACGTGGCGAGCTTCTTGTCGCAGAAATCCTCGGTCTGGCGGATCAACATGCGGCTCTCGGCCTTGGCCTTGTCCATCGTGGCCCGAGCGTTGTCTTCTGCTGCTCGCACGATCTCTTGACGCTCGACCATGCGGGCGACCTGCTGGCTGCCCTGATCGATGATGGCATCGCGTTCGCGCTCCGATTGCGCTAGGAACTCTTCCTTCTCCTTCAGCAACCAGCGAGCCCGACGCAGTTCGTCGGGCAACTGATCACGAGCGGCTTCGAGAAGGTCGAGGATCTCGTCACGGTTGATCTTCGCCAGCGCAGACATCGGAGCCGTCTTGGCCAACGAGATGTCCTCGATGGCCTGAGCGAGAAGGTCATCCACCACCGGCACACGGTAGGGATCGGCTTCTACTGGTTCGGTGTCGACGTCGAAGCCGTCTGAAGGATCGGGGACGGCACGGATGAACGCTCGGGGGTTTTCTTGATCGAAGAAATCAGCCATTGGCGAACCTTGCTCGGAGGGCGGAAAGTACTGGCGGTGGGACGACATCGCTGACGTCGCCCCCCATTGCTGCGATCTGGCGGACGTAGGTGCTGGCAACCAACGCTGATGCACCCGTCGCAGGAACGAAGATGCTGGGCATGGACCCGGTCGTGAGATTCATGTGGGCTTGCTGCATCTCGGCGTCGAGATCGGAACCGCCCCGCAGGCCCTTGACGAGGCAGTCAGCACCGAAGCCGACAGCGGCGACGGTGACCAGTCCGCTGAACAACTCCACCTCGACACCATCGAGGTCAGCCACTTCGGATCGGATCATGTCGACCCGTTCATCAGGTGTGAACAACCCCGAGGGCTTTTCAGGGTTGTGACCTACACCCACGACCACCCGATCAAAGAGACCCGCGGCGTGGCGGATGACGGCGAGGTGCCCGTTGTGAACGGGGTCGAATGAACCGGGGTACAGCGCAGTTGCCATTGTTGGGCAACGTTAGTCGTCGGCTGTGCCAGTTTCGGTCACTGTTTCAGCACGCTCAGCGATGACGATCTTGGAGCGGCCGTATTCGCGACGCTTGAGCTCGATCCAGGGCTCGGTCAAAGCGATGTCGAACGATGCGTGCCCGACGAGAACTTCTGCTGGAACCAACGGCAACAGATCGGCCCACACGTCGTCGGTGTACGGCGGATCACAGAAGGCGAGCTCGACTGCCGGAGCGGTGCGAACCACGCTCTCGACATTTGCGGTGAGCACGGTGGCTTGATCGGTGAAGCCCAGCGCATCGACGTTTTTCTGGATCACGGCCGCTGCGCCACGGTTCCGCTCGACGAAGGTCACGTAGCCCGCTCCCCTACTCAAACACTCGAGCCCGAACGAACCGCTTCCTGCGAACAAGTCGAGCACCCGACACTGATCGAGCTCGATGATCGGCTGGAGCATGTTGAAGATGCCCTCTTTGGCCCGGTCGGTGATGGGGCGTGTGCCCTGCCCGTCCGGAGCGATGAGCTTTCGTCCTCGAGCCGAACCGGCGATCACGCGCATGGCCGCACGCTATAGCGTGCGATCCATGACCACGTGTTGCGTGAACCGAGTGCTGCCATGACCATGCCCGATGCCGAAATCGTCTGCGTCGACTGCGGGGGCACGTGTTACCCGCTCGGCTGGTTCCCCGGAGACGGACCACTCGACCCCGGCACCGTGCTGCCGTATCGCTGCAAGGACTGCCTCGATCGCTGGGACATCGTGATCGGCGAAGAAGGCGACGCCGAGGGCTACTGACCAACCATCGAAACAAATGGCTGATTCCCGCCAGACCCGACACGCCTCGTACTTCACCATCGAGCCATGACGACGAACTTCACCCTCCGGCCGATCTCCGAGGATGCAGCTGCAGAGCTGGGAGCGAAAGACGGCGAGGTCTACCTCGCCGACGCGTTCACCCCTTGAGCAGGAACTCGGCCTCTTCAGGGTCGAGGAACAACTCGAGTTCGCCGGCCAGACCTGGGTGCTGGGTCAAACCCGGGTCGGCATCGAGCAACTCGATGGCAGTCTCGCGAGCGGACTCGACCGCCGCTCGGTCGGTGCGAAGAGAAGCGAGCTTCAAATCGTTCTGGCCCTTCTGACGCTCGCCGAGAATCGTTCCCTCGCCTCGCAGGTCGAGATCAACTTCGGCCAACTCGAAGCCGTCGGTCGATGCAACCAACGCTTCCAACCGAGCCTCGCCGTCTGGCGTCGATGGCTCGCCAACGAGCCAGCAGGTCGAGGCGTGCTGTCCTCGACCAACCCGGCCTCGCAGCTGATGGAGTTGGGCAATGCCGAACCGGTCGGCGTCGAGGATGACCATGCCGGTGGCGTTCGGAACGTCGACGCCGACTTCGATCACCGTCGTGGCCACGAGCACATCGAGATCGCCCGCCCGGAACGCCTCCATCGTTGCGTCTTTGTCGTCTGACTTCTGGCGGCCGTGGAGCAAACCGAGGCTGAGGCCGGCGAGTTCGACGAGGTGGAGGCGCTCGGCGATGACTTCAGCGGATGCAACTTCGAGTTTCTCAGACTCGTCGATGAGCGGGCAGACCACATAGATCTGGCGTCCCTCGGCGACCGACGCCCGAACCTCTTGCCACATCGCTTCGAGCTCGAGCGGAACATCTTCGCCTTCGAGCGAGCCCGCTGCAGGAATCCAATGGGTCTTGATCGGTGTTCGACCTGGCGGTAGCTCGTCGAGCACAGACACGTCGAGGTCGCCGTAGACCGTCATCGCCGCAGTTCGCGGAATCGGCGTTGCTGTCATCACCAGAACATCCGGCAGCGCATCAGTTGCGGTCTTGGCACGAAGCGCCGCTCGCTGCTCGACGCCGAATCGGTGCTGTTCGTCGATGATCACCACACCGAGCGAAGAGAACAACACCGAGTCTTGGATCAACGCATGCGTTCCGATGATGAGGTCGGTGGTACCGAGCAGCAGCTCGGACAGAATCCGTTTGCGCTCCGGGGTCGACACTCGGTTTGCGAGCAGCTCGACCTTCAGTGGTCGCTCGCCGAGTAGCGAGCCGGGTTCTGGCACGGTCAAGCCGTCGAGCAGGCGACGAATGCCAGCGTGATGCTGTTCGGCAAGCACCTCGGTTGGTGCCATGAGCGCAGCCTGATGACCACCGTCGACGGCGGCGAGCATCGATGCCACCGCCACCAGCGTCTTGCCGGAGCCGACATCGCCCTGCAGCAAACGATGCATCGGTGTCGGACGGACGAGGTCAGATGCGATCTCGCTGATCGCTCGTTCCTGCGCACCGGTCAACGCAAACGGAAGTGTTCCCCGGAAACGATCGAGCAGTAGTCCATCAACGGTGTGCTCGAGCCCCTGTTCGGTCGCCTCCAACGCACGCTTGCGAAGCACCAGCGACAGCTGCATACGGAACAGCTCTTCGAAGATGAGGCGGCGTTTGGCCGCCGACGCTTCTTCCAAGGAGTCGGGCGAATGGATGCCTTGAATGGCAGCGTTCCGGTTGACGAAATCGAAGCGGTCGAGCACCCAGTCAGGCAGCGGGTCGACGATGCCCCGACCAGTCGGGGGGATCGTGCGACGAACAGCTTCGGCGAGAAACTGCACGTAGTCCCAGCTGGTCAGACCCGCCTTGTCAGATTGCGGGTAGACGGGGATGATCTTTCCGGTCTTGTTGCCGACGAGGTCGACCACGGGGTTGGCCATCTGACGCTTGCCCCTGAAGTCTCCGACTTTGCCGAACACCACGGCCTCGGAACCTTCGTTCAGCTGACGCTCGCGCCACGCCTGATTGAAGAACGTGAGCTCCATCTGTCCCGTGCCATCGGTGACCATGATGTTGACCATGGTCCGGCCGCCCTTGATGCGTCGGGACGACGTCGATACGACCTTCACGAAAACGTTTGCTTCTTCGCCGACGAGGAGTTCGTCGATCTTGCGTTCGTTCGTGCGGTCGATGTAGCGGCGGGGGTAGTGCGTGATCAGGTCGAAGAGGTTGTGGACCTCTGACTTGTGCAGACCCTTCAGCTTCTTGTCACCGACGCCCTTGAGGCGCTCGACACCGATCTCGGTGAGATCGGCGAGCGTGAGTTCGGGCCTCGGCGTTTGCCGAGGTTGCGCCTCGGTCATGTCTGCCCTCCGGTCACGTCTGTTCTCCGGTCATGGCTGTTCTCCGGTCATGATCGTGGTCCGAAGTCGATGATGGGTTCGACCTCGTAGCTGATGGCCTTGGCCCCTGGCCGACGCTCGATTGTTGCGCTGATCACCGCTGTGGCGGCGTGCGGATCGCTGACATGGAGGTGGGCTGACAGCTCGTCAGTCGATGAGGCGATCACGACATCGGTGCCAAGACCGATCAGCAACGAGCGCAGCTCATCGCGGTCGATGAGGGAAACGGGAACCCGGAACTGGATCTCAAAGCTCGCAGCTTGCTCGCCAGGTACGTCAAGGCCGACGTTGCATGCAATGACCCCGGGTATCGGTGTCGAGGCATCGCCCCCGACAACATCTCGAAGAGCCTCGAAGAACAGCAACAGCCCAGCGGCACCGCTGTCGACGACATTGCTCTCGGCGAGTACAGCGAGTTGATCTGTCGTTGCTTCTACCGCCGCGGCGACGATCGCTGCCAAGGCATCGAGTGTGAGCTCCGGTGTCGCATGCAGAGCTGAAGCAGCCACGTCGGCGACGGTCAACATGGTCCCCTCGACCGGGTTGGCCACAGCACGACGAGCCCAGCGGGCGCCCTCTCCCAATCCCCGAGCAATGTCGATGCCACCACCGTCGACCGAAGCGAAGAAGCCAGCCAGGTATTGGCCAACGATGAGGCCGCTGTTGCCTCGACCCCCGAGCGCAGCAGATTCCACGAGGCGGGAGGCCTCATCGAGAGATGTCGCATCCTCGAGCGCAGCCGTGATCAATCCGAGCGTGTGCGCCATGTTCGCTCCCGTGTCGTTGTCGGCAATGGGAAACACGTTCAACGCGTCGAGCGCGTCGCTATTGGCTACGAGGCGCGCGGAGAACACACGAACCACGGCAACGGCTTCGGACAACTGCACCGCCGGAACCGTAGCGTCGGCAAAGGCCCCGGCCGATCCTTCGCCGAGGGTCGGGTGCGAATGCAGACAGACCGCTCGCGATCTGCGATTCCCCATAACCTGCAGGAATGACGGCGGCGGGTGATGACGACACGACGAGCAAGAGCCCCAAGGCATCTCGCCGCAGCACGTCGACCCTCGCGTTCGGCTCCGGCAAACGCGAAGGCCACGATGCGTCGGCCTTCTACGAGCGTTTCGCCGCCCCCGAGATCTCTGATGACGAGACGATCAACACCAATCCAGATGTCGTCGAAACCACCTGCTTCGCCGGCTCGTCGGTCGACATGCATCACCTCGCCGACAACTCGGTGGCGCTGGTGGTCACCTCACCTCCGTACTTCGTCGGCAAGGAATACGAGTTGGCTGTCGCTGCGTCAGCAGGCGACGACGACGCAACAGTGCCGGGCGATTACGTCGAGTTTCTGACGCTGTTACGTGACGTGTTCGCCGAATGCGCTCGTGTTCTCGAGCCGGGCGGCCGAATCGCCGTGAACGTGGCCAACCTCGGTCGCAAGCCATACCGAAGCCTCTCGGCTGACGTGATCGGCATCCTGCAAGACGACCTCGGACTGCTGCTGCGCGGTGAGGTGATCTGGTCGAAGTCCAAGGCTTCCTCGGGGTCGTGCGCGTGGGGTTCCTTCGCGAAGGCCTCGAACCCGGTGATCCGCGACAACACCGAGCGCGTGATCATCGCCAGCAAAGGCCGATTTTCCCGAGCGCTGTCGACCAAGCAGCGAATCGCTGCCGATCTACCCAGCCAGTCCACACTCAGCAACGACGAGTTCCTCGACGTGACCAAGGACGTGTGGGAGCTCGAACCGGCCTCGGCCAAGCGGGTCGGCCACCCGGCGCCGTTTCCCATTGATCTCCCCCGCCGGCTGATCGAGCTCTACACCTACGTCGGCGACACCGTGGTCGATCCTTTCTGTGGTGCTGGCTCGACGCTGATCGCCGCTGAGCGAACCGGTCGCATCGGTGTTGGCTACGACACCGACGAGTCCTACGTGAAGCTTGCGCTCGATCGCCTCGCCAACGACGAGCCCCCCGAGCGAGATGATGCTCACGCTGCTGCGGTCGAGCTCAGCCGCAAGATCAGCGACATCGCTGCCGAGGCTCTTGCGCTGTCTGGATTCACGATCGCGAAGGCCAAACCGGCGCTCCGCGGCCTCGGCATCACCTACGACTTCCTGGTCACCGACACCACTGGCGCAGAATGGTGGGTCGACATCTCGGGCAGCTACACCGTGGCCCGCAGCGGGCTCGAGCGAAGCGATGGCCTCTGGCATGTTCTCGGCCGGCTACGCACGCTTGAAGCAATGCATCCAACGGCGCGGGTTCTCGTTCTCACCCCACATCCGCTCGATCCGACATCAACCAACGGCAAGACGCTGCGAGCCACACCACCGGGTGCGCTCCACGACGTGATTGCTCTGTCGAGCACCGACGATCTCGAGCGGCTCGCCGTGTACGGAGCTGGCGAACAACGCCCACTCCCCGGCTTCTGGCGACCCACCGACATTCCAAAGCAGCGTCAGCTCCCGCTCGTCATCGACGACTGACGAGCTCGCGGCATCCAGATGCACCCAGTCGGCGACGACGCGAACTCTACAAGCGGCAGCAGGACCTGGAAGGTGGCTCCCTTGCGCTCTGCGTCAACGCGCTCCATCAGACGCTGATGCCAATCTGCGCCGTGCGATGTTGGTCAACGAGACACCCGAGAGCACGAAAAAACCTACGATTCGGTCGGAGCTACCACCGAGTCGGGGCGGACTTCAGCATCAGGTGCAGGGGCTTCTGGCGGTGCGAAGCAAAGGCCTGTTGTCATCGCCGCAACACTGGCAGAGCGTTCCTGAGAAACCGCCAAAAGGCATCGACGGCCATCGCTTCAGTCTGGGAAGGCGCGAGCAACGGCAAGAGCGGGCGACGAAAAGACGGGGATGTCCAGATCGGCGATCAACTCAGCGACGCTGGCCATCGATGCTTGCGCCAGAATCACGACATCGACGTTGTGGGCCCTGTCTCGAATCGTGGACGCGACGGCGGCGAGATACTCATCGCGCTTGCCAGCAACAAACAGCTTCCACGCAGATTCGCAATCGATCAGATCGAGATCGATCGCTGACCCAGCAGTCGCTGCCACTGCCCACAACAAGCTCGTTGTCGGCAGAACCGTTGCCGATGTCGAATAGGCCACACCGATGCGGTGACCAGCAGCCACTGCTGCTTCGGCCATCGGTCGGTCGACGCGGGTGACGAGCGGACCATCAACTGGCGCCAGTTCTTCGGCGATGCCGCCGAGCGTCGAGCACGTCACGATGATCTGGTCCACGGCGTCGGGGAAGCTGCGCAACTGGAGGGCGAGCGCGTCCCGAACGCCGACGTCCTCGATCCCGAGCTCGATGGCATCGGCCAGCAACTCTGGGACCACCACATGTGTACGGGCAGCGTCGAATCCAGCTGCGGAAACCACCAATTGGTCGAAGGTAGCGGTGTGTTCTGCTGCAGTGTGGAGGAAGCCAATGGCCATGGAACGCACCGTAGTACCTACGTTTTGCTCCCCATTGCCCAAAGCGATCTGGTCTATTGGTCCCAACGATGGCCGACAACTGGTCTCACTTGCCGCCCTGCTCTAAGGTCTGAGCCGTATCGTTCGCTGGCCGAGCGAGCAATTGGAAAGTGTGCCGAACTATGCAGGGTGAACGCTGATGCAAGGTGTGATCAAGTCATACGACCCCATGACCTGTGATGGTGTAATTCTCACCGACACGGATCTGGCTGAATACGACCTTGCAACTGACGCCCTCGAAGGTTCGGTTTTCCGGATGCTCCGACCCGGGCAGCGTGTGGTATTCGATCTCGATGAAGGGCAGCAGGCGACTCGGCTGCGTCTTGGATCCGAGGTCGACATGGGGACTCCAGCCTGGCTGGACACTGTGGAGTAATGAACACAGGGGATTAGCGACGCGTGAGCGAGGGGACCCGCTCACATCAGACGTCATCAGTGAGTCGACAACGACGTCGGGAAAACGACATGACAAGAACCAATGACCAAGTGGCCGCGGAGCTCGAAGCTGCGTACGGCCTCGACAACGTCAACATCAAGCATGGTCTGAGCCAAGATGACCTCTTCGATGCTGCGATCGCAAACGATCGCGGGATCATCGCCGAAGGTGGCCCAGCCGATGCTCAGAAGGCGTACCCGACTGTGCTCGGCAAAGACGGCCCGCTCGTCTACTACACCGACCCCACGTGCACCGGCCGGCCGACGCAGGACACCTTTGCTGTCGCCCGCCCCGCCACCGAGGGCGATGTCTGGTGGAAGCCGGACTTCCAGAAGTTCGACGCCGACAAGTTCGACGAACTCCTACCACGGGTGATTGCGCACCTCAACGAGCGCAACGCCACGCTGTACACCACCGACGTGTTCTGTGGTTGGGACCCGGGCTTCGCCGAGGCGTACCGCTTCGTCGGCGAGTACGCGACCCACGCCTACTTCTGCAACATCATGTTCCCGAAGGAAGTCCGCAACGACACCGATCGCCCCGAGAACGGCTGGACGCTCATCAACGTGCCGTCCTTCCACTGCGAGCCTGAGCGTGACGGCACCAACTCGAATCGCGGCGTCATCATCGACATCGAGAATCGTGTTGCTCTCGTGCTCGGCCGGGCCGACTACTGCGGTGTGAACAAGAAGACCATGTTCACCCTGATGAACTTCGTGCTTCCCGCCAAGGGCCAGCTGTCGATGCACTGCTCGTCGAACATCAGCCCCGACGGAGACTCCAGCGCTATTCTCTTCGGCCTCTCCGGCACTGGCAAGACCACGCTTTCTGCCGATCCGAACCGGCTCCTCATCGGTGATGACGAGCACGTCTGGACCAGCAGTGGTATCTCGAACTTCGAAGACGGTTGCTACGCCAAGCTGATCGATCTCGACAAAGAGAACGAGCCGGTCATCGCCGCAGCACTTTCGATGAAGGGCACGCTGATCGAAAATGTGCCGGCCCTTCCCGGCAAGCCCATGGCCGAAACCGATCCCCAGGAGCTCGATCTCATGGACGGTTCGGTCACCGAGAACACTCGGTTCGCTTACCCCCTCTCCTGCAACCCAGGTGTCGCCGAAGGCGCTCGTGGTCCGCACCCCGAAACCATCGTGTTGCTCACTGCCGATGCGTTCGGTGTGCTTCCCCCCGTGTCGATTCTCACCCCCGAAGAGGTCATGTACCACTTCGTCACCGGCTTCACTTCGAAGCTGGCGGGCACCGAGGTCGGCATCACCGAGCCCCAGGCCACGTTCAGCGCTTGCTTCGGCAGCCCCTTCATGAGCCAAAAGCCATCGGTCTATGCCGAACTCCTCGCTGACCGCATGCAGAAGCACGACACTCGCTGCATCTTGCTCAACACGGGCTGGACCGGCGGTGCGTATGGCACCGGAAATCGCATGAGCCTGAAAGCCACGCGAGCATTGCTCGACGCCGCCCTCAACGGCGATCTCGACAACATCGAGACCATGGAAGAGCCCACACTCGGGCTCAAGATGCCGACCAGCTGCCCCGGCGTCGACGACACCATCTTGAACCCTCGCAACACCTGGGCCGACCCGGCGGCATACGACACCGCCGCCGAGAAGCTCAAGGCCATGTTCAAGGCCAACTACGAGGCCAAGGGATTCGCCGAGCTCGGCATCGCCGAAGCCATGTAGTTCTTCACTTCTCGCTCTCCAGCCCTCGGTATCGCTCAGCGATGCCGGGGGCTTTTGCGTTGCGCCCGCCCACTGGTGCCGGGGGTTAAGAGGTTCAGAGGTGCCGAAGGCAGCGAAGCGAACCTCTTAACCTCTTAACCCCCGGCACCAGTGGTGAGGAAGATGGCGCGGAGACCGAGGCCGACCAGGAACATGCCGCCGAAGCCGTAGAGCAAGTACTGCCACTCGATGATCTGCTGGCGGTAGCTGTAGATGATGGCCACGGAAATGATGGTCAAGAAGCCATAGAAATTGTGGGTGTCTGACGCTTGCACCGTGTCTGATTGCATCGCAACCACGCCCAAGATCACCTGCAGGAACACTGATACCTGAGCAACGCCGGTGGTGATCCAGAACGGTCGCCCGCGAGCCGCCTCGACCTTGTGAGCGGTGAAGGCCCAGATCGAGGCCACGAGATTCAGGCCGACAACCACCCAGGCGGTGTTCACGTGGAGCTCAGCGAAAGTCACATCGAGAGCCTAGACAGGACAGACCTCAGGCCAAGGACCACGCGGCGGCAGCCTCGGCGTGCAGTCGAGCGGTCGGGAAGTAGCGCACCGACACATCGTCGGGTGCCACCAGTAGTTCGATCTCGGTGCAGCCGGCGATGACGCCGGTGGCTCCTCGCTCGATCAGGCGACCGATCACGTCGAGGTACGCCGCCTTCGACTTGGGCGAGACAACGCCACGAACGAGCTCGTCGTAGATGACATCGTGCACGGTGGTCCGATCGGGTTCGTCGGGAACCAGCACCGTCAGCCCGTGCGACGCCAATCGAGCTCGGTAGAAGTCCTGCTCCATGGTGTAGCGGGTCCCGAGCAGTGCAACGGTCGACACCTGCGCTTCGATCACCGATGTTGCGGTGGCGTCGGCGAGATGGAGGAACGGCACGTCGATGGCGGCCTCTATCTGGTCGGCAACCACGTGCATCGTGTTGGTACACAGCACGATGCACTCGGCCCCAGCTCGCACGAGTGCCACAGCGTCGCCGGCCAACAAGCTGCCAGCGTCATCCCAACGACCCTCCGCCTGGAGGGCCTCGATCGCGCCGAAGTCGTAGGAGCGAACAATGAGATCGGCTGAGTGCGTCCCTCCGAGCGCCGTCCGGACCGCAGTGTTGATGATCCGTTCGTACTCGATGGAGGACTCCCAACTCATGCCACCGAGAAGTCCGAGTGTTCGAAGAAGCTGGCCCATTGTTGAAGGATGCCAAAGCATCGACGAGATGAGGAACTCGTCAGCAACGATTCTCGTTGACATTCACTTGCCCGCTCCCCCGCTCTTCACTCGTGCGACGCTCGTTGGCCTGCTCGCCTTCGCTCTCGCTGCTGGCGCTTGCACTTCTGGCGTCGAAGACAACGAACCTGCCGTGGCGCCGCCGCTCTCTGGCCTCAGCGGAGCCATTGGCGACGTCAGCGACCTCGTCAGCTGGATCACTGGAGCGACCTTCGACGAGAGCACCTACGAAACGAACTTCGACACGAACTTCCGGTAGTCGATCAGCTTCGATGCACTCACCCCGGGTCTCGACCAGCTCGTGCTCGACGCTCCCTGCATCGTGCAAGAGGTCCAGGGATCGACAGACACCCAGGCGGCCTTGCTGGCGACCTCGCTTCGGCGATTCGAGCAGACGAGCAAGCACCGATCGGCAGCGCATTCAAACTCTGGGTGCTCGACGCGGTCGTCGACGCTGTCGGCGACGGCTCGTTGTCGTGGGATGACGATGTCCAAGTTCGAGACGAGCTCGACAGCTACCAATCGGGAATCACGCAGGATGACCGCCCCGGCACGCTCTTGACCGTACGGGTGATGGCCGAACGGATGATCGAGATCTCCGACAACGCCGCCACCAATCACCTCATGGACGGTCCTGCAGACGGCGGGCTCGATGTCTCTCACCGTCTACCTCGCAGAGTCGATCGTGACCACCACGCTCGCGTACGGGTACGGCTTTGGCTGGGGCTTGCGCTGGTGGCCAAGGCTTGGATGAACCGGTTCCGGTTCGGGCCGGCGGAGTGGGTGTTGCGCTCGATCACCTATGGTCGTCGGCAGCCCCTTCGACGCTGATCTGGCCGTACGGTGACGGGATGCAGCACCGCCGGTACTACATCACCGATCTCACGCTCTCGGGCCAGGTCCTCGACGGCCGAGGCGGCGACCTCATCGTCGCCAAACGAGACGAGAGTCCCGACATCGACTGGGAACTCGTCTTTCAGACCAAGATCGAGACACCCATCGAACAGGCGCCGTTTCGCCTGCTGATGGACGGGCCAGAAGGTGAGCTTGCGGGAGCCGCCGTCTTGGTGCGCAGCGACGGAACGTCGCACGTCTTTCGCGGCGCTGGCGAACTCGTCGGCTTCACTGAAGACATGTTCGAGAACTAGAGACCTGGCAGGAGTTCGACCAGTTCAGGGCCGCCGGTGTCCTTGGTGTCCAGGGCGTTGAAGCTCTCGATTCCAAAGGCACCGACGAAGATCTCGGCAGGCATCTTGAGGAAGAAGCTGTCGGGCCCGATCTGGCTGGCGTGGGCCATCATCGACTGCTTCTTGCGGTCGATCACCGAGGAGACATCGACCTCGTAGCGGATGTCGTTCGCTGGTGTTCCGAAGGTTTCCATCATGGCTGCGTCGGGCCCGTCGTCCATGATCGTCGTGGTCTCGGCGTCAGCTGCCGCAGCTCCCATCGACGCTTGGATCCGAGTGCGGTTTGCCGTTGCCTCGAACACGTGCTCTGTTCCGGCAATTTCGGCGGCTCGACGCCCGACTCGGTAGATCTGGATGTGGTCGGGGTGGCCGTAGTTTCCGTGATCGTCGTAGATCGTGAGGACATCGGCGTCGACCTCGTCGAGGATCTCGGCGAGGCGCTGGGCGGCTTCTTCGACGTCGGCTTGCCAGAAGCACGCGGGGTTGTCGTTCTCTGGCATGCCGATCATGCCGGAGTCTTCGTAACCGAGAAAGCGTGGCGGCTCGGCTCCGAGGATCTGCGCCGAAGCTGCGGTTTCGAGGATGCGACGCTCCCACAGGGCCTCCCCCTCGGCGAGCACGCCCTCGACGGGTTCGCCCTGCTCCCCACGTGTCCCGAGCACCAGAATCACCCGGTGGCCGGCATCGCCGGCCTTGACCATCAACCCGCCGGTCGAGATCGACTCGTCATCGGGATGAGCGTGAAAGCAGACCAGTGTCGACATCGGTCGAGCCTACTGCTGCGTTCTCGGCGAGTTCCTAGGCGATGGCGCCGGACTCGCGGAGCTGGGCGACCGTTGCGGCGTCGAAGCCGAAGTCGGCCAGCACCTGATCGGTGTGCTGACCGGGGTGCGACGCCGGGCCCTGGATCTCTGCCTTGGTACGGCTGAAACGCGGCGCCGGCGACTGCTGGGTCACGCCACCAACTTCGGTGAAGGTGCCCCGTTCGACGTTGTGGGGATGCTCGGTCGCCTCCTCCATCGACAGCACGGGAGCAAAGCACACGTCAGTGTGTTCCATCAGCTCGCACCACTCGTCACGAGTCTTGGCCATGAAGATCTCGGCGACGGTTTCCTTCATGGCCGGCCACTGGCCACGGTCCATCTGATTGGGGAAGTCTTCGAGTTCGCCAAGACCAGAGAGGCGAAGCAGCTCAGAGTAGAACTGCGGCTCGATGGAGCCAATCGAGATGTACTTGTTGTCTGACGTCTCGTAGACGTCGTAGAACGGTGCTCCGGTGTCGAGCATGTTGGTGCCGCGCTCCGGCTGCCAGAAGCCCATGGCCTTCATGCCCCAGAACATCGACATGAGCGTGGCGGCCCCGTCGACCATCGCAGCATCAACGACCTGACCCTTGCCCGAGTTCTTTGCTTCGAGCAGGGCGCAGGCGATGCCGAAGGCGAGGAACATGCCGCCGCCGCCGAAGTCGCCAACGAGGTTGAGCGGCGGTGTGGGCTTCTCGCCAGCCCGGCCGATTGGCTCGAGGGCGCCAGCAAGCGCGATGTAGTTGATGTCGTGGCCGGCGGCGGATGCATACGGGCCTTCCTGACCCCAGCCGGTCATGCGTCCATAGACAATGGCGGGGTTGCGAGCCAGACAGTCGTCAGGCCCGAGGCCGAGACGCTCGGTGACACCGGGGCGGAAGCCTTCCATGATCACGTCGGCCTGCTCGACCAGCTTCATGACGGTCTCGATGCCTTCGGGGTTCTTGAGATCGACCCCGATCGACTGGCGACCACGTGTCAGCGAATCCTTCGGCGGATCGGCAGGATCACCACCACGAACCGAGCCAGACCGCTCGACGCGGATGACCGTGGCCCCCATGTCAGACAGCATCATTGCGGCGAACGGGCCGGGACCGATACCGGCAAGCTCGATGACCTTCACACCTTCAAGAGGACCCATCCGGGCAACGTAGTGCAGCCGCACTCAAGGTCGAAAACTCCGTCGAGGTCAGCCAGTGATCGAGGCGATGAACGTGTCGACTTCGTCGGCCAGCCTCTCCCAGAGGGCAGGCGGCAGGTCATGACCCATGCCGTCGATCTCGACATAGCGAGCCCCGGGAATGACATCAGCAGTGTGCTCGCCACCAGATGGCGTGATGAGCGTGTCGGCCGACCCGTGCATCACCAATGTGGGGATGTCGAGCTCGGCGAGTCCGGCGTCTCTGCTTGCCGCACCAGCGGCTGCCCGATATTGGCGGGCAGTACCTTCGGGGTCCACACCGTGGGCGAGCATTGCTCGAGCCTTGGACTCCACCCATGCTGGATCCCACAGGTCGGGCGAACACCAGATCTTCTCGGTCTCGAGCCGATTGGCCAACCAACCGTCTGGGTCGGTCGGGGCGGGAGTGACAAGGGCCGCCCGCGCTTCGTCGGTTGAACGACCAAAGCCGGGCTGACCGGTTCCCGACATCAGCGAGGTCAAGGTGGTGACCCGCTGCGGAGCATCGATTGCCAACTGCTGGGCGATCATGCCGCCCATGGACTGGCCGAGTACGTGGGCGGCTTCCCAACCAGCAGCATCGAGCACCTCGATCGTGTCCTCGACCATGTCAGCCAAGTCGTAGCCCTCGGGACAACGCGGCGACATGCCGATGTCTCGGTTGTCGAATCGGATGACGGCGAAACCACGGCTGGTGAACTCGTCGAGAAATCCCTGCTCGTAGGCCACCATTGGTGAGCCAAGGCCATTGATCAGCAGGAGGCGGCGGGCCTCGGCTGGCGCCGTTGAAGGCTCGTGCAGTTCCCAGTGCAAGGTCATGGGGCGAACCTAGTGCGGCTGTTCGCAGCTGTGAACATGTCGAGAACCAAGCGAGAGGTGCACCGACGGTTCCTGGGCCCCGATCTAGGCTCGCCGGGTGGCAACTCCTGACAGACCGATGCACGCGGCGGGGCCCGCGCTGACGCTCGAGCAGCTTCACGCGATCCTCGAGCTGCGCATTGCCGTGTTCGTGGTCGAACAGGAGTGCGCCTATCAAGAGGTCGACGGCCAGGACCTCGAACCAGAAACCGAACACGTCTGGATCGAGGACGACGCCGGCATCGCTGCCTACATCCGCATCCTCGGCGACGCCGAACACGGCCCCGCTGCTCGCAAGATCGGCCGAGTCGTCACCCGGCCAGACCGAAGGGGCGAGCAACTCGCCGCCGCCCTCATCCGCTCGAGCCTCGATCGCCTCGCCGGCGTCGACACCCGACTCGAAGCCCAAACTCACCTCGTCGGCTACTACGGAACGTTCGGCTACGAATCTTGCGGGCCTGAGTACATCGAAGACGGCATCCCCCACACGCCAATGGTCCGCCTCGCCCCACACGTCTCCGCAAAGGGAAGAACCTCATGAATCGCCTGCAGTACGTCGCTGTCATTGTCGGGATCCTCGCCGTCGGCGGGCTCGTGGCTGTCAATCTCGGAGACAACAACACCTCCGAAGCGGCTGCTCCGACCGTTACCGCTGATCCGGCGCCGGCACCCGAGGATCAGCCGACAACAACAGCGCCGGCGCCAACCACTGCCCCACCCGAGACGGCCCCGCTGGCCAACGCCCCCGAATTCCTCGGCGAGGCTGGCACCTTGACCAACCTCGATGGCTGGCTCCAAACCGACAACACCGAATTCAGCGACTTCGATGGCACGGTCCGGGTCGTCCAGTTCTGGACCTTCAGCTGCATCAACTGCAAGAACACACTCGACAACCTCCGGGGCCTTTATCAGGAGTACGAACCGCAGGGGCTCAACGTCATCGGCGTCCACGCACCTGAGTTCGCGTTCGAAGAAGATCCTGCGGCAGTCGCCCAGGCTGCGATCGACCAGCAAGTGCTGTGGCCGATTGCCCTCGATACGAACAAGACCAACTTCCGCACCTGGCAGACCGAGCGCCGATTCTGGCCTCGAACGTACGTCCTCGATCGCGAAGGCAACATCAGGTTCGACCGCATCGGTGAGGGCGCATACGACGAACTCAACGCCACCGTGGCGTTCCTCATCGAGAATCCGGGCGCGTGATCCTCGACCTTCTGATCGAGGGCTTCGAGTCGGCGCTGCTGCCGTGCTCGTTCGTGGTGCTCGTACCCGGTGCCGCTGTGGTGATCGCTTCCCGCCAAGAGTCGACCCCGGCCTTCATCGGGTTTTTCATCGGCCTCATCGCTTTGAGCTTCTGGCGATTCAGCGGGCGAGGCGCCGACCTCCCGACCACGATCGTTGCGCTACTTCTCGCTGCCGCTGTTGTTCTGGTGGCGATTCCCCTCGTGCGGCGGCTGAACATCGTCACCGGAGCGGGTGGGCTGTTGGTCGGCGCCGCCGCTGGTGCGCTTTGGGTGCCGTGCGTCGCCATCCAATTCGCTGATCTGCTCAACGGCCTGCCGGAACGGACACCCGTCGTTGGTGTGGCCCTCCTCGTCGTCTACGTCGTCGGCGTGATCGCTCCGCTCTTCGCTCTGGCCGCTGCGCTCTACCTGATCCCGAATCCAACGCTGATCCTCGCCCGCCCCGTCATGCTGGTGGTGGGCTGCGGCACGCTCGCCATCATTGCCCTGGCCACCGCGGCCGGTTTCTCCGATGAGATCATCGGTCGGCTGGTTGAACTCTCCGTCATCTGAACTGCCACTGATTTCGCTGGCGTGCCTCGGGGCTCTATCGTTTCGCCGTGCGTAGCCCCAAAGACTTCTTCAAACCTCTCGCTGTTGGTGCCCCCGAGCCCGTCAGAGAGATCCCGTTCCGACCATCGCGGATGATCCACTTCTTCCCGCCATCGAACGTCAAGATGGTTTCGAAGGTGCCCGACATCGCTCCAACGGTCGACATCCTTCTCGGCAACCTCGAAGACGGCGTGCCCGCCACCGACAAAGAAGCGGCACGAGCCGGGCTCATCGAGGTCGGCAAGACCGTCGACATGGGCAACACCCAGCTGTGGACCCGCACCAACAGCCTCGACTCACCTTGGGGCCTCGACGATCTCACCGAGATCGTGACCGAGATCGGCGACAAGCTCGACGTCATCATGATTCCCAAGGTCGAAGGTCCAGAGGACATTCACTACGTCGATCGCCTCCTCGCCCAACTCGAGGCCAAGGCAGGGCTGAAGAAGCCTCTGCTCGTGCACGCCATTCTCGAAACGGCGCGAGGCGTTGCCAACGTCGAAGAGATCTGCGGCGCATCACCTCGTATGCAGGGCCTGTCGCTCGGTCCCGCCGATCTTGCTGCCAACCGCCGCATGAAGACCACCCGCGTCGGTGGCGGTCACCCCGACTACCTCGTCCGCAACGATCCGCCAGATGGCGAAGACGGGGCGCCCGACATCAATGGCGAGCGAGCGGCCTACCAGCAGGATCTGTGGCACTACACGATCGCTCGCATGGTCGACGCCTGCGTCATGCACGGAATCCTCCCGTTCTACGGCCCCTTCGGCGACATCGCCGACACCGTGGCGTGTGAGGATCAGTTCCGCAATGCGTACCTGCTCGGCTGTGTCGGCGCCTGGTCGCTTCACCCCAAGCAGATCGACGTGGCCAAGCGAGTGTTCAGCCCATCTCCCGACGCTGTGGCCCAGGCCCAGCGCGTGATCGACGCCATGGGTGACGGCACCGGGGCCATCATGCTCGACGGGAAGATGGAGGACGACGCCTCGGTCAAGCAATGCCACGTGGTGGTCGAACTGGCCCGTGAGTTGGCCGCTCGTGACCCCGAACTCGCTGCGTCCTACGGATTCTGAGGAGCTGACATGACTGCTGCCATGACACCTCGCCGCTCGGTGCTCTACATGCCTGCCGCCAATGAGCGGGCCCTCGAGAAGGCCAAGACCATTCCCGCTGACGCCATCATCTTCGATCTCGAAGATGCTGTGGCTCCCGATGCCAAGGAACTGGCCCGGGGCCAGGCCGTTGCTGCTGCCGGTTCGAGCGAGTACGGCGACCGCGAGCTCACGATTCGCTGCAACGGACTCGACACGCCATGGGGTGCCGACGATGTTGGCGCTGCGGCCACGTCCGGTGCAGCAGCGGTCGTGATTCCCAAGGTCGACTCGGTGGCGTACCTCGACCAGATCTCGGCTGCCCTCGATGCTGCTGGGGCTCCAGTCGAGATGACCATCTGGGCCATGATCGAGACGCCGACGGCCATCCTCGACTGCCGGGCGATCGCTGCCCACCCGAGGGTCAACGTCCTGGTCATGGGCACCAACGATCTGTATCGCGAACTCAACGCCACGATGATGACCAACCGCCACCCGGTGCTTCCTCATCTGGCCACGGCGCTGCTCGCCGGTCGTGAGGCCGGCAAGGTCGTGCTCGACGGTGTCTACAACGACGTGCGAGACCCCGACGGCTTTGCCGTCGAAGCCCAGATCGGCTTCGAGATGGGCTTCGACGGCAAGACGTTGATCCATCCCACACAGGTCGATCCAACGAACGACATCTGGTCACCGACTCCCGAAGAAGTCGAGCACGCCGAAGCCGTGATCGCAGCGTTCGTTGCTGCACAAGCCGAGGGCAAGGGCGTGGTCACCGTCGATGGGAAGATGATCGAGAACCTCCACGTCGCCATGGCCCAACGCACCCTCGCCTTCGCCGCCTCCATCAAGTAACGCTCCACGATCACCACCAACAAACCGGAGGCTGACACCCCCGAATCGGTAGGGCACAAACCTCGGGTTTGGACTCTACGAATTCGAGGGTCATAGCCTCCGGTTTCGTACAGAACGGACTCGCCATGTCACTCGCACCGGACTCAGTTGCTGCTCAAACCCAGTGGCTCGATGCCACGGCTCAAGCCGAACTGGTGGCTTCGGGCGAAGTGAGCCATCTCGACATGGTCGATGCCGCCGTCGAACGCATCGAAGCGCTCGATGGCCCGGTCAACGCCGTGATCATTCGTTGGTTCGAGCACGCTCGCGAGGTCGCTGCGGCCGACCCGAGCGGCCCGTTCGCCGGCGTCCCCTTCCTGTTGAAGGATCTGTGGTCGCACTACGAAGGCCAAGTGCTGACCAACGGCAGCTTCGCGTTGAAGGACGTCCAGCCGGTCTCGACCAGCAGCACGAACTTGGTGAAGCGTTTCAACGAGGCGGGCCTGATCACCCTCGGCCGGTCGAGCTCGCCAGAGCTGGGCGGCGTGCCGGTGAGCGAAGCTGTGGCGTACGGGCCGACTCGCAATCCGTGGAACACCGACCACACCAGCGGCGGTTCCAGCGGCGGTGCCGCTGTTGCGGTTGCCACCGGCATGGTGCCGGTTGCTCACGCATCTGATGGTGGTGGTTCGATCCGCATCCCTGCGTCGTGTTGTGGCCTCGTTGGGTTGAAGCCTTCCCAGGGGCGAGTCTCACAAGGCCCAGAGCGCACCGAAGCCGACCTCGGCGTCGACTTCTGCGTCACACGCACGGTCCGCGACACCGCCCGCATGCTCGACGCGGTCAGCGGGCCCGGCATCGGCGACGTCATCATCGCTCCCCCGCCGATTCGTTCATTCGCCGAAGAGGTCGGCGTCGATCCGGGCAAGCTTCGCATCGGCATCCTCGATCATCACCCCCACGGGCATGCCATCGATGCTGACTGTGCCGAGGCCACCAGAGCGGCAGGCACGCTTCTCGAATCGCTCGGCCACAACGTCACTCCTGGATTCCCCGACGCAATGGCCGACCCGACCTTCACCTCACGCTTCATGGCGTTGTGGGCGGTCAACCGAGCCATGGGTATCGCCACACTGAGCTCGATGGCTGGTCGAGAACTCACCGCCGACGATGTCGACGCAGCGAACTGGGCCCAGGCCGAGTTCGCCAAGAACCTCACCGCCGTCGATCTGGCACAGGCGAACGCTGCAGTCCTCGCGTTCCGCCGCTCGGTGCATCAGTGGTGGGCCGATGGTTGGGACCTCCTCCTCACACCGACGCTCGGTCTGCCGCCAGTCAAGATCGGCGAGATCGACCCGCAGCCGGGCAATCCAATGGCCGGCATGTCCAAAGCAGCCGAGTTCGTTCCGTTCACCCCAGCGTTCAACACCAGCGGTCAGCCCGCCATCAGTCTGCCGCTGCACTGGAACAGCGAAGGGCTCCCGATCGGGGTCCAGCTCGTTGCTGCGTACGGCCGAGAGGATCTCCTGATCCAAGTGGCTTCACAGCTCGAAGCGGCTGCTCCCTGGGCCGACCGTAAGCCCGCGCTCGCCGGCTGATCCGTTCAGGCCGAACCGGGGGCTGAAGCTATCGAAAGTGACGGTCCACAACCCGGGGTTTGGACGTCGCCTACCGTTCAGCCTCGGGTGTCAGTTCGGAGAGTTCCACGCGGCTCGAGGGGCGATCAGCTTGTCGGGATTGCTGACAGCGTGAACGCTCTGCACCAACCCGTCGACGAATTCGATCTCCCACACCTGGTCGAGTTCACCATCGACGGTGACCGCCACCGCGATGCCACCGTTGACCCAGGCGGGATGCCACTCGTAACCAGAACCGTTTCGATTGTTGATACCAATGATGAAACGGGCGAGGCGGTGCGGACCGGTGATCACATTCCGAGCGGCTCGAACGTGAGCTCCTCCGTCGGAGACGAGCGTCACGTCGGCGGCCAGCATTGCCTCCAGCGCCTCATGATCACCCATGAACGCAGCGACGAGAACGGCGTCGAGCAACGAGCGGTCGGTGGGTTCAGCTGCACGGTTGGGCTTCCGCCCGGCACGGACCTTTGCCCTTGCCCGCTTGGCGATCTGTCGACAGTTGGCTTCGGTGCGATCGACAACTGCGGCAACGTCGGCGTAGCTGTGTCCGAACACGTCGTGGAGCAGGAAGACCGCTCGGTCAACGGGACCAAGACGGTCGAGCACATGGAGAAAACCAAGCCGGACCGACTCGTCGAGTTCGACGATGTGGGCGGGATCGCGATCGGTCAGAATCGGTTCGGGTAGCCATGGCCCCACGTAGGTCTCTCGCTTCTTGGCCCCAGACCGCAACCGGTCCATGGCCAGCCGAGTCACCACGGTGGTCAGGAATGCTGCGGTGTTCTCGATGTCTTCGCCCCGACCGAGGGCTCGGTCGAAACGGACCCACGCCTCCTGTACGACGTCGTCGGCATCCATGACCGATGAGGTCATCCGATAGGCAAGGCCGAACAAACGATCCCGCTCCTGCTCGAAGGCCTCGACTGCGTCAACCTTCATCGAATCCATCCGACGCAACGCCGAGCCCGCGGTTGAACCGGGCTCGAGCGTGTTCCCATGAGATCGTGTTCGCGAGGTCGACGATCTGTTTCTCACTGAACTCGAGCCGCAGTCTGCGGCGCAGGTCGTCACTCACAGCGACTGGCGTGCGCGACATCCCATCGGCGAACTCGACGACCAGCCGTTCGCGGTCGGTCAACTCAGGCGAGTGCATCCAATCATTGATGCCATCGATCTTCGCTTGTTCGAGACCCAGCTCACGGCCGAGCGCGGTGGTGAAATCCTGTCACCACACGCAGCCGACCATCGCGGACGCTCGCAGTGACGCAAGCGTCTTGAGATCAATCGGCATTGCTCGACTCGACGCAATCCACCGTTCCATCGCCATCTTGCCGAAGAACGTCGGCTTGTGCCGCCACGATGCACGAACCGGCCCGGGCAGCGTCGGCCCCTTGCGGCTCGTCCGGACCAGCGCGCTCATCAGTCCGGTCACAGTGCCACCTCGCTGTTCGACGTCACCGCTCGCACCATGATCGCCACCGAAGCCAAAGCAGTGACAACGAGCGGAATCGTGTTCGATGCGTTCTCACCCGTGCTCAGCAGATCGGACGGATTCAGCAGGTGATAGAGGGCATGCGGCCCGGTGAACGCCACCAGTCCCGCACCGGCCACGAGGTGGGCATCACGGCGGCCAAGAAAGGCTGCAGCCAACGCCAGAACCCCCACAGTGAGCAGGCCAGAGCCAGCGTCGACCGAGAGGTGTTCGTTGAACGGGGGGTACGCCGAAATCAGCCGGGGTGCGTAGCCGGGGAAGTTGTCGAACCAGCCCTGCGGCGACAGCACGGCCCACAACCCCGTCGGGATGTTGGAGAAGGCAATGAGCCCGAGGACAATCGAGGTCCATCGAGGGGGCGTGGGGGGAACCGATGCGGTGGTCACACTCATTCGACGCCGCAGACCCTCGTTCGTGACAACAAAACCGAAACTCCCTCACGAACTGGCCCGATCGAGGTTGGGTGTCGAACTATTGGTGGGACAGAACAGGTTTCGCGAGGGCTAGTGCGAATCTCTCCATGCCGCAGCAACGGCTTCGGCAACCCGGACCGAGACCGACTTGTCGAACACACTGGGCATGATGTTCGATTCGTTCAGGTCTTCGGGAGCGACCGAATCGGCAATGGCAACAGCGGCGGCAAGCTTCATCTCTTCGGTGATGTCGGTTGCTCCGGCATCGAGCGCGCCGCGGAAGATACCGGGGAAGGCCAAGACGTTGTTGATCTGATTGGGGTAATCGCTGCGGCCGGTCGCCATGATCCGCACGTGGCCTTCGACCTCTTCCGGGCGAATCTCGGGGTCGGGATTGGCCATGGCGAACACGATGGGCTCATCGGCCATTGCCTTCACGTCGTCAACGGTGAGGACACCGGGGGCGCTCACACCAATGAAGACGTCGGCGCCGCTGATGACATCGCTCAACGCGCCCGTCTTGTCATCGACGTTGGTGTTCGCTGCGAACCACTGCTTGGAGGAGTTGAACTCTTCACGCCCAACATAGATGGCGCCCTTTGAGTCCACACCGACAATGTGCTGCACGCCTGCACCCAACAAGATCTTGGCAATGGCAACGCCGGCAGCACCAACGCCGGACAGCACCACGAAGATCTCATCCATCTTCTTGCCGGTGATCTTCAGAGCGTTCTCGAGACCGGCCAGCGTGACCACAGCGGTGCCGTGCTGGTCATCGTGGAAAACCGGAATGTCGAGCCGACGCTTGAGCTCCTCTTCGACATGAAAGGCCCCGGGAGCTGCGATGTCTTCGAGGTTGATGCCGCCGAACGTCGGAGCAAGACGAATCACGGTTTCGACGATCTCTTCGGGGCTCGACACGTCGAGACAGATCGGGAACGCGTCGACACCGGCGAACTCCTTGAACAGCAGCGCCTTGCCTTCCATCACCGGCATGGCGGCCTTGGGGCCGATGTCGCCGAGGCCGAGCACAGCGGTGCCGTCGCTGACGATGGCGACGGTGTTCTTGCGGATCGTGTATTCGTTGGCGAGGGTCTCGTCGGCAGCGATCGCGTTGCAGACGCGGGCAACGCCGGGCGTGTAGGCCATCGAGAGGTCATCGGCGTCGCCGACGGGACACAACGAAAGAACCTCGACCTTGCCACCCTCGTGCATGCGGAACGTACGGTCCCACCAGTCGATCATCGTGACGCCATCAACGGCTTCGACCGCAGCGACGACTTCGCTCTGGTGCTCGACACTCGAACAGTTCACGACCATCTCGCGCTCGAGGATCGGGCCCTTGGCCACGAACCCGTCGACGGCATAGATGTTGCCTCCGGCGACACCGATGGCAGTGGTCAAACGACCGAGAATGCCGGGCTTGTTGTCGAGGATGACCTTGACAGCGATCGAGTATTGAGTGGCGGGAACAGCTGCAGACATGCCAGGAAAGCTAACGGCGAGATACCGGTCTTCTGTCGGTTGGTCGACGGTGAGTGAAGATCTACGACTTCTGCACGGGTGAAGGGGAATCGAACAATGGCGGAACCGAGTGAGAGTTCTCTGAGTTGCTGGTCTTCAACTGCCGAGTGTCAGCCCGAGCCGTTCGATTGCCTTGGGTGTTCGAGCGCCCCACCAGAAGAGGTCTTGCCCGTCGATCTCGATGACCTCGGCGCCGACAACGGCCAGCTCGTCGAGATGCTCGGCGGTGAACTCGTACGGCTCTGACGGCACCAGCACGAGGTCTGGCGCCCGAGCGGCCACCTGGTCGAGGTCGACTTCGGGAAAGTCGGTCGCAGCATCGGCAAACACGTTGACGATCCCGAGTGCTTCGAGCAGCGTCGAACCATACGTCTGGGCTCCGATGGTCATCCACGGCCGGCGCCAGATCGGAATGAAAGCCGTGCGTTCGATCGCTCTCGCCGGCGGCGTGATGATCGTGGGAGCGCCGAGGTCGACTGCCCGAGCAACGATCGCCATCTGGGAGTTGACATCGCCGAGCAGCTGGACGTCGATGTCGACAACGTTGATACCGAGCGCGGTGAGCGCGTCAGCGTCTTCTTTGCGGTTCTCGACTCGGTCGACCAGAACGACATCGGGCTCGAGCGCAACGATCGCATCGATGTCAGGGTTCTTGGTTCCACCGACATGGCGAAGCTGTGGCTGCTCGCAGTACTTCGTGCATGCCGTGGGCGTCACACCCCACGCAAGCAGGCTCTCGGTGATGGACGGGACCAAGCTGATGGCTCGCACCTCGGTGGACACGTCGGTCCGGTCGCTCAAAGCCGGCGGAGGAGTTCGGCCTTCTTGTCGGCGAACTCCTCTTCAGTCAGCACGCCGTTGCGGCGAAGCTCGTCGAGCTTTTCGATCTGATCGGGTATCGACGCTCCAGCCCCTGCCCCGCCGAGGTTCTGGCCAACTCGGTCGAACTTGCGGTTCTCGTTGGCTTCCATCTGGCGATAGACCTCGTTCTGCACGTTCAGCGGCCGTCGAATGTCGCTGAACTTCGAGCTGCCCTGTTCACTCGCCGACTCGATCTCGAGGTCACCAGACCGGATGAACCGCTCCCACAGGTTCTGCCTGAAGAACACCGTGTTGATCCGTTCGAGGGGAATCTCGATGCCCTGCCTGGTGAAGACACCAGATCGGCTGATCAACCGGTCGGAGGTGACGACGAAGTTCGTGGTCGCCCACACGACGTAGGTGAAGCCGAGCCAGCCGAGCGCAAGAAGAATCAGGACCCCAGCCACGATGTCAACACCAGATGGAGCATCGGCAGCGAGGGCGATGATGCCAATGGCAATCGCAGCAAGCAGCGCCAGGATCGGCTTCGAGAAGTACCACCAGTGCGGACGCAAGTCGAGCACGATCGATTCGCCGGTGTTCAACTGACTACGGGGATACGCCACATATGACACACTACCGAATTCGTACTGCGCGAGTTGAGAGCGAAGCGAGCAACTCGGGGTTCGCCCGAGGCCCCCAGGCCGAAGCGAACACGATGTCATACCTCGCCGCTAACTTGGTCGAAGTGGATGCAGACGCCCTCCTCGCGGGATTGAACGAGCGACAAGCCGAGGCAGTGACAGCCAAGGGCGGACCCCTCGTCGTGCATGCAGGCGCAGGCTCGGGCAAGACCCGCGTCCTCACCCGACGCATCGCGTACCGCGTGCTCAACGGCGAGACCGAGCCAACACGTGTACTCGCGCTCACCTTCACTCGAAAGGCCGCAGGCGAGCTGCGCTCTCGACTCCGGGCGAGTGGGTTGCGAGACGATGTCGTCGGCGGCACCTTCCACGGGGTCGCGCTCACACAACTCCGTCAACGCTGGGCGGAGAAGGGCATCACCCCGCCAACGATGCTCGAGAGCAAATTTCGCTTCGTCTCGCAGCTCGTCGGCCGCCAGCGCGGTGTTGAGATCCTTGATGTGATGAGCGAAATCGAGTGGGCCAGAGCTCGTTTGGTCGCTCCCGAGCACTACGGCGATGCTGCCGACCTCGCTGGCCGCACGCCCCCGATGCCAGCAGAACAGTTCTCCGAGCTGATGGTCGACTTCCAGAAAGAGAAGCGGAAGCGCCGAGTGGTCGATTTCGATGATCTGCTAGCCCTCGCCATTCGCGATCTCCACGACGACGAGCACTACGCAGCCGGCGTGCGCTGGCGGCACCGCCACCTCTACGTCGACGAATTCCAAGACGTCAACCCGCTGCAGTTCGAGCTGCTGAAAGCGTGGCGCGGCACCACCGACGACCTCTTTGTCGTTGGCGACCCCAACCAGGCCATCTATGGCTGGAACGGTGCCGACCCGAACCTGCTGACCAACTTCGCCAAGCGCGAGCCGAAGGCCACCGTCATCCGGTTGCTCGACAACTATCGGTCGTCTCCGCAGGTGCTCACGCTCGCCAACGCCTCCCTCGAAGGCAGCGGGGGTCAGCTCATCCCCCACCAGCCCGATGGTCCTGTTCCCACGCTTCGCTCCTTTGCTACAGACACCCACGAAGCTGCTGGCATTGCCGCCACCGTGAAAGAGGCCAAGCACCCAGACACCCGCTGGTCTGATCAGGCCATTCTCGTTCGCACCAATGCACAACTCGTTCCCATCGAGCAGGCACTGCTCGATGTTGGTGTGCCGGTGCGAGTGCGAGGTGGCAGCGGTCCGCTTTCCACCCCCGAGGTCAAGAGTGAGCTGCGGGCCCTCGGCCGAGACGGTCTCGATCTACGTGACGGCCTGCGCCGTCTCGATGCCTCACTCGACGATGTCGGTGGCGGCGCCGTCGGGATCGACCCCGACAACGACGATGCCATCGACGAACTGAACGATCCCGAGCCCGAGGGTGCAGAGCAAGAGTCGCGACTCGGAGGCCCGGCACCCTGGAAGAAGCAGGGCACGCGCACAGCAGCGGCTGTCACGGCCAACGAACAAGAGCGACGCCAGAACCTCGGCGCTCTCAGCCGACTGGTCCACGAATACCTGGCCATCGACACCACTCCAACGGGCCCTGGCCTCATGGCCTGGATCGCCACCGTGCAAGCCAATGAGGTCTCGACCACCGCCGATGCTGTCGAGCTGTCGACGTTCCACGGGGCCAAAGGCCTCGAGTGGCCGGTCGTACACGTCGGTGGCCTCGAGAAGGGCTACGTCCCGATTGGTTACGCCAAGACGGGGGCGCAGCTCGCTGAAGAGCGACGCTTGCTCTACGTCGCCATCACCCGCGCCGAGAAAGAACTCCATCTCACGTGGGCCGCCATGCGCACCTTCGGAAACAAGTCGGTGAAACGGCAGCCGTCACCTCATCTCGACAGCGTTGGCTCGGCGATCGAGCACCTTCGCAAAGGCCACCGCCCCGTCGACTGGCGAGCCGAAATGGTGAAATCGAGGGCCGCGATTCCCAAGAAAGGCAAAGGCTCTCAGACCGACAAGAACCCCGTGGGTGATCCGCTCTTCGAAGCACTTCGAGGCTGGCGACGAGAGAAGGCTCGCGGCGCCGACGTCCCCGCTTACGTGATCTTCAACGATCAGACCTTGCGGGCGATTGCCAAGAAGCAGCCATCGAGTCGTTCACAGTTGGCATCGGTGTCTGGCATCGGCCCAGCCAAGCTCGAGCGTTTTGGTACCGAAGTGCTCGCCGTTGTGGCCGAACACGCCGATTAGGGCCTTGGCCCGGGGTCAGTAGCCGTCGGTCTCGGGCGGTAGCTCGGTGATTTCGACCGACTGGACCACGATCGACATCTCATCATCGATCGCCTCCGGGATCGGGTCGAGAGTCATCGTCAACGGATACCCGTAGAACTCGTCGAACTCGACCTCGACAGCGCCACCATCGGCGAGCACCGAACGTGCTCGTTCGAAGAAGTCATTGACCGTGAGCATCGGAATCTGTTGCAGGATCTGCTCGGACATGGCATCCGGGTACGCAACATCGCCGGGGCGTCCGTCGACGACCTCGACTCGGATGGGACCGGCCTCCGCGCTGACCTGGCTGATGAGTTCGAAGGTCATCACGTAATCCCTGCCGACCGTCGAAGCGAACAGGCTCTCGGCATCGTCGAAAGCGGTGCGATCAACCGTTCGAGGCACTTCGTCACCGGCGTCTCGATCGGGCGCATCCGCCACACCGGTCGTCGGCGCAGCCTCTCCGGCAGTCGAACTCACTTCTTCGCTGCCACAGGCAACCAGACCAAGGCCCAGGATCGCGGCGAGAACAGAAACCGAAAGGATGCGATGGCAAGACAGACGAGACATGTTGGCATCATCGGCACCACGGCCGCTCTTCTGCACCACGAGAGGTTTCTGCATACCCCTTTGACGTTGCTGGGGGCCATCCAGTTCCCGAGGCGTCTGCCGACGACCCTCGGCGATACGTTGCCTGGCATGGCACAACTCGACGACATCGGGGAGCAAGACAGCTGGCTGTGTTGGCTGTGCGACGAACCCGTCGACCCTGACCGTTCGGTGAATGACGACCGCGGGCCGAGCATCGATGGTCGCATGACAGCCAAAAAGGCAAAGAAGTCGGCCAAGAAGCGAGGGCGACCAGAACCGACCGAGCGACTTGCTCACCGCGGGTGCAACACCGGTAAGGGCAACACCGAAGCCGTGATGCCCTGGGCCGAGGATCTGTTCGTGATCGACCCGGTGCCGATCATCGCCACCGTCGACCGATTGGCGACCAAGGGCGGACGCGAAACCATGTGTCGCTGCCTGAACGAAGAAGATGCGAACACCACCGCTGCTTGGCTACTCGATCGCATCAGCCGTCTCGAACCGGGGTTGGAGCTCACCTCCAGCGTCAACGAAGGCGGCGGCCAGTACCTGGTCTCGATCCACGCCTGACGCTTCACCCTCAGAGCAGACGATCGCCCTCAGCGACCCAATGATTGGCCTCGGCATCGTGGCCGGTGCGTATCGCCCAATTCGAGAACCGCAGGATGAGGTGGGCAATCGCAGCAGTCCCCAACGATGCACTAACTCGATGCAAGGCTTCGTCGAGGAACGTGGCGCTGTTCGACTGCAGGATCTGCGATGACAGGGCAAACGTGATGAGGTCGAAACCGCGAGGTCCGGGGCCAGCGTTGTCGAGGTCGATGACGGCGCTGATCTGGCCGTCGAGCACGAGCATGTTTCCGGGGTGGAGTTGGATGGCGATGCTGGATCGGCGACAAGTGTGTCGACCAGGCGAGCTGGCCAGTCGTTGGCTGCCTCCGAGCCGAGTCCGGTCGTTGCCTCGGTCAATTCGATCACCTGATGCCACAGATCTTCGGTGAGTTCGGTTGGTTCGGCTCCAAGCATCAAGTTCTGCCTCACGTAGAGCCAGACGTCATCCTCGGCCAGATCGAAGCTCGGCACGGGCCAACCGGCCTTCGTGCCGAGCCGTTCGGCGACCCCGATGGCCGCTCGACGCCGCTGCTTCGAACCCTCGTCGTCATCCCACTTCAGCACAAAGCGGCTGCCGAGTCTGTCGGCGATCTCGAGCGCCCGGCCGCCGGACAACGCTCGAATCAACTCGAATTGCTGGCCCGTGACCGAAACGTAACGCTCGACGTGAGCCGCTGGAGTCACGAGGGTCGAGCGTCGGGAATGATGGCAACCACCACGGTCTGGGTGGCGTTGCGCAGGACATACTCGACGTTCTGCCCCAGGAACGCTCGACCTTCGAGCCTGCGCAGCTCGGAACCGAGCACGATGAGATCGCTGTCAGATTGCACAGCTTGGCGAAGAATTTCGTCGCCTGGCGAGACGGCGAACCGCACCTCGGTTTTGTAGTTGGCGCGCAGTTCTTCGGCGTGACGAGCGGCCTGTTGCAGCACGCGCTCGGCCACATCGCTTCCGTCTTTCACTGCAACCGATGGCCCCGAACCGCGTTGGCGGGAGCGCAGACCGCCCGCTCGCGCTTCATCAGGTGAATACACGATGTGCGAGAACAACACCTCGGTGCCAAGCCGGCTCGACATGTTGCAGGCCAGTTCTTGGGCGGCGCGAGAGGACTGGCTGCCGATCACCGGGACCAGCGCCCGCGCGAAGATGCCGGGCAGCCGACCGTCTTGGTTGCGGGCGCCACGCACGAGCACGATCGGAATGTGCAGCTCAGCCAAGATCTCGTCAACCAGCTTCGAAACGAATGAACCGTCGGTTCCGGCATCATCGACACCGACGATCATGGCGCCGTATCCCAACTTCGATTGAGCAATCAATTGCTCAGCAGATGCCTGGGTCGTTGCCTTCATGTGGTCGACGTCACGACCAAAGAGCACATTCTCGATTGGTTCGAGATCTGGGGCGACCTCACCTTCTTCGATACTGAGGACGGTTGCCGGGATACTCTCTAGCCAGACGAAGTGAGCGATCTGGGCGGCGACGATCGAGCTCGGCTCGCCCTTCGACGGCAGAAGCAACCGCCCGTTGCGAACGACGAGGTTCTTCTCCATGGCTTCTTCTTGAGCCAGCCGCTCACGCTCGCCGGTCGAGCCCTCGAGGTCTCGGCTGAGAATGCGGACGCCGATCGAGGCGACGAGCGAGGTCACCAGGGGGATCATCACGATCATGGTGAACGAGGTCTCGTTCAGCACGCCGAGCGAAAGACCAACGGTGGCGATGATGATCTCGAGTGCACCACGAGCATTGAGCCCGGCGCCGAGCACCATGCCTTCTTTCGTGGTCAGGCCAGCGGCACGGGCACCGAGGAACGAGCCGATGAACTTCAGGCCCAGGGCAACAGCGAGGAGAATGGCGGCCCACATCAGCGCGTCGCCCCGCAGCAAGCCGAGATCGAGTCGCAGCCCTGCGGTAGCGAAGAACAGCGGAGCGAAGATGACGGAGGTGAGGTCCTCGACGATGTGTTGGCTCTCGACCTGCCGGTACCGGGATCGGGCCAGCACGACACCGGCCACGAAGGCCCCGAGCACGGCCTCGACACCAAGCCACTGCGTGATGACGCCGAAACCGAGCATGGCGCCGATCATCACCGTGAGAGAACCTTGGAGGTTGGCGCCGTCGCGGCGGACGTAACGAAGGGATGCGTCGACTGCTCGCTGACCAATGGTGAGGGCGGCGATCAAGAAGGCGGCGAGACCGGCAACGGTCAGGAGCACGCCGACGACGCTCGCTTCACCAGCGGCGAGGCCGGCGATGACACCGAGGATGACCCAGCCAACGAGGTCGTTGGCCATGCCGACCGCCACCGTGATCTGGCCGACGTCACGGCGCATCAGATTGAGGTCGCCGAGAATCTTGGCCACGACCGCCAGAGCAGAGACGGCCACGCTCACGCCAATGAACAGCGTGAAGACCAGTCGCGTGCCTTCGTCGCCGTAGAACGTGTCGGGAATTTGGGAGCCGACGGCCAAACCGCCAGCCAACGGCACGACCAGGCTGCCGAGCGTCACCAATGCAGCCGCTCGGCCGAGACGTTGGATCAGAGCGAGATCGGTTTCGAACCCGGCAACCACCAGCAAGAAGGCGGCGCTGAACCAACTGACGGCGAGCAGCAACGCCGATTGCACTTCAGAGCCGGGGAGGAACCAGTCGAAGCCACCAGCCCAGACCGAACCGAACAATGACGGGCCGAGCACGACACCGGCGGAGAGTTCGCCCACCACCGAGGGCAGGCCGAGGCGCCGAGCACCTGCGCCCAGCAGTCGAGCCGTTGCGTAGATGACCAACAACTCAGCCCAGAAAACGAGCAATTCGTGATGGTCCAGACTGGAGAGCATTCGGCAGTCTTGCCCAGAATTGCCCCGGTCAGCCGTCTACGTCGAAGAAGGGTCGTCGCGATCGACTCGCATGGCTGCAATCGCTGCGAAGTCGATACTGATGAAGAGCCCGGTTGCTTCGGCGCACAGCGTGTCGCCGTTGTAGACCCGGCCCGAGGTGTAGATCTTGCGACCAACGACATCGTCGAGGGTCGATTCGAACCGCAAGGGGACGTGAAGCGGAGTTGGCGCCCGGTAGGAAACGTCGAGTTGGGCGGTCATGCCTGGCGAGCCAGAAAGAGCCTGAGTGGCGCCCAGCAATTCATCGAATGCAGCGGCAATCAGACCGCCATGCACGTGACCGGGCGGACCCTCGTAGGCGTGGCCAAACGTGACGTCGGCACAGACTCTGGGGCCATCGTCGTCGAGGTAGAGCTCCATCGGTGGAGCCAGAGGATTGGCCCGGCCGAGCAACGGGCTGAAGTCGACATGGCCAGACGGCGGGTTTGCGCCGTCGCCTTCACCGCTGGGGATTGCGACGCTGGCCGTTGATGCCTCGCTGTAGGAGTCATAGCGACGTCCGTGTTCGAACTGCCGGAGTCGGGCAGCGATTGCTTCGAGTTCGACCGTCACTTCGTCGAGATCCTCGACGCTTGCCCTGGTGTCGACCAAACGGTCGATGATCTCTCGCAGCGCATCGCCAACATCCCACGAAGCCCGGCGGTGCGGGTCGACCGCGTTGCGATCATCGCTGGAGAAGAAGGAAGCCGCTGCCTTGATGTCGACCGGGAAGTCCATGGCCATCTAGTTCACCGTCATTCAGGCTGCATCCCGATAGATCGCGATCACGGGAACGTGGTCGCTTGGCTTGGTTCCCTTGCGGCCATTGCGATCGATCACGTCGAACACGCATCGTTCGGCAAGGCCGGGACTCGAGAGCACGAAGTCGATCCTGATGCCCTCGCGCTTGTGGAAGCGGCCAGCCTGGTAGTCGTAGTAGGAGTAGAGCTTGGGCCCGGGGTGGCGTTGCCGGAATGTGTCGACCAGGCCCCAATCGGTGATGTTGTCGAGAGCGGAGCGCTCCCGCTCGGTGACGTGGGTGGCGCCCTCGAACACCGCCCGATCCCAGACGTCTTCGTCGGTCGGGGCGATGTTGAAGTCGCCGGTGACGATCACGTCGTTGTCGGCTGACGTGGTGGCTTCGAGATGATCACGGAGACGGCCGAGCCACGAGAGCTTGTAGTGATAGTGGTCGTGGTCGACCTCGCGGCCGTTCGGTACATACACGCTGTGGATGCGCACACCGCCGCAGGTCGCCGAGATGAGTCGGGCGTCGGTGTCTGCTTCGATGCCATCGGCGAACCCGTTGATCGGATGCTCGATACCGACTTTCGACAGGATCGCCACACCGTTCCAGCGGCCCTCGCCGTGATGGACCGACTCGTACCCCAAGGCAGAGAAGGCCATTGCTGGGAAGGCGTCGTCGGCCATCTTCGTTTCCTGCATGCACAAGACATCGGGTTTGACCTGTTGGAGCCAGTCCTCCACACGGGGGAGGCGGGCGTTCAGCGAGTTCACATTCCAGGTTGCAACGAGCACCCGCACGACACTAGTGATTTGGCGTGCACATCACGGTCTGGAACGACTACATCTGCCCTTGGGCCTACGCCGCCCGGCCTCAAACGGCCTGGCTGCGTTCGCAGCTCGATGCCGCGGGTGTCGGCAGCGTCACTGTTCGCAGCTTCGAACTCCACCCCGACATTCCGATGGATGGACGAACCAATCGCGCCGGTGGCCGACTCGATCAGGTCTTCGACCACATCGGGGTGGAGTGTGCGAGCCGAGGGCAAGCATTCTCCAAACCGATCAGGACGCCGAACTCTCATGCGATCCTGGCACTCGCCGAACTCGTGAGCGTCCGGCACCCAGAGAACTTCATTGCGTTCGACGATGCGATTGCAACCGCTCACTGGGTGACTGGCGAGGCCATCGACGACCCCGCCGTCGTCGATTCATTGCTGTTGAAAGCCGGCCTCACCCCAGCGGAGTTGACCAGCGAGAGCGCCATCGCTGATGGAGATCGACTCCTCGCCGAAGCACGGGCTGCAGCGATGGAAGTGGGGGCAACGGCAACCCCGACATGGCAGATCGGCGATCTCGTGGTCACCGGATTACACGATGACGCCCAGTTCCAACGCTGGGTCAGACGTATTCTCGACCAATCAACCTGAGTAAATGAGACGAGCGTTGTAGGCTCACCGGCCGTGGCTTCCACATCTGATTTCTCGGGTCCGAACGACTGGCTGATCGAGGAGATCCGCCAGCAGTATTTGGCCAACCCTCGCTCTGTCTCGCCCGAATGGCGAGCCACCTTCGAAGGCACCGCCCCACCAACCAACGGCGCGTCCCCTGCACCCGCCGCAGCGAGCAATGGAGCCGCCGCGCTACCCACCGCCGCTGCTCCGACGGCCCCCGCCCCGGCCGCCCCTGCGCCTGAGGCGCCGGAGCCGGTGAGTGCAGAGCGAGGACTCGGCGAAGCCGCCGCAGCGCCGCAGGCACCGGCGGAGGCGCCGAAGGCCCCGAAGGCCCCCGCTCCGAAGAAGGCGGAGCCAAAGGAAGAAGAAGGCGAGCCCTTGCGCGGTGTCTCGGCGCGAATCGTGGCGAACATGGAGTCATCACTCTCTGTTCCGACAGCAACGAGCTTCCGAGAGATTCCCTCGAAACTCCTCGAGATCAACCGCAAGGTCCTCAACAACCACCTCGTTCGTGTCCGAGGCGGCAAGACCAGCTTCACGCACCTGATCGGTTACGCCATCGTGCGCGCCATTGCCGACACGGTTCCGGCGATGAACAACGTCTACATCGAAGGTCAGAACGGCAAGCCTCGCATCATTCGCAAGGACTACGTCAACCTCGGTCTTGCCGTTGACCAGCAAAAAGCAGACGGGACTCGATCACTGATCGTTCCCGTCATCAAGAACGCCGATCAGATGAACTTCGCCGAGTTCGTCGACGCTTACGAAGCTTTGATCCGCAAGGTTCGCGACAACAAGATCACGGTCGATGATCTCACCGGCGCCAACGTCAGCCTGACCAACGTCGGCACCATCGGCACTGTGCAGTCGGTCCCCCGCTTGATGCCAGGCCAGGGTGTGATCGTCGGCGTTGGCCGCATGGACTTCCCCACGGCTTTCCAGGCTGCAGATCCAAAGATGCTGGCCCAGATCGGCATCTCCAAGACGATGACGATGACGTCGACGTACGACCACCGCATCATCCAGGGTGCCGAGAGCGGTGTTTTCCTGAAGCGAGTCCACGAGCTCCTGCTCGGCGAAGACGACTTTTACCAGGACGCGTTCGGCGACATGAACGTGCCCTACGAGGCCGTCAAATGGCGTGATGACCACGGCGCAACCCAAGACGGCGATGCCGAAGGCGCCATGGCCAAGCAGATGGCCGTCAACACACTCATCAATCAGTACCGAGTCCGTGGTCACTTGATCTCGAACACCAATCCGCTGAGCGATGGCCCGGCCAACATGCACCCCGAACTCGACCCTGCGTCGTTTGGTTTGACCATCTGGGATCTCGACCGAGAGTTCCTCACCGGCATCACCGACGGCGTGTACGCCTCCGTTGGTGGCAGCCCCCAGAAAATGAGGCTCGGCGACATCCTCGGCGTGTTGCGCGACGCCTACTGCCGGTCGATCGGCATCGAATACATGCACATCGCTGATCCAGAAGAAAAGCGCTGGATCCAAGAACAAGTCGAGGGCAACCCGTACTCGTTCACTCGTGACGAGCAGCATCACGTGCTCGAGCGGCTCAGCGCCGCCGAGGCACTCGAAAAGTTCCTCGCCACTCGCTACGTCGGCCAGAAGCGTTTTGGCATCGAAGGCACCGAGAGCGCCATCCCAATTCTGGATGCCTTGCTCTCTGCTGCAGCCGATACCGGACTCGAGCGGGCCATCCTCGGTATGGCGCACCGCGGTCGTCTCAATGTGCTCGTCAACACGATGGGCAAGAAGCACGGCGACCTCTTCAGCGAGTTCGAGGGCAACGTGTCCTCCGATGACATCCAGGGCTCCGGCGATGTGAAGTACCACTTGGGCTTCACCGGCCACCACACCAGCCCTGCTGGCAACGAGGTCGACATCGAGCTGGCGGCCAACCCGTCCCACCTCGAAGCCGTCGGTCCCGTCGTGGTCGGTATGGCTCGCGCCTTCATGGATCAGTCAGACAGCGGCAACTATCCGGTGCTGCCCATCCTGTTGCACGGAGATGCTGCGTTCGCTGGCCAGGGCGTGGTGCCAGAAACGCTCAACCTCAGCCAGGTCAAGGGCTACAAAGTCGGCGGCACGGTCCACCTCGTCATCAACAACCAGCTGGGTTACACCACCGCACCTCACCACTCCCGCAGCTCGGTGTATTCCACCGATGTAGCGAAGATGGTCCAGGCACCGATCCTGCACGTGAACGCCGACGATCCCGAAGCTTGTGTGCGCGTTGCTCAGCTGGCTTTTGCCTATCGCCAGCGCTTCAACAAAGACGTCGTGATCGACATGATCGGCTACCGCCGTCACGGTCACAACGAGGGCGACGATCCCAGCTACACCCAGCCGATCATGTACCAGAAGATCGCCGAGCGTCCGTCAGCTCGAACCATCTACACCCAAGCCCTCATCGACCGGGGCGACATCTCGGTCGCCGAGGCCGAGTCCGCTCTCGACTATTTCCAGGACCTGCTCCAAACCGCACTCGACACCACCCGTGACGATGCCCCAGAGCCAGGGATCTTGGCCAAGCCGTCGCCGCCTCCGGTTGGTGTGCTTCCCCACGTCGACACCAGCATCAGCAGCGAAACCCTCGACACGGTCTACGCCGCAATGTCGTTTGCTCCTGAAGACTTCACCGTCCATCCAAAGCTGGCCAAGCAGTTCGTCACCAGAGACAAGCTGCTCGCCAGCGGCCAGATCGACTGGGCGCTCGGCGAGTCCCTCGCCATCGGCACATTGCTGCATCAGGGCGTGTCGGTCCGGCTCGCAGGTCAAGACTCACGCCGAGGCACCTTCGCTCATCGTCACGCGACCCTGCACGACTACATCAATGGTGATGAATTCACCCCGCTCGACGAGCTCGGTCCGGAAGACACCAACTTCTGGGTCTACGACTCGACACTGTCGGAATACGCCGGTCTCGGTTTCGAGTACGGCTACTCGCTCGCCAATCCCAAGGCGCTGGTCATGTGGGAAGCGCAGTTCGGCGACTTCGTCAACGGCGCACAGATCATCATCGATCAATTCCTGGTTGCCGCCGAAGACAAGTGGAACGAGAACACCAGCCTGGTGATGCTTCTCCCCCACGGCTACGAAGGACAGGGCCCGGAGCACTCCTCCGGCAGGCTCGAGCGCTTCCTTCTGCTGTGTGCTGAGGACAACATCCAGGTTGCCAACGCCACCACGGCTGCTCAGTTCTTCCATCTCCTGCGTCGCCAGTCCGTTCGCGAGATCAACAAGCCCCTCGTGGTCTTCACTCCCAAGTCGGGCCTGCGGGCAAAGTGGTCACGTTCGCCTGTCGAAGAGATCCTCACCGGCTCGTTCCAAGAGGTGCTCGATGATGCAGCCGTGAGCGATCCGGCCTCGATCCAGCGTGTGGTCTTCGCCAGCGGCAAGGTCGCGGCCGAGGCATTGGCCCATCGTGATGAGATCGGTGTGCCGGTTGCGGTCGTTCGTGTCGAGCAGCTCTACCCGTGGCCGTTCGAGGATGTTGCTGCTGCTCTTGATCGCTACAGCAACGCCAAGGACATCGTCTGGCTGCAAGAAGAGCCGGAGAACATGGGTGCGTGGAACTCGGTCAAGGGCCGTTTGTACGAAGCCCACGGCGACACCCACTCGATCCGCCGAGTGAGCCGAACCGAATCGGGTAGCCCCGCCACCGGTTCAGCTGCGATCCACAAACAGGAGCAAGCCGAGCTCCTGAACCGAGCCTTCTCGCTCTAGTTCTGGCTGGTGCCGGGGGTTAAGAGGTTAAGAGGTGGCCGAAGGCCAGCGAAGCGAACCTCTTAACCTCTTAACCCCCGGCACCAGTAGGCAAGCGAGTGCGGCAACTGACCCGGCACCGACCTCCTAACGCAGTTCCATACCCAGATGGCCTTCGAGTTCGGTGATGGCTTCGGCGGCGCCGACGACCTTGATGGTGGTCATGCCCATGGCACGAGCCGGCTTGAGGTTGATGCCCAGGTCGTCGAGGAAGACGCAGCGGGCAGCCGGTGTCTTCACCAGATCAAGAGCGATCTCGTAGAAGCCGAGTTCCGGCTTGCGTACGCCGACACGGCTCGACTCGACCACGTGATCGAACATGTCCATCACCTGGTCGACATCAGCCCGACCCGACCCACCGGCGACGTCGGCCTTGTCGCTCGAGCCGCGGAAGTTGTTGGTCAGACATGCCGTTGCGTAGCCCGCTGCCTTGACCCGACGCAGCACCTCGACCATCTCGGGTCGCACCTGGCCCTTGATGAGGTCGAGCACCACTCGGCCGTCGACCGCGTGTCCGAGATCTGCAGCCTCGGCATTGAACTTGTCGACGAAACCGGCGACATCGACATCACCACGCTCGAACAAGGCCCAAGCATTGGTGTCGGGATTCGTGGAGTTGATCGTGCGGATCAAGTTCTCCGGCAGACCATTCGCCGATTCGTAGGCGGCGAAGGCTTCGAACGGCGAGGTGAGAATCACGCCACCGAAGTCGAAGAGAACTGCGTCGAATTGCTTGGTTTTCTCGGTCACCGGCCGATTCTAGGAGCATCTCCCGAGGCCGTCAGGCTGAGGGATCAAGGAACTCCCGAATCCAACACGCCGAAGAGGCAAGGAACTGCCGAAGCCGCAAGGTCGAAGAGTTCAGGAACTGCCGAAGCCGCAAGGCTGAAGAGTTCAGGAACTCCAGAGACCGCAAGGCCGAAGAGATCCCGTGGTCCCCGAGTTGGGGCCAGAAGCCTGCTTCACTAAGGAACTCATGTCCGCACAGAATCGCCATCTCGTCGTTGATGGCTCCAACATCGCGACTGAAGGCCGTAATTTGCCGAGCTTGCAACAGCTCGACGATGCGGTCCAGTCCGTGATGAACGAGCATCAGTTCGACTCGCTCACTGTGATCGTCGACGCCACGTTTGCTCATCGCATCGACGACTCCGAAAAAGCCATGTTCGAAGAAGCACTGGAGGCGGGCGAAATCATCATGCCCCCCGCTGGTGTTGTCGGACGTGGCGACGCTTTCATCCTCCAAGTCGCTGAAAAGGCAAACGCCACCGTGTTCTCCAACGACTCCTTCCAGGAGTTCCATGGTGAACACGATTGGTTGTTCGACGACGAACGTCTGCTCGGTGGCAAGCCCATCGAGGTCGTTGGTTGGGTCTTCGTTTACCGAAGCCCTGTCCGTGGTCCGGCCAGTCGACGCTCCGTTCGCGAAGCGAAAGATGGCACCAAGGGCAAGGCCAAGAGCTCGAGACGCTCGTCGAAGCGGTCCTCCGGTCGCAGCGACGACAAGCCAACCGTGTCAGGCGAGAAGCTCGAGCCCTTGGGTTCACCGAAGAGCCCACCCCCTGGCAAAGTCGAGAAGAAGCCGTCTCGTGGCAAGAAGGCCAAAGTCGAAGCCAGCACCGACGAGCCAGCCAAGAAGCGTCGTGGTCGTCGCGGAAAGAAAGACGACGAATCGGCCTCTGGCAGCGAGCGCAAGCGCTCTCGCAAGACTGCTGCCACTGCAGACGAACTGAACGACCCCAAGACGTTCCTCGCCTTCGTCAGCGCTACCTCTATCGGAGATTCTGTCGAAGGAATCGTCGAAACATTCTCCTCCCACGGCTGCTACGTCCGAGCCTCAGGGGCCCAGTGCTACCTCCCATCGAACTCGATGGGTGACCCGGCTCCACAGAAGGCTCGCGATGTGGTGTCGCGGCAACAATCCGTCACGGTTCGAGTCGTCTCTTTGGACGCCGATCGCCGCGGAATCAACGTCGAACTCATCGACGTTGGAGAAATGGTTGGTGAAGATGCCTCACGCCAACCGAATCAAGCCGAGTCTGACTCGGTCGGAGAGGCACCCCCCACAAGGAGTAAGAGCTACATGGCAACCAAGAAAGCCGCAGCAAAGAAGGCACCCGCCAAAAAGGCCGCAGCAAAGAAGGCACCCGCCAAGAAAGCCGCAGCAAAGAAGGCACCCGCCAAAAAGGCCGCAGCAAAGAAGGCACCCGCCAAAAAGGCCGCAGCAAAGAAGGCACCCGCCAAGAAAGCCGCAGCAAAGAAGGC
>ENA-ORXM01000607-ORXM01000607.1-marine-metagenome-genome-assembly--contig:-NODE-607-length-60562-cov-9.967132_pt1 | contig 60562 bp, 44 predicted proteins | sample MGYA00237867_ERZ511480 | MGnify/ENA primary metagenome ERZ511480 (study PRJEB26309, sample SAMN06266103) | marine metagenome | isolation source: Algal blade | place: United Kingdom:Sidmouth, United...
ACCCAAGAATAGAATACACGTGTAGAAAGCTCTTTGATTACTTGTTTGGACGAGAGTTCGATTCTCTCCGACTCCACTTTTAAACCCTGTAAACCTAGTGTTTACGGGGTTTTTGTTTTTGCGTTGACAGAATCGTTGACAATACTCCCCTATTCCTAATGCTTTGTTGTTATTTACTAAATTAGTATTTTTATGGTAATTATAACTTATTACACATAAAAATTATGAGCCTAGATAAAATCATATCTCTTTCTGAAAAATCTGTAAATTTCACCAATAGGCTCTTGGGTCGTATTTCTTATATAAGTGAATACAAAAAACTACATTCTAAAAAAATCGAATCAGTTATTTTTTTTTTTACAACATTAAGTATTAGTATTACTTATTTCTTTATCTCATTAAATGAAAACAATTTGTTCTTTAAATCATTTTTCACCTTTACATCACTAACTCTTTTAACACTTTCAATTCCTATTTTAGGAGCTACAATTCTATTATTTAAATATAAAGGCTGTAAAAATATTAAGAATTATAAATACAAAACTCTAAACAAAAAAATTATTTATGAAGAATTACCTTCACTTCTTTTTAAAATAGACTCTAATAAAAAAAAGCATTTTACTAAAACTAAAGACATTTTACTCTCAAAATCTTTTAAAGAATTAATTTTAGATATCAATAAAAGAGAATTTTTCGATTCAGAAAAAAAATGTTTCAAACTTGATAAATATGGTATTGAACCTTTACAAAGCTTTCAAATACTTTTATTATACTTTGGGAAAGAATATAATTTAAATCAAAACACAACGAAACAGCATATTTATGATTTATTTAATGATTATTTCAACTTAGAAGGAAAAACAATGACATCTAAAAACTGGAAAAATTATTCAGAATTAATTGAATTGGAAGATGACAACAACAAAAAACATATTGGAAAGTACAAGTTTTATAATGATTTACTGAAATTAAAATAAAAATTTTGGTCGGCTACCTATTAAACCGACTAAACCTTTTATAACAAACCATAGAATTGCAGTATTAAACCATAAAACATACTGCAATTATGAGAGACCCAAACAATCCTTTTACTATTATTAATGACCAACTTACAGAGCTTCGTAAGTTAGTTTTAGATATAAAAAATTCTCCAAAAGAAGACTATACTAATAAATACTACACCTACCAACAAGTAGCTGATTTGATACATGTAGACTATCAGTCTATACGCAATTATGTAAATGCTGGCTTTATTGATGCAGAAGAAGTTGGTCCGCGCAAAAGATTAATACATCACTATAAAATATTCAATGAAGACCAAACATTGAAAAACTTCAAATACAAAAGAAAAGCATAATAGTTTCTTCAGAACTACTATGCCTTATATTTTTTTTCAAAAAACAGTATTAACTACCGCGTATGCGAATATACGGTAAAAACTTTATCTAAAAATGGATATACTAAATATTAACACCGTATCAAATTCAAGAATCAATAAATTTAATTATCTAATTTACAACTACCTACCCCCAATTTTAATCAGCTTTTTATCTATAGTACAAAGTTATACAGGACCTAATCTTAATAAAATATTACTTAACCTTCTCTCAAACACGAAAAATCATGGGTTATAATAGAAATTTTAAAGGGATATGGATACCTAAAGCCATTTGGTTAAGCAAAGAATTAACTCTTCAAGAAAAAGTTCTTATATCCGAAATTGACAGTCTTGATAATCCAGAAAAAGGTGGCTGCTTTGCAGGAAACAAACATTTTGCCGAGTTATTTAATCTTTCAACAAGTAGAGTTTCGGATATTATTAAATCACTTGTTGCTAAGCAAATGATAACAAGAGATATTATTAAAAAACAAACTGGCTCTATTAGGTATTTAAAAATTTCGCACTACCTGAAAACACGTATTGCGCAGAGCCAGAATCTGGACGTGCGCACTTCGCAGAAGCAGGTTCCGCACAGTGCGGAAAGTGACAATAGAATAATACAAGATAATAATACATCTAAATTAAAAGGAAAAAGTAAAAATAAAAGAGGGGAAGCGTTATGAAATCATCATCAGAAATTATTCACGAATTTGAACTTCTAAAACTGAAAACACCTAACGAATCAAAAAGTAGAGAATCAAAGATTTCAACACCCCACTTAAAGAAATTATTTTACATAGAAGCTAAGAGATACTTTAGAAACATAAATAGAGAATTCCAAGTTGATATTGATAATAAGCGTTTTCTTGATATTATTTGTAAATATTTCTCTAATGACCTTGAATTCGAAAAATCGTATAATGGCGAATTACGAAAAGGGCTTTTAATAACTGGACCACACGGAACTGGAAAAACTTCTCTATTAGAAATAATGCAAATAGTATCAAAGATCTATCAAATTAAACAAATTTGGTATTCGATAAAACCTACTATAGAAATTGTAGGTGAATTTAATAGATCTGAAGGTAGCACTAAAGATAATGTCATTAGATATTACTCAAGCGGGAAATACTTATTTGATGACTTAGGAGCTGAAAAAGATGCCTCAAACTATGGAAAAGAAAATATTTTTATACGGATTTTAGAATTAAGATACAACAATTTTAAATCAAAAAATATTACAACACACCTCACTACAAATTTAACATTAAAGGAGATACAAACACGTTACGGTAACAGAGTATATGATCGCATTCTCGAAATGTTTAACATCCTTGAATTGAAAGGAAATAGTAGACGATTTTAGAATTGACCATAAAAACATAAGTGATTTTGAGAATAATTTTAATCAAGAATCATACCTACTGCTTAGTGTTAAGAAATTAAGCAAGTTGAACAGGGGTTCCGTTGCCCTACACCCCTATTATCAACTTGCCCTACGGGGTTTAAAACACTGATTTTATTGACCTTAAGTCAACAAAGAGAGTTATAACATATTATAAAACAACTATAAAAACCATTATAACTAACTGATTAACAACGATAAACAACATAAAATGAAGAAAAAAAGCATTTTAATTAAAGAATTTCACTATAAAGAATTGGTTAAAATTTCCAAGGTTTTTGGTGCTCCATATGGAGATTTAGTGCAATCTATGATTCTCTATTTTAAGAGAACTGGCATTAATCCAGTAGAAGCTATCAATGAAAATCCTGCAACATTAGTAAAGGCATTAGACAAGCGAATTGTATCATTTTTAAAAGTGCAAGAACGTGATATTTTAAAACCTTTACGCAGCGAATCTTTTCAATATTCTAACGAACAAAAAAAACAATTTCATGAATTATCCTTATGGATAAAAGATGTAGTTGTGAAGCTAAATGATTACGATAAAAATAGAACAAAATTAATTACATCTGAATTAGGCAAAATCGAAAGAAAGCTAGAACAACAGCAAAAAGCTTTTATTGAAATAGCTGAATTAATAGATACTAAAAACAAATCTGGAATTAAAGGAACCCTTAAATCTATTTTTGAATAATGCCTATTAGTAAACCACATAGCACATTAGGCGCCACAAACACTTCTAGTTGTGTTGATTTAGCTATGTATCTGGAAAAGGAGAACAACGAGCTAGATCGTTTACAACAGAAAGCAACAAGTAGCTCAAAAAAAATAGCCATTGAAAAAAGAAAACAATTCTTTTTTACGCATTCTAAAAACAATATAAGTACCAACGAAGTCATTTCATCTATTGATAGTAATATTAAACGATTAGGAAAAAAAGACGCGAAATACTTTGCACCCACCATAAATTTTAGTTCTGAAGAACTAAAACACATACTGTCTAAAATCACTAATAAAAAAGAAATCGAAAATGTATGGGAGTTAAACGAAAAAGAATACACCCTTTTTAATGATAAAATCAAAGAATACACAAAGGAAATTATGACCAACTATGCGAAGAACTTTAACAGAGAAGATAAAGGTCTAAAAACAGGTAATGACCTCGTTTATTTTGGAAAGATTGAGCATTTTAGAAAATTTAAAGGCACAGATAAAGAAGTCTTAAACGAAACACATAAAACAGGAGATTTCAAGCCAGGAATCAATTCTCATGTGCATTTGATAGTTAGTAGAAAAGATAAAACACAAAGTTTAAAATTAACGCCTACTACTAAAGAACGGTCAACAACAAGAACCATTGGAGGCAACACTTATCATGTTGGTTTTGATAGAATGAATTGGATTAATATGAATGAAAAAAAATTTGATAATTTTTTCCAATACAAACGACCAGAACGAGAAAAATTTAGGAATCAGTACATCTTAAAAAATGGGTCACCTAGAGAGAAAGCAGCCCTCTTGAAAGAAATAGAAATCAAAGAACAATCCATTAAAAACACCAGAGAATATGCCCAAAATAATACTCGTAACCCATCAAAAAGGAGGCGTTGGTAAAAGCACACTAACCTTCAACCTTGCCCAAAACATTTCTAAAAACGCCAAAGTAGCCGTTTTAGATTTCGATTTACAAGGCAGCCTTAGTCAGCTATCAAACATGGTAACAGATTTCGAAATAATTTCTTTCAACGGGGAAATAAAAGACATTGAACAACTAGACTATGATTTCATTTTTATAGACACGCCGCCTTACCTATCCAATCATTTACCTAATTTAATTGAATTAGCAAATTTGATTATTGTACCAACTAAAGCAGGTATTCTAGACCTTTTAGCCATTAAGGGTACTTTAGAACTCATCGAAGAGGAACAAAAAACATTACAAACCTTAATTGTCTTCAATATGATAAAAGCAAATACTACGCTAACACTCGATATTTTAATTGGTCTAGCAGAATACCATGTAAAAATTGCAAATACACATATTAGCGATTTAGTATCCTTTACTAGATCCGTTTTAGTAAAAGGTGTGAAAAATGACAGAAACGCACAAAAACAAATAGACAATCTCACAAAGGAAATATTAACAGAACTTATATAATTATAGATTTCTACATCTCTAGTATTATATAAAAATACAATGCTATCATTATGGAAAAACAGAACATCAACGAGCTTATTAATCAAGCAAAATCTAGTAACCAAAATAAAACAATTCAAAAAATTGTTCCAGTAATTACAAAAGAAACAGAAGAAGTCCAATTTTCTTTTTACATAGAAAAAGAACTACTTAAAAAACTCAAATTAAAAGCAATACAAGAGGATACAAGTATGAAACAACTTGTAAACAGCGCCATTAAAAAGTCCATAAAACTAATTTAGCTCAGGTTTTCTGAATCATTGAGAACATAAGCAATCTTCTTTTTAAAAAGTTTGCTTAAATTTGAAACAAATATAGTTTATAAGAAAAAATATAACGATAAAATAAACATATAAAGCGTTTAGCTTTTGAGTTAGTACTATAAAATCGCCAAAATTAATAGCACGCTAATATCAAAACTAAGACGCCCACGTTATGCGTGGGCTGTTCTTATTTGGTGTGCAGGTGTTTGGCGATACCTATAGTGCTATTAAGATTCAGTTCCACGCTTTTTTTATAAAATTCATTTATGAAAATTAACAGCCACAGAGTAGAAATCGAAGAAACATGCAAGCCTGAGTATATAGAAGCTATTAAAAAATATTGGACTCTAGAAAACAATAAATTTATAAATAAATCAACAGTTTTAGGAAAACCTTTAGGCTTTTCAGCTTCTGAGTTTGGTAACCTAGTAAAAAACGAATCTAAGTTTTTTATTAAGATTCAATGTGATACATGCCCTAACATTGAATCTGCACAAGTAAAGTCTCAATCAAATTTTTTAACACTTAAAAAAGAGTTGCATGATTCTAAAACCAAGCTGTTTTATTGTTCAAAGTGTAAAGCCGAAAGAGAAGTTCAAAGACTAAAAGAACTTGAGAAGCAAAAGGCAATCAGAGATGAAAAACTGATTTTAGCAATTAAAAATAAAACATGGTCAGTTCTCAGTCCTTTTCAATTAAATGTGTTAAAATGTATCATTAAAAATCAAGGCACTTCTAAATTGAATACTCAATTTAAAAACACGCCAAATAATATCATCTGGAGTACAATCTATACCTTAAGAGATTTAAACTTAATTATTTTAAATTATAAAGAAGACACAAATTATGTTCAATCTGTATATTTTCTACCTGAGCTTGAATTTGTGCTACCCGAAGTTAATAATGTAGCAAAAAATGATCCCAAAGTAACTTATAACACTACTACGAGAGAATTAAAACTGAGACTCACCAAAAACAACATTCCAAAAAATGTAGACAGTCCGCTTTATAGCGGAGTTCTTAATTTTGAAGAGGATGTTCTTATAGAAAAAGATACGCAATACACCTTTGGCATATGGAAACGTGAATTCGATAATTTGTATTTCACGCTAGTTCCTACCGATAGTATTTACAAGGCTCCAAGACAGAAGTCCATATCTAGCCAACCAAAACATTTAAGAGAAGCTATACAAGATTTTTTTGATTCTAGTGAATTTGATTTTTAATTAAGAATCTAGATATCTATATTAGTAATACGTGACGCCTGCCGCTGAGGCGCATTTTAAAAATCAGTTAATTTTTAAAACGGATAAGAAAAAAATCAACTGATTTTTAAAACGGAAAAACGACGTAGGTAAGCTTCAATCTATAATTCTACATTTATACAAATGTAGAATTATACAATTACGGAAACCCGTAATTATATGTAAACACGATACATTACTTTTATGTTTCGTTAATTATTTTGTTATTACCAAAGCATTAATATCAGTTTTAAATTTATTATCGTTTTTATCTGCTTATATCTTAAAATAGTCAAGCAATTTTTCTATTTTTGATATGAAGACAAACTTTAATTTTTATTAAACTAATGATGCTTAAAGAACTTTTGAAATCTAAAGGATTGAAACAAAAATGGCTTGCTAACAAAATTGGTGTGAGTGAGGTTTCTGTGAGTAATTGGGTGAAAGGAAAAAGCGAACCTTCGTTAAAGAATTATCAAAAAATAAGTGAGATATTGAACATTCCTTTAAAAGAGTTATTAGACTAATGGCTGCTACAAAAAAATATAAATTTTCGTTTACTGCAACTTCTTTGAGAACAAAAGATTTTGTACAAGTCGCTTTACGGGAAACCTCAAAGAATACTGATGAAACCATCTTATTTTTGGGTAATGGTAAATCTAGTACAGGTAAAAGACTATTAATGGAATTTAATAAGTGGCTAAGCGTTTTAACAGAATCGCAATTAGAGCTGCTAAAAACAGGAAGTTTTAAAACACAAAATGAAATTACCTTTTTAGCTGTTTGTAAGTACTATGGTTTTATTCGTGATTTTATTACTGAAGTCTTACGTGAAAAATATCTTGTTTATGATTATGAGCTTTCAGATGGTGACTATATTTCATTTTACCGTCGTAAGGCAGAATACTATCCAGAAATGGAAGATTTAACAGAAGTCACACAAAAAAAAGTAAGGCAAGTGACCTTTAAAATATTAGAACAAGCAGGATTGATAAACAATATAAAATCAAAAATGATACAACCTCAAATTATAGAGCCACAAACCAAAAAGGTGATTCTTAAAGATAATTCAGAATTGTTAAAGATTTTCTTGTACAGTGATTTTGATATTCAAACGTTGACAGCATAATTATGGGGAATCTTACTAATAAATTCGAGCATTTATTCAATGTTATTTCATCCTCTAATTTCTTAAATAAAGAATCGTTAGGAGGAGAAATCCCTTTCTTTATATCTGCTTATAAAGCGGAAGAAGAATTAGCATGCAGAGAAGAGATAGGTTTGCTAATAAAGAAACTTGAAAATCAAGGAATACCCATTTTAGAACTAAATCTATACGATCTTATTTGTGAGATATTAGAATCTAAAGGCGGGATGGAACGTATGTTTAAAGTAGAAAAAACAAAGTCTAAAGATAAGTTTTTAAACGCTTTACAATCGTCCTTAAATATGCATCAGGTTTTGATGCCATTAATAAAACAAAAAATAGAATCTAACAATGCTAAGGTATATTTCTTAACCGGAATTGGTTTAGTATTTCCATTTATACGTTCTCATAACGTACTTAATAATCTTCAAAACATAGCAAAAGAAGCACCTACAGTTGCTTTTTTCCCTGGAGACTATAATGGACATACTTTAAATCTTTTCGGATTACTAAAAGATGACAATTACTACCGTGCATTTAATATGGATAAAATAGAAGTTAAGCTATGATCAAAAATTATTTTGAAAAACTAATAGACCGCCCAATTGAAACGGTTATTAAAGCCGATGACCGCGATAACATTTCAACCGAAGTTACCGAATACGTCATCACTAACGAAATAGGAAAAAAGATAAAAGACTTTTTTCAGGCCTACAATGATTATTTTGGAGCCAATGGTGTTTGGATCTCTGGTTTTTTTGGTAGTGGTAAATCTCACTTATTAAAAATCATATCCTATGTTCTTGAAAATAAAGAATACGATGGCTGGAAATCGGGAGAATTATTTGCAGAGAAAGTAGATAATGATGCGGTTTTAAAAGATGACATTCTAAAAGCAACACGTGTACCTTCAGAGTCTGTATTATTTAACATAGACCAACAAGCACAAATTACAAGTAAGGAAGATGCAAATGCCATTCTTTCTGTATTCTACAAAGTATTTTACGACCATCTAGGCTATTATGGTTTTCAACCTCACGTTGCTGAGTTCGAAATGTGGCTAGACAGTAAAGGTAAATACGATGCTTTTAAAACGGAATACGCAAAAGTTAACGACAATACTTGGGAAGTAGATCGTTTAGAATATTTTGTACTAGATGTAAAAGATATTTTAGCAACGGTTTTTAATGAAAGTGCCGATAAGTATGAAAATATACTTGATGAATTAGAAGACAGAAACAAACAATCTATTGAAGATTTTTGTAATCGCGTAAAAGCATATATAGATTCTAAGCCAAAAGGATTCCGATTAAACTTTTTTGTAGATGAAGTAGGCCAATATATTAGCGACAATACCAAGTTAATGCTTAATCTGCAAACCATAGCAGAAACTTTAGCAACTAAAACAAAAGGTAATTCTTGGATTTTAGTAACCTCGCAAGAGGATATGGAAACTGTTGTTGGAGATATGAATAAAAGCCAGCAAAATGACTTTTCTCGTATCCAGGCACGTTTTAAAATAAAAGTCCCCTTAACATCTGCAAACGTTGATGAAGTTATCGAAAAACGTTTACTAGATAAAAATGATAATGCGCAAGAAGAATTAGCTACCGCACACAAAAATAATGGTCCTCATTTAGAATCGTTATTATCGTTTTCAGAAGCTGGTGTGCAGTTTAAAGGCTATAAGGATGATGCGGATTACGCCAACAAATTTCCGTTTGTTCCGTATCAATTCGATTTATTTCAGCAATGTAGAATAGCCTTATCTAACCACAACGCCTTTCAAGGGAAACATGCTTCTGTAGGAGAACGATCTATGCTTGGTGTCTTTCAGCAAGTGATAAAAGCTATTCAAGAGCGCGATAAAAATGCTTTAGTTAGTTTCGATTTAATGTTCGAAGGTATTCGTAACGAATTACGAGGCGAAATACAACAATCCATCATTCTTGCCGAAAAACAGTTAGACGATGTTTTTGCCATTAAAGTCCTTAAAGCCTTATTTTTAGTAAAATACTTCGGGAATTTTAAAACCACAAAACGTAACATTTCTGTTTTATTAATAGATGATATTAATGTAGATCTTAAAGCACACGAAACTAAAATTGATACGGCATTAACCATTCTAGAAAACCAAAGTTACGTACAACGTAATGGCGATATCTATGAGTTTTTAACCGATGACGAAAAAGATGTTGAAGAAGAAATAAAGAATACAAGTATTGATGAACAAGCGGTTACGCAGTTGCTAAAAGAAATTCTTTATGATGATATTATAGAGGTTAACCGCATTAAATACCTAGAAAACAAGCAAGATTACGATTTTACAACCAAAATAGATGGTAGCTTTTTTGGTAGAGAAAAAGAGCTAGAGATTGAAATTATTACAGACGATTCTAGCAAAGATTTTAACGAATCGCACATACAATCCCAAACTATGGGAAGCACAGGTATGAAAGTTGTTTTAGCATCTAACGCCACTTTTATGCGCGATGTTAGAATGTATATTAAAACAGCCAAGTACGAAATGCAAAATAGAGGTTCTGGTATTAGACCTCAAGTTGCTAGGATTCTTCAAGAAAAATCCATGCAAAATGTAACGCGTAAAAACAATTTAAAAGTCATGGCAAATACCGCTTTGGCGGCATCTAAAATTTACCTTAATGGTGGAAAACTAGAAATGGCAAATTCTAGCGATGGAAAAATACGTGTTATCAATGCCTTTCAAAAGTTGGTAGCGGTTGTATATCCTAATTTACGTATGCTAAAAGCGGTGACGTTTACAGAAGACACTATTGTGACTACCGCACGCTCTGCACCAGAACAATTGTTTACAGAAGAAGACGCAATAATGTCTGAAGCCGAAGGCGAAATTCTAAGCGAAATTTTAAAACGTAAAAAACGTAGCGATCGCACCACGCTTATCGATCTTAAAAATGTTTTTATTAAAAAACCGTATGGTTGGTATCCTAATGCTATTTGGACCATTACAGCAAAACTGTACAAGCGTGGCAAAATAGAAGCTAAACAAGATTCTAATTTATTAGATAATGATGCGTTTTTAAACGCCTTGTTAAATAGCTCTAACCATGGTAATACTATTTTAGAACCACAAGCATCATTTGACGCTTCAGCTGTAAATAAACTTAAAGAGACCTATAAAGACGCCTTTAATGAGAGTTGCCCATTACGTGAAGCTAAAGATGTGGCTACTGCTTTTAAAGACAAATTAATACAAATGCGTATTGATGTTAATCAGCTTTTAGCCAACAGACAATCCTATCATTTTCTAAAAAGTTTAGAACCATTTTCAGAAAAATTAGAGCGTTGGTCTAAAAAGGATTACAGTTACTTTATTACCAACTTATCGGAGTTTGAAGACGATTTATTAGATGCTAAAGAAGACCTGTTATCGCCTATTCAAACCTTTATGAATGGCGAACAACGCAAAATTTACGACGAAGTAAAAGCGCTTTTAGAAGGCAATACCGCAAACTTTGATTACATACAAAGTGATGAGTTAGAGACCTTAAAAACATTAGTCGCAACTAACACGCCATATAAAGGTAGTGCTGTACAATTGGCTAAAGCAGCAAAAGACCAGCTGTCTAAAAAAGTACTTGAACTTATAGATGAAGAGAAGCGTAATTTTACTAAAACAGCAGAAGACTTTATAACAGATATTACAAACCGTAAGGCATTTAAAGACTTAGGTATAGAGCAGCAAACTAATGTAATTAGTGCTTTAAGTTATAAAAAGAACGTGATAACCAACGAACGATATATTTCTAACATTCGCCAATCTCAACAGCAGTTATCGCAGATACATACAGATGCCTTAAACCTTATGGCAAATTTAGCGGCGCCAAAACAAGAAGATGGTAAAGCAAAAGAGCCTGTTGCAAAATATATAAGACGTTCGCAAATACATGTAGATTACGATAAAAACGAGCTTGTGTCTGAAGAAGATGTAAACGATTATGTAGAAGCCCTTAGAGAAGCCTTTTTAAAGCGTATTAACGAGAATATTAAGATCAACTTAAAATAGCATGAACACCAACCAACTAAAACGTTTTGCTCAAGACGCACGTATAAAATTGATAGACCAAATTGGTGCCAAGCTTGAAAAAGTATTGACAACCGATAGTATAGAGTTACGTGAAAAAGCAGGGCATTTACAAAAATTACAACAGGCAATAAACAAAACCTCTAAAGCAGACGTTATAGATACCGTTGCTTATACTTGGTTTAACCGTTTTGTAGCCTTACGGTTTATGGACGTTAATGGCTACCAACCCATAGGGACCTCTATTGTAAGCCCATTAGAAGGAGGCACACTACCTGCTATTTTACAAGAAGCTAAACAAGGTGCTATACCAGAAGAATTACCTGTGCAACAGCAACACGTTTACGATGTATTAGATGGTACAATACCAAGTACAGATGCTCAAAATGAAGCTTATGCAGATTTACTAGTTGGTGCATGTAATCATTTAAGTGAAACACTTCCTTTTCTATTTGAAAAGATAGATGATTACTCTGAGTTGTTATTGCCAGACGATTTACTTTCTAGTTTTTCTATTATTGAAGATATTAAAGTTGGGATGCAACCTGAAGATTGTAAAGAAGTTGAAATTTTAGGATGGTTGTATCAGTTTTATATTTCTGCTTTAAATGAAAAATTAATCAGCTCAAAAAAGAAATATGCTAAAAACGAATTAGCACCTGCATCACAATTATTTACGCCAAAATGGATTGTGCAGTATATGGTAGATAATACTTTAGGACAAGTTTGGTCAGAAATTAGACCAGAATCTAAAGTTACGGACACCTTAGAGTTCTACATAAAACCAACCTATACAGAGCAAGCACAAAAACGAAAGCCTAAAAGTATAGAAGACGTTACCTTTTTTGAACCATGTGTAGGTTCTGGACATATACTGTCTTATGCGTTTGATGTGTTTTATAAAATATATGAAGAAGAAGGTTATAATCCTTCTGAAATACCGAAGCTTATTATTACCAAAAATTTATTTGGTGTAGATATAGATAGACGTGCAGCACAAATAGCTTCTTTTGTGTTGATAATGAAAGGTCGCGAAAAACAACGACGTTTTTTAAGAAGCGTAGCTAAAGAACATTTAGAGCCTAACATATCGTATTACCAAGATTTTGAGTTCGATGATAAATTTCAAAATGCCACAGCATTAGGCTCTTTAATTGAAGTTGATCCAAAAGACGTAGAAAAGTTTAAAATTGAAGAAAACTCATTATTTGCAGAACGCCAAAAAGAGGTTTTTAAATTATATAAATTATTAGGGAAACGTTACGATTGTGTGGTAACGAATCCACCTTACATTAAGTCTTCTAGGATGGAGACTTCATTGAAAGATTATGTAGAATCAAATTATACCGAAGGTCGATATGATTTATATACAGCATTTGTTCAGCAAGGATTAAATTTATGTCAACAGAATGGTTATGTTGGTTTTATGACACCTTTCGTATGGATGTTTATTTTAAGTTTTGAGGATTTTAGGCAATATATACTAGATAATTCTCAAATTAATAACCTAATTCAATTAGAATATTCTGGATTTGAAGGAGCGACAGTACCTATTTGTACATATACTTTATGCAAATCAAATATTCCTTTTAATGAGGGGAGTTATATTAGATTGACAGATTTTATAGGTCCTAAAGTTCAAGGAACTAAAGCTTTAGAGGCAATTGTTACAAAAGACTGTAGTTGGAAATATAATAAAGAACAATCTGACTATTTAAGAATTCCTGGGAAACCGATAGCATATTGGATTAGAGATAAGGAAATTGAAATTTTTGAGTCAAGTGATGCTTTAGGTACCATCGATGAAGCAAAATCAGGAGTAATGACAGGAAAAGACCCTTGTTTTTTAAAATTCTGGCAAGAAGTATCTTTCAATGTTATTGGTTTTGGGTACAACAAATTTGATGAAATTGACTATACTAAAATTCGATTTCTACCGATGAATAAGGAGGAGGGATTTAGAAAATGGTCAGGACGTTATAAAACAGTTTTAAATTATTTAAAAAATGATTTAAACTTTACTTCGTACGATGGTCTTAATTACAGATTAAGGGACAAGTCGCTTTATTTTCAAACGGGTATTTCTTGGGGAAATGTTACAAGTAGCGTAACATCTTATCGATTTCAAGAATTAGGGTTAGTTTTTGCTGACAAAGCACCTATGATTTTTACTGATAAGAAATATCTTGTTGGAGTACTTAATAGTAAAATTGCTAAATATTATAGGGAAATATTAAATCCAACCATCAGTTTTACTATTGGAGATTTACATAGAATACCTATTTATTTAGATAAGTCATCTGAAAAGTTAATAGAATCTATTATTGATTCTTGTATTTATATTAGTAATCTTGAGTGGAATAGTAATGAGGTTTCATGGGATTATCAAGAAAATGAACTTATCCGAATTCAAAGCGAAGACTTAGAAGAATCATACAACGTCTATTGCCAGTCTTGGCAAAACAAATTCTTTGAGTTGCATAAAAACGAAGAAGAACTTAATCGGCAGTTTATAAACATTTATGGCTTACAAGACGAGTTAACACCAAATGTCCCTTTAGAAGATATTACTATTTTAAAAGATGAAACTAGTATAAAAGATGGACAACTAGTATTTCGCGAAAGCGAAATTATGGCGCAATTTATAAGTTATGCAGTAGGTTGTATGTTTGGGCGCTATAGCTTGGATAAAGAAGGTTTAATATTGGCCAATCAAGGACAAACCTTAGAGACTTATCTTGAGAATTTACAAGCCTCAAACTCTAAATTTAAAACATTAGAAGATCTTACGTTTGTGCCAGATGATGATAACGTTATCCCAATACTAGACAATGAGTGGTTTGAAGATGATATTGTAGGTCGTTTTTATGCCTTCTTAAAAGCCACCTTTGGCACACAACACTTTGATAAAAACTTAGCCTTTGTAGAAGACTGTGTTGGCGATATACGTAAGTACTTTTTAAAGACGTTTTATACAGACCACGTAAAGCGTTACAAAAAGAGACCAATCTATTGGATGTTTTCTTCGCCTACAGGTGCGTTTAACGCATTAATCTATATGCATCGCTATACACCAGATACGCTTAATACCGTGCTTAATGGGTATTTAAAAGAATATCAAGAAAAACTAAAAGCCCAAAACCAACAGTTAGATCACGTTAAAAATGTAGGTACAGACCGTGAGAAAGTAAGCGCAGAAAAAGAGCAAGCACGTCTAAATAAAGTATTACTAGAATTACAAGAATACGACCGTGAGTTATTTAAAATAGCCACAGAGCGTATTGCTATAGACCTTGATGATGGTGTGTTGGTAAACTACAATAAGTTTGGTAATGTAATTAAAACGGTTTCAGGTTTAAATGATAAAAAAGCCAAGGATAAAGTAAGAAAGTTTGATTGGATAGATGTAACTGAAATACAGTAGAGCTATGGGATTAGAAATCACTTATAATAAAGCAGAGCACCATCACGAAAATGTACAATTTAGGCGTGTAGCAAATGCGTTGAAATCCTTGTTTGATAAACAGAATTGGGACGGCATACTTATAGGTAATCCTGTTAACGAAGACTATTATCGTTTTAGGGCAGATGGTTTACTTTTTTATAATAATGGACTTGTTATAATAGATTTTAAAGACTATTCTGGTGATATCATATTACCAGTAAGCGATGAAGATTTTGAAAAAGAAAGGTGGTTTCTAAGCACCAAGGAAGGTGATCAAATTAAAATTGATGGTGGCGCAAATTTCCCAAACCCTTTCAGGCAACTAAAGTCTTACAGGCAAGTTATGTATGATATTATCAATGATGATACATTGATGAAATATGTACTAGAACCAAGTCGTGTTTGTGCTCTAAATATTTTTTCTGGTCCAATAACAACAAACCGAAGAACTTCTAGAAAGGTACCATATTACCAACTTGTTCAAGAGGTAGATTTGCATACTTTTTTATATGATTATACAAGTAAGAATACTTATGAAAAAGCCATTGCGGATAAATTTAAATTACTATTCCCTGCAGAACAATGGCAAGAAGACCTTGTAATTTCTGTAGAACCTAATATAATAAAAGAAGAACCTTCTTTTGTTGATGGAGATTTAGAGCCCGTATTGGATGATTTTTTTAAAACTGAGGACGCAGGAGTTTTAATTTTAGAATCAAAGGATGCTAAACTTCGTGATAATTGGATGAAACGCGTAAATGCATACGCACTCGACAATCTTGGTGCAGAAACTCATTTATGGTCACACTCTACTAGAATATCAAGTAAAATATTTAAAAGAGCTGGATTGTTACCTTTAAGTATATACACAACTATTTATGGAGGTAAGCAACAAGCTTCAGCTAATAAGAACTTAGAGGAAGAGGATAATGAAGCTAAAGATGAAGACGAGATTTCTCAAGATGTTATTGGTTTAAGAAGTGATATAAATATTGATTTAAACGATGTTTTTATCATTCCGGAAGCACATCTAGTATCACGAAGTTTGCACCAATCAGATTTAATTCGATTTGGTTCAGGAAGACTTTTAAATGACCTGTTTTTTTTTTTAAAGTTAACATCTACAAAGCGAAAGCTAATCCTCATTGGAGATCCATATATGCTGTCATATGGAAGAGTTGAGGATACAGCTTTAAATGTATCAGTTATAGATGAACTGTTTGAAGATGGTAATATTATAACTTATAGAAATATTGATGATGAAACGAGTTCTAAGTCTCAAATATATAAAGCGAGAAAAAAAATAACATCAGCTATTGATGAGCAGATTTTTAATAGACTTCAATATAATTTTGATGAATCTCTGCTTGAGGTAGATCAAAATGGTGCGAGTGAACTCTTGACAGATTGGTTCGGAAAACCTTTAGATAATGAACCAATAAATGCGGTATTGTTTTATTCGAAAAGCGATGCTAGAAAAACAAATCTGTGGATAAAAGATAAATTATTAAGAAATGGTCAAAATTTATCTGAAGGCGACTTACTAATCGTTAACAACAATATTAATATACCAGATGAATCAGGGTTTGGGCATCCTACTAAGATTACAAACGGAAGTTATCTACGTGTTCTTGGAATAGAAGAATTTGAACAGAAAGAAATTTCTTTAGGTAAAAACAAGACCTCTATTATTTTAAGCTATCGAAAACTTAGAGTCAAATTATTAAGTAACTCACAACAACCAATCTTATCAATATTAATTCTTGAAAATTATTTAAACAATGAGGAGGCTCTTGATAGAGAAGAGCAAATAGCACTTAAGATATTTACTAACCAAAGACTTGCAGAATTAAAGAAGACATATACTTTTGAGAAAAGTGTAAGCTATAATAGTCTACAAATTAATTCTGAATTTGAAAAAGTTACAGAACAATTAAAAGAGTTAGAGTACAGAGAACATAAAGGAGAACGTATTCTTAAAAAGGATATTAAGCGGTTAACAGTAGAACGCAATAAGATAGAAAGGAGTTATAAGAAGGAATACACTACATCGTTGATAATAGATTTGCGCAAATCTGATCCTTATATAAATGCTGCTTATATAAATTATGGATGGGCTATTACTGTGCATAAATCTGTTGGTTCTCAATTCGATAATGTTTTATTTAAAGTATTACAATCTGACGATGCAGGAATAACGAACGAAAGTTATTTTAGATGGTTATATAGTGGCTTGACTGCTATAAAAAACAAATCTTACATAATACACCCACAGACTATTAGTCCGTTTAAAGAATGTTCCTTTATAGATGATGTAGAAATTACAGAGCACAAAGAGGTTATTAAAGAAAAAGGCTTGTTAGAGTTCTCTATTGATGAAATAAATTTCACTACTGAAATTATTTTTCCTGAAGATTTTAATACCAATGCGGCTGTTGCTATAACCTTAATAAATGATAACCTTAAAGATTTCAAAATCGAGTCTGTTAGAAAATTTACGGAATATTTAAGTAAAGTGATTTTTATAGATAATAATAATAAAAAACAAACGACTATTTCAATAAATAATAAGGGTAATAATAAATTATCATCTATACGAATGGAATCTATCTCTCAAGAAAAGGAAGAAGTTATTCAGGCAGCAATAGATTCTCTTTACGAAAAAGAAAAAACAACAACTCTGTTTCCTAATAATTTTAGAGGAGATATTTACAGTGATTGGCAATTTTTACTATACGAAAAAGATATTATAATTGAACTTAAAACGGAGCATCTAAATGAAGATAGACTTATGTTGTCTAAAGGAAATGACTTTGTAATGTTCAGTCTACGATACACTACTGCACAAAGAAGGAGAGGTTTCTTTATCTCGTTAACCATTAAAGAGAAAACAAACCAATCATTAGTTTTAATATTGAAAGATCTTTTGAATAATGGATAGTAAAAGAGAACTACAGGATCGTGCTAAATTATTGATAGAGACCAATCCATCAGGAGCTGCAGATTTATATCTTACCATGTGGAAGAATTATCGAGAAGATTTTAATAATTATGATGCAGTTGCTTTACTTCAGGTACTGAGAAAAACGAATAGAAAGGATGTAATAGAGCTTCCTCTTATCGTCGAAAAATTTAAGGATTATGAAATTGTATCAAGTTTATGTGGTTGGTATGTGTTTAATAGTTTTATAAAACATAAAACACCAAAGGATATTTTAAATAGTGAAAATTTAATATGTAGCTATATAAATATTATAAAGCAAAAAGATATAAGTGTTGATGATAACTATCCGTGTCCTTTTTCTATTATTCTTTTTAAATTAATTGAAGCACATTCCAAAAACCTCTTCAATGCAAATAAAATTTATGAATATTGTAAGAAAATAAATCCAGAATATCTTTCAAAAAAGACATCCGAATTTAAAGACAAAGAAGGTAAAACAAAACAGAATCCTTCTGATATAGAAACATATTATCAGTACTATACTAAAGCTTGTGATAAATTAAATAAAAGTAAGGAAGCAATAGATGCTTGTGAGAAAGGATTAAAAGTAGTTAACGAGTATCACTACGATAATGATCTTTGGTTTCAGATGAGAATTGCTAGAGCTCACAGAAATTTAAAAGATTACGAGAGTAGTGAAAAAAAGTATTTAGAAATTATTAATACTAGAGCTGGTAGTACTAAATACTTTCTATTCGAAGAGTATTCAGGATTACTTAATGATCAAGAACGTTATAAAGAGAGCTGGATTCAATCTTTACGGGCAGGAATACAACTGTATGACGTTCAGTATAGTGCTAAATTACTTCTTCATCAATCAAGATTACTTGCCAGATTAGATAGAATTGATGATGCTAAGAAATTTGCAGAGATAATATTTTTAGGTATTCAAGAAAATTTATGGAATAACTCTACTGAATACCAGAAGCTTATTAATTACTTCGGAATTAAGGAGTTAAAAGGTAAGGCAGATAAGTTTTTTAAAGATTTATATAAAACGTTTAAGGATGAACTTTATTTTGATTCTGAAATAAACAAAGGTGAAATTGTATTCATACATCCGCGAGGTAAGTTAGGTAGAATTAGATTTTCAAACAATGAAAGTATTAATTTTTCAAAAAGTTCATTTAATAATAGAGTTCGAAATCTTGATAAATTCAATAGAGCAAAAGTTTCATTTGTTATTGATTATGATTACAAGAGTGAACAGATTGCGGAAAATATAAAAATAGAAAATTTGGAAGTAACTAAGATTTTAGTAGGTTCAACTTCTAAAGGGAAAATCCGGAATATTGTAGATTTTGGATTATTTATAGATATGGAAAACGGTAAAACCGGATTAGCACATATCTCAACTTTGCCTATGAATTTTCAAGAAATTTATGAGGTAGGTAACGTTGTTAAAGTACGTGTTGAAAAAGAAACAGAAAAAGGTCTTAGTTTAAAAATAGTCGATTAAAATAATGAATACAAATATACAAGAAGCCTTAGAAAAAAAATTCCAAGATCACGATGTGATATTCTGGTATGACGAACGTGATGAGCTTAAAGAGAGTTTTGACGAGATCTCTATAGATGGTGTCGTTAAACTCCATTTAGAAAATAACGAGTTTGAGATAAAATATAAGATAACTTCAAATACCTATAAAGCAAAATTTTTGGTGTATTCTAATCAACCAAAACCAATAAATAATGAAAACTGGTTGTTAGATTTAGAGCTGGCTTACCATATATTCTACACAGATCAAGAAGCTATTATTCTTCAAGACTTGGGTTTAGATTTAAGTTTAAGAGAATTAGTTGCTGATCATATGCTGTTTTTTAAATCAAAAGAGCGTATTGATAAGCTAAAAGATCTTCTAGGGAAAGGAGATGTTCTAAGAGACATTAGATATAAAATGGCAGCTATAACGCTAAACACTGATTACGTTAATTTAAATACGTTTATTCATGCACACGGAACTGCTTTAGCTAACGGTAATGAAAAATTACAACGAGATTTAGAACGCTATGAATTATCAGATTTCTATTGGAAACAAATTTTAAATAAATTCAACTATAGTAGTGAGTCACCTTCTATTTACGATTTTCTCGTAGAAGCATTTACTGATAATTTTAATATAACTGACAAACCTAAGTTATCGAAAGAAACGAGGCTCTTGCTATCCCTTTGGAAGGATACCATTACTTACAGAGAAGGCTTTGATAAAATATCGTCAAAAATTGCTAATGATATACAAATAGAAAGTGCTCTTAACACACTACCTCTTGAAAAATCAGTGAATGAAGAGCTTTTTAAGTTAACGGATAAAAAAATAATATACGATTTAGTACAACGTCTAATTACAAATGACATTGCTAACGATACTTTACAGAGCTATATAAAACAAAGGGAACATACGTTTTGGTATAGACCACATTTTGAAGCATTTTATGAAAGTGTTTCGTATGCCGCGCAATTACAGCATGACCTTCAAAAATTAAAAATAGATTTTAAATCTATAGAAGATGGATTAGAACAATACACATCAACTCTTTATGAAATAGACTTTTTATATAGAAAGTTTATTCTTAACTACCGAAGAACAAACCAAGATACGGTATTAAGTGAATTGGCAGAAAAGGTAGAAAAATTATATACTAATGATTGGTTATTGCATTACAATGATAAATGGCAAACAGTAGTTGATAATCTTGAGGCTTGGCCGGTAAAAGAGCCTTTCAGTCAAAGACAGTTTTTTAAAAATCATATTCAACCATTTGTAGATAAAAAACAACGTGTTTTTGTGATTATATCTGATGCTCTGCGTTTTGAATGCGGAATGGAATTAAATAAACGATTGACGCAAGAAAATAGATATGACAGCGAAATAAACGGTGCCATAACATCATTACCTTCATACACACAGCTTGGTATGGCATCTTTATTACCTCATAAAGAATTAGCAGTAAAAAAAGGAACGGACCAAGTTCTTGTTGATGGCATGACTTCAATGGGTATTGCTTCACGTTCAAAAATATTAACTAAAAATTCTAGTGCTCGTGCTACGGCAATTTTGGCTGAGGATTTTATGAAATTTAGTGCTAATACAACAGGTCGCGATTTTGTAAAGCAATATGATGTCATATACATCTATCACAATGACATTGATGATACAGGAGACGATACAACATCTCAAGATAAAGTTTTTGATGCCGTAGAGAATGAGTTGGATTTCTTTATGGATTTACTAAAGAAAATTTCTAATATGAATGGTAATAATATGATTATTACTTCGGATCACGGTTTTATATATCAACATGAAACATTAGAAGAAAGTGATTTTACATCTGCAGATATTAAAGGCGATGTAGATAAGCAAAATAGACGTTTTGTATTAGGGACTGATATAACTGCAAATGATGCTGTAAAATCATTTACGCACAAACAATTGGGCTTAAAAAGTGAAGGAGATGTGCTTATTCCGAAATCTGTAAATAGACTAAGGGTTAAAGGTGCAGGTTCTAAATTTATTCATGGTGGAGCATCATTACAAGAAATTGTAATACCAATAGTAAAAGTGAACAAGAAACGTCAGGATACAACAGCTCAAGTAGACATAGATATTATAAAGTCTTCAGATAAGATTACTACTAATTTGTTAGCGGTTTCATTTATTCAAACCGATGAAGTAAGTGACAAGATGCTTGAAAGAAAAATTAGAGCCTCTATTGTTGCAGAAGATGGCACCTTATTGAGTGATCAGTTTACATATACCTTTGATATTAAAGAAGAAAATCAACGTCAACGCGAAGTTAAAAACAGATTTCAATTAACCGCTCAGGCTAGTGGAAAGTATAAAAGTCAACGTGTTAAATTGGTATTAGAAGAGCCAATGGATCGTGCTAATAAGTGGAGAGTTTACAAAGAGTATTACTACACACTTAATATTTCTTTTACTAATGATTTTGATGAGTATTAGGATAGGTTGAATTGGTTTTCAATGTTTAAAAGTCGGTTTGTTTAATGAAGTAATAAGTAAGTTAAAGTATGCAAAGAGAAGAGTTTAAAAAATGGCTTACAGAGAAGGGATATGATTCAACAACCATAAACTCTCGAATTGGCAACTGCAGTACAATTGAACAAGCTTATGGTAACCTTGACGATCAGTATAATAAAGATAGTTTACATTTAATTTCAACTTACCTTAAATATTCTAAGCAAGATGAAAGGGATGATATAAAACCACACCCACCTTTAGAAATAACAGGTAATATTTATAAAGGTTTAGCTACTTTAAGACAGGGTTTAAGGAGGTATACTGAATTTAAATTACAAGCAGCAACTAATGCAGATAGTTTTGATAGTACCATTTCAAATGACGCTTTCAAAATAACGTCCAATAACCAATTATTATCTGACAAGTCTCAATTACATTTAGAGAATGAGAACACATTGTTGTTACTTCCCATCAAAAATTTAAGCAATAAAACTTTTGAAATAGGTAGTTATCAAAGAGGTTATAAGTGGGGTAAAAAGGAAATACTAGAGCTATTGAATGATATAGATAGCTATGATGAAAGCCAAGGCCTTTATTGCTTACAACCGTTAGTTTTAAAACCTCTTAATAGTGAGGAAGAGAAAATTGTAATAAGTAATACTTCATATAATATTTGTAAAAAAAATGAAGTTGTAGATGGTCAACAGCGCACAACTACCCTATTTCTATTGTTAAAGTATTTTGAATATAAAGGATGGGTTGACAAAAAGCATTTATATATAATAGATTTTAAAACAAGAGAACGAAGTGGAGTGTTTTTAAATGAGAAACTTCCTCTCGTTTTTGAATTCCCTCTTGATAAGATAACCAAGGAAGAACTTATTAAAAATGAATACCATGATTTAAAAAATGTTAATGAATTATGGGCAAATTTTATTGATCAGAATGTAGATTACAATAATGTAGACGTTTATCATTTTTTTGTAGTTACCAGTTATCTAATTAGATGGGTTGAAGAGTTTTTATCTCAAGAAAATCAAAGAAATGATTTTATTGAAAAACTACTTAAAAGTGTAAAGGTAATTTGGTACTCATTAGATGATTCTGAAAAAGACAATCAAATCATTAAAGTTTTTTTAAATAACAATAAAGGAAAGATTGGCTTAACATCTTCAGAGTTAATAAAGGCTCTTTTTATTCTAGATATTAAAAACAGTGAATCGGCTTCAATTAGTGGTATACAAATCAATCAATTTGCTTCAGAATGGGATAGTGTAGAAAAACAATTACAAGACGATAGCTTTTGGTATTTTATTCAACCAAATGAAGAACAATACCAAGAAGGAACCAGAATAGATTATCTATTTGATTTATTATTAGAGAAGCCTAAAGGGGCTGATGATTTCTTTGCTTATCGACATTATGAAAAAAAGTTCAACTCTAAAGAAAGTATTCTAAACTCATGGGAAGAAGTAGTTCAGCTGTATTACAAATTATTAAATTGGTATAAAGATTCTGAAATATTTCATTTTGTTGGCTTTTTAACGAATTCAAGCGTTAAAAATTTACAGAGATTACTAATTGAAAATAAAGGAAGTACAAAAGAGGAATTAAAAAAATCTTTAAGAAAGACTATTAAAACCAGTTTTAAAAAGAAAGGTAAAACAGAAGATAAGCAAGAATTTTTTATCTACAGTCTTGACAATCTACATTATGAAAATTACTATCAAGAAACGAAGAGAGTACTACTACTTTACAATGTTTTTTATTACATGGATAATATGGCAGGACATAAGTTCCCGTTTGAATTATTTATAAAAGAAAAATGGAGCATTGAACACATTATTCCTCAAACACCAAAAGATATTGAAGATATTGCTATGTATACCCAGTGGTTTGAAGATGTTATAGCTTATGCAGAGTTAGAAGTTGAACCTGATTTATTTGATAGAATTAAAAATCATAAAATTATGGAATCTTTAAAAAAAGACAAAGAATTGAAATCTGATCTTGATAAAATTGTTACTGAAAGTGAAGACATCACTCATGACTTGAATAACTTATTACTTCTAGATAGAAATACAAATAGCACATTGAGTAATAAATTGTTTGCTGAGAAAAGAAGTATAGTATTACGGTTTGATAAAAATGGTTTTAATGACAAAGAAAAACCGGTATTTATTCCAAATGAAACCTTGAATGCTTTTAATAAAACATTCAGTAAAGAGATAAATATAAAAAACTGGACAAAAGAAGATGGTGATAATTATGTGTGCGCAATCAAAGATCGACTAAAAGAATTTTTACCAACAAAATTAGAAAACACAACTCCAATAGTATAATCTAAGTATGAAAAAAAATAACACACTTTGGAGTATTCTCAATCAATTTGGAATTGAAGTTCCTCCTATACAAAGAGATTTTGCTCAAGGAAGAGAAACGGAACACGCAACTAAAGTTAGGAAAGGTTTTTTGGACTCTATATGTAAAGCATTAGATAAAAACGATCCACTTTCTTTAGACTTTGTCTATGGGAAAGTCTATGGATTAAAAAACGAAGAGGAAAACAGAAAAAACAAGAATGCTATTCAGTCTTTAGTAAATAGTGTGAGAGATTATGCTTTGACAGTAGATCTAACATTAAAAGATATTGTAGTGGAAGATAAATCTTCTGAAAAATCGGATATAGTTTATTTAATTCCTTTAGATGGTCAACAAAGATTAACTACGTTGTTTTTAATGCATTGGTACATTGCTAAAAGAATAGGAAATCTGGAAGAATTGAATATTTTGAGTAGATTCCGTTATAAAACAAGAAAGAGTTCTACTTCATTTTTAAAGCTTTTAACAGACGTAGACATGTCTTTAAAATTTGAATTAGATGAGCAAATTGAAAGGGATTTAAAAAAGAAGAAACTTTATAACGAAATCACCAATTTAGAACATTTTTCATCTTCTTGGTTAAACGACCCCACTGTAAAAGCAATGTTGATAATGATTCAAGATATTCATATAAGACTGCAATCTCATAATGAAGAACAGTTGAAGGAATACTGGGTTAATATAACGGATAATCAACTTTTATGGTTTGATTTTTTGGATTTGAAGGATTTTAATTTATCAGATGAGCTTTATGTTAAAATGAATGCAAGAGGTAAGCAATTATCTTCATTTGAAAATTTTAAAGCATGGTTATTCGATTTGATTAAAGAAAAAGAATTAATTGAAAACTCTATTTGGGAATCATATTCGAAAAAGTTTGATGTTGAATGGAATGACATTTTTTGGAATCAGAAAGGTGATGCTGTTTTTACTATAGATAATACCTATTTTAATTTTTTTAAGCTTTTATTTTTATATGATAATCTAAAAGCAATAAAATTAAATGGAACTAGTTTTGATACTGAAACTAATGAGTTAGAGATTATTAATGTAGTGATGAATAATACTTTCTTTGATTGGGAATATTTGTGCAATGATTTATTTAAAAAAAACATTAAAAATTATTTTCAAATTTTAGCTTATTGTGAAGACTTTTCTATTATAGAGAACGACAAATATTTGCTAGCGTTTTTTAAATTTCAATTTTCTGCTAAAGGGATAAAGCCCAGCTGGCAAGATTTAATTAAAAATTTCATTACACTCTCTTTCATTTCTCATAAAGAGAAAGCCCTTATAGAATATTCGGATATAGAATTAATTCAGTTAGGCGATTATCACAGAATTTTATTTAATCTTTTTGATAATGCCATAATTGACAATCAAGGTTTATATAAGAATGCTGTAAATGAAATTGATCAATTGAATGCTGATTTAAAAAGTTTAGAATACAATATTAGTGAATGGGTAGAAGGTTTTGAATACACTACAAAGTCTGTGTTTACAGAAGAGCAACTTTTAGAAGAAATATTAAAACACAGACTTTTTGCTGATGAGGATTGGAAAAAAATAATTTTAGAAGCTGAAGAAGTTATCTATTTTGAAAGACAGCTAAACTTTTGGTTTTATAGAGCTGGAATTTCATTAGGTAAAGATCATTTTGATAATAACTTATTAGGAGGAGGTATAAGTAGAAAAGAGATTTTCAAAAATACATCTCTAAAAATAAATAAGTTTTTTAACGAAAAAGGTATTAATCATGATATTTTTTCTGAACGTATTTTTGAACGAGCATTACTATCTAAAAGTGATTATCTTTTAAATCAAAAAGGTTACAAATGCTTTGGAAGGGATACAGGTCGTGACGTAAGTTGGAAAAGGTTATTTTTTAGAGATCGTAATTCTAAGGATACAAATAACGCTTTATTAGAGATTTTTGATTTAGACTTTTCTGATGTAAAAAAGTCATTTAAAATTTATATTGATAAAAACATATATGAAAATATAGTTGATAAATGGAGACTAGCTTTTGTAAATAATAAGACTTTATTCGATTATTTAGGTAATTTAAAATATATAAGAGAAATTTCAAATCATGGTTGGGTTTTAATTAAAGATGCCTACAAAACTTATACAGGAGCCCACTATGAGTTGTTTAGTTTAGATTTTTATATAAACCATCTTAAAGGAAAGACTTTTCCTCCTTTTAATAAAATAGACTATCATGTTGCACCTAAAAATGAAATGGAAGAATTTCCATGTCCTTTTTTAGATTGGAAAACTGATGAATTTACGTATACCTTAGATGTTAAATACAGTTCTAACCAATACAATTTAATTTTCTTTGCAAAAGAAGGATCTCTATCAAGTAGTATTCAAACAATTATAACTGGTTTAGGATTCAATTCTGTTTCCGAAAGTTTTATAAAAAAAGTAACTACGCAAGAAGAAGCAATTAAGATAATTAATAATCTAACGGATGCTTTAGACAAAAATAAAAGTAATCTTTTAGATAAATCTCAGGTTTAAAAATAATAATGATGAATATTAATAGACCACAAACCATACAAATATTTCTTCCAGACGGTTCACCAACGAGTATTCGTGAAGCAGAACTCACCAATAGATTGGTAAAAGCGATTCTGTTTCCAAGAAACAAAATGCAAGAAGTAGCCAAACGTGATATGGTTTATTTTACTGGTGTTTATTTTTTGTTTGGTAATACAGAAGATGGCGCAAAACCAATAGTATATATTGGAGAAGGAGAAGATTGTTTTTCACGCATCCAATCGCACAACCGTAAAAAAGACTTTTGGACACATTGTGTTATCATCACAACCAAAACAGATGAGTATACAAAAACAGATGGAAAGTATTTAGAGCATTACTGTTTGGCTAAAGCAAAAGAAATTGGTAGATATGCTACCGATAATGATACAGGTTCTAAAAAGCCATCTATAAGCGAAAGTAGAGAGTATGATTTGTTAGACAATTTTGATACTGCTAAAATACTATTAGCAACATTAGGTTATCCAATCTTTGAAGAAAAACGTAAAGCAAAAAGTAATAAAGAGTTGTTTTATTGCCAAGGAAAAGAAGCATCTGCCGTTGGTGAGTTAACAGATGATGGTTTCTTAGTTTACAAAGATGGTAAAGCTAATTTAGAAACAACCAAGGGTATGAATAAATGGATTGGAGTTTTACGTAAGCGCTTAATAGAAGAAGATATTCTTAAAAATGAGAATAATACTTATATTTTTCAGCAAGATTACATATTTAATTCACCAAGTGCAGCAGCTGCAACGGTTTTAGGACGTTCTGCTAATGGTTGGACGTCGTGGAAAGATAAAAACGGAGTAACATTAGATGAGTTAAAAAGAAAATAAGTGATGACGAATTATAATCAATATGGAGTAGTAGCTATAACAGTAGCGAAAGAAAATGGAAACCCAAAAGACAACTGGAAAGCGGCAGTAAAAAATGCTTTTCCTGATTCTGAAAGTTCTCAGAAAAAAAGTTGTCCGAAAAGTGCTTTTTTAGGCTTGTGTGAAGAAGGTTTAGTAAAAGGAACTCCTGAAGGGAAATATACTAGGTCTATAGACAATAAAGCCTATGCTATAAAAGCTATTGATATATTAAAACAGAATACTCAAACTACATTTTCGCCAAAAGAATTATGGGAGAAATTAGAACTTGGAGATAAAAGACATAATTCTCAGATGGATGTTGTTTTGGCGCTTTGGGGGAATGATTTAATTAATTAAAAAAAGAACATATTCTTCAAGGAAGATGCCAGAGTATTCTAACAAAAATACAGATTATGAATAAAAGAAGTATCTTATTATTAAGTGGTGGAATAGACTCAACTGTGTTATTGGCAAAGTTAAATAAGGAAGGCCATGATTTAATAGCATTAAGTTTTTCTTATGGTCAAAAGCATGAAATCGAGTTAGATTATGCTAAAGAAACAGTTAAAAAATATGAAATAAAAGAGCACCTAATTTTAGAACTGCCGAAAGTTAGTTTTAGTAGTTCGGCACTTATAAATAAAAACCTGAATACAACAAAGTATAAAGCTAAAAAAGATATTCCAATATCACAAGTCAATTCTTATGTCCCATATAGAAATATGATTTTTTTAAGCTTTGCTTTAAGTGTTGCTGAGAATCTAGATATAGATAAGATTTTTATTGGAGTTAATAAAGATGATGAACTTAATTATTGGGATTGTACTGCAAATTTTGTTGAAAAAGTAAATATTTTGGCATCCTTAAACTCTAAAATAAGTATTGAAGCACCATTCTTAAATTCTACAAAACGTGAAGTTATAAAACTTGGAAATATTTTGGATGTTAATTTTAATAATACAATTTCTTGTTACAATCCTATTGATAAAATAGAATGTGGAAGATGCTTAAGTTGTTTGGTCAAAAAGGATGCCCTTAATGATTAAAGTTGGAGTTCTAATAGCAACATCTATGAATAGAAGAGATTATTTGATTAATAGATCTCTAAATTCAGTTTTAAATCAAACATTAACACCAGATTATATTGTAATAGTTGATGACAATGAACTTCATGATTTCGAAAGAAATAGAGATGAAGTTTCAGGCATGGGCTACTCTAACTTACATTATATTCAAAATCAGAGAACAAGGGAAATGTCTGGTACAGGAGCATGGAATACAGGTTTTGATTTTCTAACAAAATTACTTGGTAAAGATGCTTATGTAGCAATTTTAGATGATGATGATGAATGGCATAAAACACAATTAGAAAGTTGTGTTAATGAGTTAAATGATAAATCATACAAAGCTGTTTTTAGTTATCTAAAAAGACAAGACTGTATTAATACTTCAATTTTCACTATTGATGATTTAACCATTGATAATTTTTTAATTGGTAATCCAGGAATTCAAGGCAGTAACATGTTTTTTTTATTAAGTGCTGTTATTGATATTAATGGGTTTGACGAAAATTTACATAGTTGTACAGATCGTGATTTAATGATACGCTTTATACAGTATCATGGAGTTAGTAATATAGCTATTGTTCCAAAATTATTAGTTAATCATTACACTAATCACGAGACAGTAACTTCCAATTTTTTAAAGAAGGAAAATGGACTTGATGTTTTTTACAGAAAGTATATCAATTTATATTCCGAGGAAGTATTAAATATATCATTAGCTCGTGCTAAGAAGTTTTTTAAATATAAGAATGCCACACATATAAGAAATATGCTTAAACCTAAAATAGTTATTGCCATTGCAATGCATAATAATGAAGCTACAATTAGGAGATGCTTGAAATCTATTTTGTATCAGAAAGGCATTAAAAGAGATGTGGTAGTAGTTATTGGAAATGACGCTTCAACAGATGAATGGAAAAAGCAAATACAAGACCTATTAACGAATTTTGAAAGTAGAATAAAAACTTTAGAATTATCAAATAAAAATGTTGTTAAAACACGTAATCAAATCAACCAGTATATTGTTGAAGAATTAAATAATGTAGCATTAATAGGAAGGTTAGATAGTGATGATGAGTTTACTAGCTTGAATGTTTTATTTGAAATTGAGAAAATTTATGATAAATTTTCTCCAGATTTGATTTTAGCAGGTAATAAGCTGAGAGTTGCTGATAAAATAATTGATTATGTTAATAGAAGTACTAGGAAATTATTAAACATTGAGTATCTCAATGAAAGGTTACAAGGTATGACTAAAGGATTAAAAGGTACAGAATTACCGTCTTGTAATTTATTTATAACACCAAATTCACTTAAAGACTATCCTGAAATTAAAAGTGCTGAAGACCATGCATTGTTAGTAGATTATTTAATAGAATCCGATATGTATAAATGGTATTTTGCAGAAGACTTATTAGCTGTTATCTATAGTTTGTCAGGACAAGTTACAAACGACAATAAAAAGTCGCAAGTTTATTTAGATTGTAGAAAAGCAATCTATCAAAATTTTAAAAAACTTAAATCTATGTAAAGCATGGTGCATAAGCGAAGAGAAGAAGCATTAAAAATATTACTAGAAGACGGAATTGATAATTTAGAATTTCTAGGAGAAGGGCAAGAAGGAGTTGTTTATACAAATAAGAAATATGTATATAAGGTTATTCTTCCTTTGCATAGTGTAGGCGAATTTGATTTCCAAAAAGTATATAGAAATAAGTCTTACTTTATAAATTTATCTAGTAATTTAAAATGCTTATACAGAATTGAATTGATTAAGACTTTAAAAAATTATGTTATAAAGTATGATTACGAGAAAAGTATACCGTGTGAAATTTATACAGAAAACGAGGCTATAAGTGTATTGATAGAACTTTGGCAAGAGAAAATTATTATAAGGGATTGCAAACCTGAAAACTTTATAAGACTTAATGATAGAATTAAATTAGTTGATGCTGATGGAGAAGCATATACAGATAATTTATTCTTGAACATGTGTGCAAGAATGTACTTATTTGCTAACTATTATAAGACTTTTGAGTACACTAAGTTTCAAAAATTAAAAAGGAGTGCAATAAATAATTTTGATTTACCTGAATTAAATGGTTTAAGAGAGTTTGTAAATAGAGTTTTTACAAATGTTATTTTTCATCAATCTACCGAATCTAATATTTCATTATTTACCCAATCAAAATTTGATATTAAAGAAGTCTTAGATGATCAAACGAACCTAGAAAAATTATTTTATGCCAAATTAAAAGATAACAAATATTTAAAAGACGTTAGTTTTTCGGGTATTGAAATAAATGAGAGAAATTATTTTACTCCACTAAATTACACAGCAAATTATTTAAAATTAGAACCTTTAAACCAGAGAGTTACTCTATTAATAAAAACATGTCCTCAAGATATAGATACGATAGAATCTAACATTAAACATATTGTTAAGCAATTATCTTCTCCTAATCCTTTTTATGAGGTTCTAGTTTCAATAGATACTAAAGAAGTGAATTTTTTAAGAGAGTATAATGACAAAGGCACTTTACATGAAATTATTAAAGTTGTTGAGCGACTAGAAGAACAAAAGGTTATTGATCGTTATGTCATTTTTAATGAATCTAAAACAAAGGAAATTAATAAGCAATGGTTTAATATTGATTCTATTGAAACCCATACTAACACTAAAGCGCCTTTAGCTCCACAACTATATGCATTTAATGAATGTAAAGGAGAATATATCCTTCAAGTAGATTCAGATGTTTTGGTTGGTCGAAAAGATTACACACATTCTTTTTTATCAGAAATGTTGATGGAATTCGATAAAAATAAAGATGTTTTGTCTGTGGGGTTCAATATTTACAACAAGGAAGATAATTCCTATTTTGGCTTTGAAGGACAAGGCTTTGTCCCTGAAGTAAGAATGGGGTTATTACATAAACAAAGAATATATGAACTTTTACCACTTCCAAATAGTCTAAATGACAATGGTGATATTGAACTAACTTGGCATAGATCTTTATTAAAAAAACAGAAAGAGCTTAATAAATTCTCTCTTAGAGGTGGAGGACATAACAGTTTTTATATACATCCACAAAATTATAGGAAAAAGAAATCTTATGCGTGGATGACTATTTTAGATAAAGTAGAACAAAATATTTTACCTTCTATTCAGTATGGTAAGTTTGATGTTGAAGGATCATTGTATGACTGGTCTATCCTCAAAAGAAATGAGGATATTGTTGTCGTTTCCTGTTTCAGAAATGTATCAATAGATCGTTTTACTAGAATGTGGTATTCTTTAATTTCACAGAAACATCCTAATTTTGGTATAATTCTTTTAGACGATAATTCAGATAATGGATTGCCCTACTTTATTGATACTTTAATAAAACCTTATAAAGATAGAGTTACGCTAATAAAAAAAAGGACTAGATCTAAGAGAATTGAAAATGTTTATAATGCAATTCATTTTTATATTTCAAACCCAGAGTCAGTTGTAGTGATGTTGGATGGTGATGATGCATTAATTGGTAATGAAGTATTAAATTCGATATCTAATACTTATGATACTTATAAAGCGGATGTTGTTGTAGGTAGAATGCATCAAACATATAGGTTACAGCCACATTATCGATATCCTGTTGATTTTAGAAACCCACGTGAAAAAGGAGGCAATGTATGGCAACATGTAAAAACGTTTAAGAAGTATCTTTTTGATTCAATTCCACTACCCTATTTTAAATATTCAAAAGAAAATATAGAACTTTATGCCGATGAATGGATAGAAACATGTGATGACTATGCATTTATGGTTCCCATAGTTGAAATGTCTGTACAACCAGTTCGTTTAGATTATATAAATTACTTTTATGAACGAGATTATGAGAAAAGAAATGATGACCGAGATTTAAAGGAAGATTGCATTGCAGAAATTCTTAACAAAGAATCTTTATCTCCAAGCGATGTCTATAAAAGGAGAAAGGGTTTTGAGCCAAATACAGAGAAAATAGAACTAGACATTACTTATGAATGTAATTTGAAATGCTTGGGCTGTAATCGCTCTTGTACGCAATCACCTACAAGTTAATCGCTTTCTCTTTCAGATATTAAACGTTTTGTAAATGAATCCATCAGTAATAATCATGATTGGAAATTTATAAATATTTTAGGTGGTGAGCCAACTTTACATCCTGAATTTAAAGAAATTATTAAATTTATCCATGTAGAATACATCGAAAAATATAAACCTGATACCATATTACAAATAGTTTCGAATGGCTATGAAGAAAAATCAAGAGTTTTGTGTGAGGACATGCGTGATAACTTTAAAAATGTAAGAATTGATTATGGTTCTTATAAAACAGATAAAGTTGTTGAGTATTTTTCTCCCTTTAATGATGCTCCAATAGATGATGAAAATTTTAAAAATGCTGACTTCAGTAAAGGGTGTTGGGTTACAAGTTCTTGTGGTGTTGGTTTTAATGGTAAGGGGTATTACGCTTGTGCCGTTGCAGGAGGGATAGACAGAATAACAAATCAGAATATGGAGGTCGCTAGTTTAAAAGATTTAACAAATAAGGCCTTAAAAGAACAATTAAATGAGTTTTGTAAACTATGTGGAAATTTTAAAGCTTATGAAAGTAATTCAGGTGATTTTATTCCAAGGGTTGAAAAAGAACCCTTCAAAAATATCATGACCAATTCATGGAAGAGAGTTTATAAGCAAAACTTTAATATAAATAAAAAAGATAAATAATTCCGATGAAAAATCAGAAGGTAATATTAGTTACTGGTGGAGCAGGATTTATAGGTTCAAATTTATGTAAAAGTCTTTTATTAAAAGGAGAAGTAGTTATTTGCTTGGATAACTATTATAAGAAGAGTATTAAAGAAAGAAATATTAGTTCGTTGTTAACTTCAGAAAATTTTTATTTAGAAATAGGAGATATTAGAGATGTGATATTTCTAAAAACAGTTTTTACTAGATATGATTTTGATGCTGTAGTACATTTAGCAGCAAAAGCAGGTGTTAGAGGATCAATAGATAATATAAAAGAATATTATGATGTTAACGTATCAGGGGCTATTTGCTTATTTGAAGTTATGAAAGAATTTAATGTTTTAAATATTGTTTTTGCCTCATCGTCATCTGTTTATGGAAATAACAATAGTCTTTTGATTGAAAACTCCAATACTGATTGTCAAACTTCCCCTTATGCATCAACTAAAAAAACAGTTGAACTGTTTTCATATACTTATTTTAAAAATTTTAATTTTAATATCATTAATTTAAGGTTGTTTAGCGTTTACGGGAAAAGACAGAGACCCGATTTATTTATAGCAAAGGTTTTTAAAGCTATTTCAAATAAAGAAATTATTAAAATTTATGGTGATGGAGAACAATTAAGAGATTTTACTTACATAACAGATGTTGTTGATGCGTTTTTAAAATCACTTGATTTGTTAAGTACTAAAAATAAATTATATGAAATAATTAATATTGGAAGCAATACATCAATATCAGTAAATGAGTTAATTGATATTATTGAAAGAGAGATAAACAAAAAAATTAATGTTAGGTTTATAGGCAAACAAGTTGGAGATATACCTTCTACTTTTGCAGGTTTAACAAAAGCTAGTAAATTGTTAAATTATGAGCCAAAGATTAAAATTAATGAAGGTATTAAAATATATAAATTCTGGTATGATAATTCCCTTAAGAACTCTTTATAATGATAAATTAAGTTTTATGAATTTAAATTGTAGATTAAACATTAATACATAAAAAAGCGAACTATATTCCACTGAAAATAGTACCATAAAAAAATTTAGTTTGCCTAATTATCATCTATTCTTTTTTCTCTAATAGGCATTAATGTATGACCAAACATTTTTAAAACCTGGTTAACTTTTTCTAAATTTAAATTAGTTTTTCCCTGCTCTATTTTACGCACAACTGTAAGAGCTACTCCAGACATATCAGCAAATTCGACTTGCGTTAAATTAACAGATTTTCTACGCTCTTTAACAAATTCAGACAAACTCTTCATTATATGTAATTGAATATAAATTTTACCAAAAGTACACATTTATATCTTAATGCATATAATTACGTAAAAGCTTGTGACTTATTTTCTTGCTCCAAACGTGAAATTCCATATTTATTAGCATAAAATTTCCATTGAGAAACAATACCTCGAATTTCATTAATTATAATTTGACTTTCCTCTTTGTTTATTCTAAAATAAGGAGCAACCGATAGTACTAAGTCAAGATCCAAAGCATTATCATCTTCAGAAATATTTAATTTTAACCCCATTCCAGTTTCCACTGGATTTATATCATAAGCAGGCGATAAAACCCAACCTTTATCTGTTAATAAAAAACCATGATTTCTCAAATGATCGTCAGTATTTGAGACACAAATACTAAACACAATTCTTCGCCATAATTGTTTTAGATCATTTTCTGGACGTGCGCCGTGCTTTGTTATAAAGTCTACCAATTCTAAATAACTAACTCCTGAAGATGCATCTGTACCATCTGTATAGCCTAATAAGGTCATCGCAGATGCAAAATGAATTCTTTTACCTTCAATTGTTCTGTCAAAGCGTTTTGTTAAAAATGTATGTTGATCACTACTAAATTTTTCAGCTTTAGATTCGGCCATTTTAATACCAGACTGAATGGCCAATTCATAAGTTACCATTTCCCATCCTCCAATATCATCGCCATCATTTTTACTCGGAAATTTAGCTATCCATAGATTTCCTTCGTTATCTAAAACACTTGCCTTTGGTCTTGCCCCTCCTAAAGAAGAACCAGGAGAGACCAACATCTGTAACCACTTTAAATAATAAGGGTCATCTAAACTATCATCATCTTCTAAACGCAAGCTTATTTGCTCTAATTCCCTAATTGATGTCCACGGTGGACTTGCCAACGCTTTATTATCATTCAAAAAAGATCCACCTTTATCCAATTTAAAACGCAAAGCCCCCATTCTGTGTCCATCAAAAACGCCTAATAAAAAATCTGTCTCAAATAATTTATCCGCTTTTCTTTCTTCTTTTCTGGCAAGTGCGGCTTCTCTTCTTTTCATTAGCACTCTACCCCAACGATCTGGAGAGGAATCTAAAAATAAGCCAAAATTTGACTTTTCATCATTCAAATATTGTATACCTTCAAACAATCCTAAATCTGGATCCAATTGATAGGCATAATCAGACTGTAACCATTCTTTATGATAAGCGTAAGAAAATATTTCCTTCCCTCTTAAAGTTTCAGAATATAACTCCCCTATTAATTGAGGAGCACCTAACTCCAACCAATCCGCATAAACATATATAGTCTTTTTCATTTTTTAGTTTCTTTTTGGAGCCCGCTCTTTAGGTGTTAATCCAATATCTTGTAGTTTTCTGCCAAGAACGTCATCTTTTGCAATATTTAAAACATCCTTTTCTAAACCGAGCACATTTAAAACTTTAACATATATACCAATACTAACAGAACTTTTCCCTTTCTCTATGGAATATAGTGTTCTTCTAGTAGTACCTGCACGTTCCGCAACCTGATTTGCACTTAGCTTTCGTCTTAAACGTGCTAACTTAATTTGCTCGCCCATTTCTTCCAACAAACGCTCTAACTTTGGTAATAATATTGAATTATTTTTCGACATAACGAGTAATATATTACACAAATATACATGTTTTAGGGTAATATAATACCCGTTATATAAATACTTTAATTAAAAACACAAGTAAACACTGCTAAATCATCATAACTTCTACTAAATATCCAACACAAATAGGAACAGGAGTTTTTTTCTCCCGAACCATCGTCCGAACATAAATTATATAAAGAAGGATTATTAGTTTACCATAAATAATAGACCTCTCTAAACCCTTATCATTTCAAATTCCTGAAAAGACTTTGTTTACTGCACTTATTCTAGCCGTATCATCTACTTGATGGTACATATTAAAGGTTTTAATATCTTTATGACCACTAATACTCATAATTATTTTATCAGGAATTTGTTTATTTCTCATGATAGTGATATAACTCCTTCGAGCAGTATGAGTTGAAATTCGTTGACAAAAAGGTTTTATAATAGTGTGTTGCTCTACACCTTTTGTTCTGGTATACTCAACATCGTAATTAAATCCTGCGTCTTTTAGAATAATTTTAATCGCATTATTCTGCTTTTGATTTGATATTAATGGTAATTCATAATCATATTTCTTCAAAATATCTAAAGCTATTGAAGGCAAAGGGATTTCTCTAGTGGGCTTACTTGAATCTTTTTCTTCCTTTAAGACTAAACAATTATTAGAGTTTACAATTCGTTTATTGACGCGTTTTAAATCCCCATAACGCATTCCTGTAAAACACTGAAAAACGAAACAGTCTTTACGTTTTTCTAATTCAGAATTTTCACATACAAAGAGATGTAGCTCTTTTATTTGTTCCAACGAAAGCGTTTCTTCTCTTGTTAAGACGCGTTGTGGTTTTTTAAAATCTTTAAAATCTTCATTAAAGGCATATCCATTTTTTATACTCCAAAACATGAATGTTTTAAACAACCCTACATTAGTAAAATGATTTCGATACTCGAAACAAAAATCAGTAAACTCAGTAAAGAATTTTTTATTAATTTTTGAAAATGTCAACTTGTATTTCTTCTGCTTTTCAAAATCTAGTAATAGCCTTTTAATATTTTTATATCGTTTTATTGTAGCAGGTTTCCATTCTTTCAATTTTATTTTCTCTTCTGTGAATTTATCGTAAACCTCAAAAAAAGAACTCACCTTTACTGTACGTTCAAATTTTCTATCAAAATGCTCTTTTAAAGAACTACTATTAAAATCTTGTTCCCCTAACTCAGAAAGCGATTTTATAAGCTGAAAGGCATCTTCAAAATCACGTATTTTCTTTGAGATTTCAGCATGATCCCTAGATACTAATCTACCGGTCTTATTAGGTCTCTTATTTTTAAAATCCCAATGTTTAGGTGAAATTGATTTCTTGATAGAATAAACAAATTTCTTTTTTTCGTCATTAAAGTAGCATGAAAACAAAATTAAAGTCTCCTCCTGAGATTTTGGTTTTCTCAAATTAAAAGTACAATTCATAATTTTTTTAAATATTTAGTTAAACATTCGCGTTGACAGAATCGTTGACAATTTTGTTATATCTTGTTACTATAAAAACTTATAACAAGACATAAAAAACAACCACAAAATACTGTAATACAACAACATACAATAAAATATTTAATAACAAAAACTATCTTAAAGCTTAGTCTCCGACTCCACTTTTAAGCCCTGTAAACCTAGTGTTTACGGGGTTTTTATTTGACGTCATGTAAAACTATATTAAAGATGTGCAATTTGATGTGCACGGAATATCTTCAAATAGTCCGACAAATAATATATGAAGCTTAGTAGATAACCTCCTGAAAACCGATTATCACTTTTTTAATACAAACTCCTTGCTATTTAAAAGTCGTAAAGTCCAAACCATTTTATTCTCAAAGGACAATCATTTTTTTTAATCTGTATTATAGTCGGACATAAATGATTTTTAATATAAATGTATTATAATTATCATTCTTAATTACTAATTTAAATTATAGGTGTATTAGCGTCTCTTAAATCAATTGAGTCTAATTGGTGTAGCTTTAATGTTTCAATGAATTTATTAGAAAACATTTTCTGCATATCTTTATTCAATAGCTTATTTCTACTTGCCTTCCAAGCATCAATATTCGTTTTCTCATACATGGATTCAAGTAGGCTTGGAAACGCCCAATCGCTATTTTTACCCCAGTGCAATGTAAACGGAATATTGTTTTGTTTTAAAACCTCAATCATTCGTCTTGAAAACTCTGTTAAACTCATAATCTTTCTGGTCTTTTTCCAGAGTACACCATCAATTTCTAACATACAGGTTACAGGAAATTTAGTAAATGCAAGAGTTCCTTTTGATTGTTTAACAAAGCGCATGGCAAATATTCCAGGAATAGGCCCTTCATTTTTTGTTAAATTAGCAAGTAAATTTAACGTTTTTGAGGCATGTTTGTGGTCAACACCAACAGAGCAGGCAAAAGCTGGACCTTGATATGGTGCATCCCAAAAAATTTCAGGTAATGTGCCTATTAACTCTTCATCTACTTGTGGTAAAACCGATTTTTCTAGCCGTTTCACTAACCATGGAATGCTTTTTGGAAAATTTTCTGCCATTTTAGTAAACAGATGTATCAAATCCCGATATAAGGATTGTTTGATTATTGGAAAGGGATCCTTATAATCAGCCACATAAGGCTTTTTATACATTAACTCTACAACATATTCTGATTCATTGCTGTATTGATTTATAAATAATTTATAGTGGTATGGAGTAATACCAAAACCTTGGTCATCTGTTTCTTCGGGAATCTTGAATGTTGAATTTTTAAAATCTAAAGTATCAGATAATTGAAGTGCTGTTTTTTTATCAATTTTTTTGACGTATCGTTTCAGCAAAAACCTAGGTTCTGCCTCCAAAACAACGCCGTGTATAAAACCAAATGATCCTAGACTAACTAATGCAGCATTGAAGAGTTTATCATTCCTAATAATTTTATTGCATATTTTATTTGCAAAATTGTCATTCAATGTTGGTTTTGTATGACGTTCTAAGTAAACAATATCGTCTTTATTAGATCCAATAATCAAGTTGATACCAACCACATAATCTTGAACTGCACCAACCTGAAATGCCGAACCGTGAACCCCCGTTGAGATACAACCAGCAATAGTTTGTCCATTACTGGCACCTGTAGTTTTTAATGATTTACCATGAGCAGAAAGAACTTCAGATATACGTTTTATCGTTGTACCGCACTCAAATAAAAATAAGTTTGAGGCCTCAAATTTTGTATTGGTATGAAGATTCTTGTCTTCCATAGAGATATGAATATTCATAAATCCATTATAATGCATTCTGTCTTTTTGATGTGCAATGTGGTTCATTGACCATGCCGATCCATAGGCTCTAAAACCTTGCTTAGCATCACTAGTTTCTTTAATAAGCCGTTGAATCTCATTTACAGCATCATTATAACGGTCTATTTTATCTGGCATATTACCATCACCTTCTAACTCTGTTACATAAAGTGTTTTTAATGGAAATGGACCATTGTTATGTAATGTATCCCATTTTTTTAATGCATGTGTTTTAGTTGTTGCCATAGTTTTAATTTGTTGGTTTTGTACAAACGTATTTTACTTTCATCTTACGCTTTCTTCCAAAAGTTACCACACTTAAAAGAGAGCCCCCAAAAGTGTTTTTAAATTCTATGGTATGAAGTTTACCAGATTTACATTTTTCGGTTTCTTTTATTAAATATGTGAAATCTTTGGAAGTTATATCAATTTTAATAACAGTATCAAGCTCTAACACTTCCATGCCTCTGTAGTAATCACCCCTTAACATTAATGGGTCTGGTTGTATTGCTCCATTTACACTCCTAAGTCTTACAGAATAACAAGAAACAACGAGAAAACTGACAAAGACAAGAACTATTATTTTACTTATTTTTTTCATAATATATCTAATTTAACTTATATAAATTACTAAACTATTTAAACAGTTTTCAGCCGTTCCAAAGTATCCGAAGCATATTGAACTCCGAAATTTTCGGATAAATCCAATGATTCTTCCCGACCTAATGTGTAATATAAATTCGTCACATTTCGTCGGGCATAACACAATACCAAATCGGTGAACACATTGTACGCTCCTTTTGTTTTCTTTTTAGATTTAGTAAGTCCACTATAACTTATTGATGCAAACTTGGAACAATCTTGCAATTCGTTTTTATGATTTATATAGCTTTTTCCAGCAATAACCTGACAGCCTGCTGAAAAATTTGACCGCCCAATTCCTGTCCAATGAATATTAATGGACGGGTTTACTCGTAGCCCTTTTAAATTCCCATGGCTATCTTTCACCTTTATATCCTTATCGGTATAAGCATTATCATTATTCCAATCCCTTATAATTATCACTCCGTTCCAGTCGGAAGGCTTTAAAGCTCTGTAAATTTTATTTTCAACAGATATTTTATGCCAACCGAAACGATAACGATGTTGTCCTTCAATTAAAAACGCTTCATCTTTTCGTCCTGCCATATTTACGCTGGCATCTGTTGAGCCCCAGAATGTGAATGCCATACCATTAATGAGCAACACAAACAAATCATCGTTTTCTCGTCTGATAATACTTTCGGTCTGTTTTCTTCTGATGCCAATGAGATGAATATCATTAGTATCAAATTTCCATTCTGAAGGTTTTTTTGTAGAATAGGTTTTTTGTAACCCATTAAGATGTTTTAGAATTGGACCTGGATTATTGGTGTAATGCTGTTTGGCATTTTGCAATAATTGCATCCAATTGGTATAAGTTTCAGAAGGATTATTACTTGAAGAACTTCCCCATTCTGATACTTTGTTTTCTTCCTGCCAACGCTTAATGTGGCGCATTGTTCCGCTTCCTACAATACCATCTGGTGTCATACTTTCAACGCCTTCCATAGTACGCACATATTCCTGAAATAACCGCACTGCAGCTTGGGTCACGTAACCAAAAACACCATCAAAAGCAGCACACGGCATAAAACCTGATTTAAACAGAAACTGTTGTAATTTTAAAACGTCATCATCCGTACCTTCACGAAAAGATCTCCATTTTGTTCTGTCATCATCACGAAAAGTCACTTTTTCAATTAATAAACCATCTATATGATAAGGTTTTAAAAAAACTTTTCTATTTTTTGGTATTTTATTTTTATCGCAACTTCCTAAATATAACACAGCCATATCTTAGTTATTTAAAAAGTTTTCTAATTCAATTTTTATGGCATTTAAACACTCTAAAATAGCTACATTCTTGACATAATTTAACAAGAAATCGATTTGTAATATTTCAATTTTAATATATCTTGGACTATATATTTGGTTGAATATTTCTTTATACCAACACAATATCTTTTGGTCGTGGTGGGCATCATTGGTATTTGAAATCATTAAAATCGCATAGCTTATTTCTGTCATTCCTATGAGTACAGAAATATCTAAATCTGCTTTATCAAAATCATCTAATTCTTGACGGTATTCCGTGAAGTATTTCACCAAATCGGTAACTTCATCGAAAATTTTATTGGTTTTTAAGCGTTCTATCAGTTTTTTATCACCTAATGTTTCTAGAATGTGACCAACGAGCAACATGTTTGATAAAGCGTCCAAATACTGTCCGCTGTATTTATCTGTTGCCATTTCCATCGCTTCGTTGTAATAACTGTAAGCTGTTTTTAGTTGTTCAATTTCCTCCTTGTCATCTAAGTGTTTTGCTGTTAACTTATAGGCGTTTCCTACAATATTCAGTCGGCTTGCATTTCTACCTGCTAACGTAAGTAATCTAATTTCATTTAGATATTCTACAATAACTTTTCCGACCGCATCTTTCTTTTTAGATTTTTCTGCTGAAGCTATAATACCCTCTAATCTGTAAGATTGCACCAAACAATATTGCTCTAATGCCTTGATGGAATAGTTACCATTATCAAACTGAAATAAGCCTTTGTATTTTTGATAGGCGACTTCAATATTTCCTAATTCATCATAAATGAGTGCCTCTTTTTCCAACACCATTGCATCTAATAAATTTGAAGCTTCTGCCCTATCAATGTAGGTATCAAGTTTTGCAAGTGCCGATTTTTCTTCTTCTTTTTTATCACGAATTAAAATCAATAAATTATCTAAATCGGTATGTACTTGAGAAGACACTACGTATTCTTGATTATTTCGATCTAACTTTTGTCTATCATTAAATTTATAAAATTGATTTCCATAACATTGATATGCTCCCCAAGTATTACTATGTTTATGTTGTTGATAACATTCTAATCTGGCAAATTGTACTGCGCTTCCAAAATCGTAGCCCTGTAACATACGCTCATAAAAAATTTCTGAAAATACTTTTGCTGCAGAATCGTCAACAGCCCAACCTGAAATTACAATGGCTTTTACACCCATTTCAATAAGTTGTGTCCCAATATTGGCTGCCAAACGATATCTATTCTGACTATATTTATCATCTTTAGCATTTACAACTCCCGAAAAACAACAGTTTATAAAAACAAATTCCGGTACATAGCCTAATTGATTTATCATTGCAGGATCGATACAAATACCGCTTCCTATGGCAATTCCAATGTTGCTATTTTCTGGATCGTAAATACCATGTCCTGCAAAATGCATCATCATGTAATGTTTGCTAAACAATTCCATCATAATATTTTTAGCATTGGAATGTAATAGCGCATTAACCTTATAACCATCCTTAGTTAATTTGCCAGACACCCATTCTGCCTCTACTTTTGCAGCAGGAAGTGGAGATAAACCTTCTTGATCGTAAATAGGATCGCCAACCACAAAAACTTCCTTATTCTGAAATCCTATTTGGTTAAAACGTGTGGCATCTTCAGTAATCAATTGCCTAATAAAACTCGATGTTACAGAGGCAGGAATTTCTGTAGTTTTGTTGTCATGCAATAATTCCCAAGGAATTTGCGCAGCAAATTTATCTAACTTTAAAACGAGGTTATTCTGATTTCTGAACGTGTTTTTGAAATCATTAGGAATTAACATTTCGAATAAGGATTTTGATAATCTTTCATCCCAATTTGATGAGACTGACATTTCTGCCAATAAATGGTCAATTTTGTGCAATCCAATACCTACCATTTCTTGTTCTACCCTTGCTAAACCATTTGAAGCAAAATATCTAAAACCACTTACAGTTTCCTCTTTCTTGTTAGTTTCATTGGCTACTTTTACGCTATTAATATGAAGATTAAACCACCAATCGTAACTGTGATTTGCAAATATTTTTTTCTTTTTCGCTCCTGGTCTTCTGGCAATCCCTTTGTCATAATTAAACGATACTCTATTATCGGTTTTGTACAATCGTGTCAAACTAAAGTAAGCCTCACTTGCTACAGATTCGTAGTAGTTTACAATTTCAATATCTTTTATAAGTTTTAAACCTTCACCTGTGTCTTTAATTTGCTTATTAGCCTCTGCAACACCCAATAAAATCCCTTTCATTGAATCTTCAATAGGCAGTTTTCCGTATCCGATTCCCATTAACACGAACGAAATTCCTGTAGCATACTTTTTAGCCTGAGGCAGAGTATAGTTGTCTCGCATAAACATCGCATATTTAAGTACAGCTTGTTTTACCGTTTTGGACAACACGTAAGATGTTAATCTTCCTGTGCTTCCTAATCCGCAAACAATAGCTCCTTTAGGTTTCGTTTTTAGGTTAAAAAACACTTCGCTTTCCCCTATTTCCCCAGGATAATAGCCAATACTTAAACGTTGTGATAAACGATTATCGAGATAGATGTCCAAGGCTCTTTCCGAACTTAAAATAAGATCCATATAGAAATGCCCAACCATTACTGGATAGGAGGACATTTTTAAATCTCCATGAATGATTTTCACATTGAAGTATTCTGCTTCAGGTTTAATCTTTTTATGGGTGCCAAACAACGCTTCCACAACAGCTTTAGAATCGTAAAGTGGTTCTGGCGATTCAAAAACTTCAGTAATTATTTCTCCGCTCCGTGATGCTGGTTGCTGATTGCTTAATCTATTAGTAACTCCTGTTTCTAAAATATCTGAAATCCCATGAAAAATATAGGTTTCATTTGCCAAATCACCATGAGATGTGTGCGTGTAATACAAATTTGGCGTATTAAGTAATTGCTTAGGAATACCTGTTTTCCATGTGACGCTACCGTCTCCATGTGACGTAGCTTTATAAACTAATTTATCGTTTTTTGAAAGCCAACGATCTTTAAATTCATAATCAAAAACCGTTTGATCAGATCGTCCACAGATGTAATAAATATTTCTAAAATCATCGTTATCCAATTCATTATTCAAAAATGTTCTAATACTATCTCTATAGGTTTTAAAATCTTTTAAGGCTTGTGCATTATCCTTTGGATCTGGCATGTGTTTTAGATTGGTCTTAGCATCTAGTGTTTTCCAAAACGTTTGATGCCAGAAAGGCCTATTGGCATCATCATCTTCTATAGGTAACAATTCAAATACACCAGGATATTTCCAAAACACCTCTAAAAGTTCTTTACGGTTGTATTTAAAATCTATAAATGCCAATTGTTTAACACGTTTGCTATGACCCGTTAACACTTCCATGATTAAATAAGAGCCTAACCATGGTGTGCCTAACATAATAAATCGATTTTGAACGTTTTTTTTAAATTTAGACCAAGTATCCTGGTAATCCATCATGCATTGCCTTACTACCAAACCTCCCATTGAATGCGCAACGATATGGATTTTCCCACTATTGGTTTGTAGATAGTCTTCCAATTGATTTTTTAAATCCTCTGCAGCTACTTGTACCGACTTTCTCCAGTCGAACTGAAGTGTTACCACATCGTACTTTTCGGATAAATGCTCGGCTAATTTGTAGTAATATTTTTTTATGATTCCGCTAGCAGCTACTTTCTTTGCATTAATGCTTAACTTTTCTACAATGGCTCCTCGGTTGATTTCTGGCATATCCACCCATTGCTCTTCATTATTGCTCGCTATAGTAGAACCCATGATTCCAGGCACAATAATGACGATGTCTTTCGTAATTGTGTTTGGTTTTTTTATAAAACCTTCCATAGACAATGCATCTAATAAAATTCCACGTTCACCTTCAGCAAACACATGTTTTTTAAATAAACTTGAGGGATTCTTTTCATCGGCATGAAGAGCTTCCAAAATGGCGATACTTGAATTATCAGCAGAAAAATAATTGAAGTGATTCGTTGTACTGCCCTTTGCCAGAAACTTATAAACCCCATTTTTTCTTTTAATACCGTGTTCCATACGATTGGTATCGACCACCAAATCATTGTCAACACGATAAAACAGATTCGCCAAAATAACTTTTAAGGAATTAAAATTAATACCGCCCACATCTGCATCTCCTGCTATATTGTAGAGATCGTTCACTACAGACGTATCGGAAGCATTCATCATTTTTTGAAAAAGTGACTCCGGCATCATAGCATTTAAACCAGGTAGTACTTCTGGGTTTTCCTTTTGACTTACCAATTCCAATAAAAATGCTTTTACCGCATGATAAATGGGGGTTCCAGCACCAAAGGCCAATACAACGGCATTTAAAAACAAATTAAAAAAATGATCTACACGACGCGATAATATGGTTGTACCACTTGCAGGTGCTGCAACACGTACCACTTTATTTATCGTTATTTTCTTCTTTTTGGCAATCTCATTAATGTCTTTCATTAATTGTAGATTGCCTTTATCTTCCTCCGAATTCAATATACCTATTTCGGTTTTGCTAAATCCTATAATTGGATTTCTGTGGTCACATTTGGCTAGTATATCGGCAACTAAACCACCTCTAGAGTGGCTTAAAATATCTAGATTGTATTCTTTAGGACAGTCATTCAAAAAATCCAATGCATTTTGCAGCGGACTCACGGAAAGTGTAAAATGTTCTAATGCGAGAATGCGATTTTCGTAGGTATCAACTATTTCATTCCATGCGTTATTATTATCGTTAAGTTTATGAAATGCATCAATAGTTGTAGATAATGTTCCATGTAACAACAACAAAATAGGTTGAGCGGTATCAAAATTATTAGTGTTTTCAACTCTAGTAAATTTGGCGTCTATTTGATACAGTCCAGGATGGGATTGTACACGTTTATCATAAGCTATGGCCAATTCTTTAATTCCCAATTTTACGACTTTGTTTTCGTTGACTTTGGGTTTGAAAACACTAAAAACTTTTACCATAGCACGTTTTATAATACCACGATTCTCATTTTCAGATAAAATCTGGATATCAAAAACATAATCTTCGCTGGACAATGAGCGTTTTGTTGAAACTTTTTTTCCATAAATATCTTGAACATCCTCTGGATGTCCTATCCATTCCGTGTCATCAGTAAATTGAAGTGCTACAATATCGTGCTCATCAAATTGAATTTTATTTACTTGATTTTCGGAACGTTTTGTAGAAACCTCTATATAAGATTTTAATTCGAATTTTTGATCTAATGTTTTTGGAACAATGTAATCGATGGAACTAATTTCCCGTTCTACTCCTATTATTTTTGCTGATTTGGCCATAGTTAGTTTGTTATAGTATTTACTGGTAATCCCGGAATGTTAAATGGAAGATTGATACCAAAAAACCAATAAAAATTATCAATAGTTACATTATAATTTATTCCTACACTTAAAATATCATTGAAAGCGGTGGTGATTAAACCTACTCCTAATTCTTGTATGCCGTCGGTATCAAAATCGGGTGAAGCAATATTAAGTCCGACTCCAAAATCTAAAAATTCATTGTAGAAGTACGATTTACTAGAACCAAATTTTAAAAGCAATGATGCTGAAGGAGCATAAAAAAAATCCCGATTTGATTGAAGATTTAAATCGGCTTTATTAAATAGACTAGCGAAAATTAAACCAACTGCTATTTCTGAACGGGCACTAATAAGTTGCATAATAAATGTTCGCTGCTCTAAGGTGAAAATCTGTTCTGGAGCATTGTCCATAGTTGATGCCATTCTTAAAACCATTTCTATGAGCAATTCATTACAATTTTGTCGTTTTCCTGTGTCTTTGAGATTTATAAAACCCTTTTCGGGAAGGTTATCTAATGAAAATGACATCGCTTCGTCACCAATAGATTTATTAGCGATATAATTAGTTTGCAAGCCAAAAAGTAATGCTATTCCGTTTTCAAGTGATGCAATATCTATTTGAATTTTAGCATAAAAGTTATTTAACTCGTCCATTAATGGCATAAAAGTAGGAGCAGAAGCTGTTTGGTTAATTAAAGTTTTTAAATCCACAATAGTTTTATCAATCGATTTTATACTCTCAATTACAGTTAACATTTGATCTTCAATATTTAACAAAACAGTGATATTCCATTGTCGTATATCCCTTTTAAGTAATTGATATAAGGATTGAAATTGGCTAATTGCTGCTTTTACAGCGAATATTTCCGTTTTCACCTTTGGCGGAATAAAATTATTCAGTTCAATATTTCTTATAAATTTGATAATATTATTTTTTAAAGAGATGACGCATGAAATACTTGAAAGTTCATTTAACAATTTTTTTTTAAGAGTTTCAAAAAGCTTAAACTCTCTTTTATTGTTTTCTCTTGCAATTTCTGCAAGCGCTCCCAATTGTTGTTGATCTTCGACAGATAAATTAGTGACCCATCGCTCAACATTAAAATAATTTCGGTTAGAATAGGTATCGTAATTTTGAATATGAACGCGGTCTCCACCACTTTGGCCTTTTTTAAAAGCCATAACACTAATGTTGTATTTATACAACTCTATAGTTTTTAATTCTGCTTCAATACTTAAAACATCATTATTAAGGTTTGAAAGAATATAAGAATCAAGAGGATTCCCTTCTGTAAAAAATTGAGAAGTAAAATATTCGTTCGCCAACTCTTCATAGCGACTTGACAAGTATGGATCTACCTGAACAGCAGTTAAAAATCCATCCACTATTTTAAAAAAGGGCTTCTGCTTTTCTACCGTAGGCATTTGTTGTTCTAAAATGGAGATTACTGCACTCTTGTTTTGTAATGCTTGTTTTAGACTTATTAATTTAGATTCTAATTTTACCGTTTCAATTATATCTGGAATGTTTTTTTTTATAGCATTGTTTAATTTTCCTTTAGAGACCTGAATCTCAAGTGTACTGTTAATTTCAATAATTTGTGCATCATCATTAATAATGGTGCGTGAATCCCCTCTATAAGTTTCTTTTACTGAAAGAACCTGACTATATATATTTGTAAACAAGCCAAATAAAATAAGTGTTACAGCGTAATTCAAAAATTTCATGACACTTATGTTTAAGAGGTTACAAATGGAATATCGTGAGATTGTGCACTAAAGAATGATTTTTGTAAGCTGGCATAGAATAGCTGACCATTTTTTAAAATTATACCATCGATCTGGTCTAGAATAGGAGAGAAACAAAAGCATTTTATTTCATTATATAATTCATCCGGATGATTTGCATCAGATAATTTAAGATGCTTTTTTAAGATCTTGGATAAAATATCATGATTTCTAAGCCATAGTACCCAACGTTCCAATTTAAAATATGAGAGGTGTGCCAAATTATCGGCTTTAGCAATTGCATCCCTAACGGTTTGGTTATCAACTATAATGACCATAATGATCATCAATTCTTTTTTAATAAATGATTTAAAGATAGATTCTGCCAGAGCGAAGTCATCGAAAGAGATAATGGTAGTGCGCTTGAAATTCATAATATGTATGTTTAGTTAAAAACTAAATGAATACATTTTTATAAATTACATATAAATTATAAAACCAGAGTTAATTAATAATTCTTAATACAGAATTTTTAATGTATTCAAATACCATTAAGAAAATCAATTAGGGAGTTTTAAACTTTAGGAGAAAATATAATATTTCATAAATTTAAGAAAAAATATCTAATTGTCAAATAATTAGGTTTAGTAAATAAAAAACTTTCTTATTTAATAAGTCGCTCCTTAAGTTTTGATTAGTTATTTGAATATCAATTATTTAATTTCATATATTTTCTAATATGGCTATTTATAATTACAACGTTTTTAGTAAATCGAATTATAAACACAAATATTTAACAAAAAAGTTTACATCATTTTTTCAGTCAACTAACAAGAAAAAAGGAGCGATTTACTATTAAAAAACTTTTCTAACTTGGATAGCATTTAACACAGGATTTCCTTTAACAGTTTCAAAATCAATAGTTATTCCTTTTCCATTTGAAACCCCAATATTATATTTTTTTGAAATAGCCCTTTCTGCACCAAATTGGTCTGTAATATTCAATTCTCTCTCTATATAACTCTCATTAATTAACACATTAAAAACACGTTCCGATACTTTTTCAGAGACTTTATCATCACCTAAATTATATACTAACTTTTCATGTTCGACATCCGATTTCAACTCTGCCCAATATAATTCTACTACGTATTTTCCATTAGGAACATCCAGTTTAAATTTTTTAATACCTACGCGTTGTGTTTGATAAATGGGATCATTCTCAGTATTTATAATATCTAATTCTGAACTCGGTAAACTGCCATACTTTGTTTTTGGCCTGTAAGGTTCACCGCCTACATATCCCCAACTTCCTGCTGTATATTCTTGTTCAGGAATCCATATGAGACTTTTAACTTTATCTTCATACATGCGTTTTGAGCCCAGCAGCACATTCAAATTATAAAAATCATCTTTAAATTCTGAGAACTTGTTGGGTGCTAACCTAAAATCAATATCTAAAATATCTATAGTTTCTTTTGAATCTATGGTGCTTTTGGCTACAAGCCTGTTTTGTTCGTTTAAAAATGGAATTTCAAAGCGTGCTATATAATGTTCAACCTCAGCATGATACACATTACTATTGTGATAAAGCTCCACAGATTCTCCATTGCTATATACAGTTACAGGTTGGGTAGCATGGTTTGTTCCACCTTGCGCAACACCACCTCTTATTTTCCAGTTATTTTGTCCAAATTTAACAATAGGTGCTTTTGAAAGCATGGTTTTGTACAACCACCACGTGTCTTTTTTTTCTCTATCGAGCGTGGTGATGCCTTTTAAATTGGCGCGCGGTTTAGCATAACCTCTAGATTCTGAATAAAAATCGTTTAAATTCCAAATGTTTGCTCCCACAATGTAAGGACGTTCCATAATGGTTTTTAGATAATGTTCATGGTAGGCATTACCATATTCCACGGTATAATCAAATCGTTCTGGTTGAAAGGAATGTAATCGTGCAAGTACATCGGCACCATACTCAGTTATAATTAAGGCTTGGTTTGGAAACAAATTGTGAAGGTTGTCCAAATTTTTATCAAAATCCTCAAATTTACCACCGTACCAACCTTGGTAAAGATTCCAGCCCAAAATCATAGGAACCGCGGTTAAACCTGCATCTTTATAGCGGCCAATGGCACCATGGTTTGGAATCATAGTATATCTATCTGGATCTAAATCTCTTATATGTTTTTCAATTTCAGATGCTAATTTTGCTACATTTTTGGCATATGCCTCGTAACGTTCTTTTTCGGTTTTTGGGCTGAAAGGTAATCGTAGAAGTACTTCATTCATATATGCCCAAATAATTAAAGAAGGATGGTTAAAATTTTGTTTTACCATTTCTTCCGCCATTAAAAGACAGTTTCCTGAAAATACTTTTGATTCTGTTATGGCATTTACAATAGGTATTTCTACTGAGGCTAAAATCCCTAATCTGTCGCACATCTCCAATACTGTTGGGTCTTGTGGGTAATGGGCTATTCGTAAAAAATTACCACCCATTTCTTTTAGCAAGCGTACATCACGCACATGCATTTCATCAGTTAATGCATTGCCTTTGTTCAAAAAATCTTGATGTCTGTTTGTACCTATTAATTTTAAATATTCGCCATTGAGGAAAAAACCTTTTTCAGCATCAAATTTGAACCATCGGCATCCTAAAGGCTGTATAGATTCATCTAGGAAACGCCCCGTTTTAGCATCTTTTATTTGAGTTACCACCTGATATAAATAGGGATTATCAGGAGACCATAAATTTGGGTTATCTAAGGAAAATGTAGCACTCACAGGAAATTGGTTTGCATTTTTTTTGATATTAACTTTTTTTCTGTTTTCTAAAACAATATTTCCTTCTTTATCTAAAATTCGGTTTATAAGATGAAGCGTTGTGTTTTTATTAGTCTTATTATCCAACAGAGCATTAATTTGAATTTTAGCCTTTTCTTTTGAAACCTCTGGTGTAGAAATATATACTCCAGAAGAGCTAAAATCATCCATTGAAAAATAAATGGCATTTTTATGTATTAGAAAAACATCGCGATATATACCTCCAAAAAACGTAAAATCTGCAGATAATGGCGGTATGTTTACATTGTGACTATTATCGACTTTTACAGCCAATATATTTTTTTTGCCATAGTTTAAATAATTGGTAATATCGAATTGAAACCTGGTGTATCCGCCTTTATGAATGCCCACCCATTTATCATTAACAAACACATCTGCAACTTGATTTACACCCTCAAAATACAGTAGTGTTCTGTTACTTTCTTCTTTTTTCGCATCAATATATAGTGTTTTTTTGTACCAGCCAATACCTCTGTAATAGCCAGGTGTATCGTCTGTAGCGTCTCTATTATTCCATGTGTGCGGAATATTTACCGATTCCCAGACTGTAACCTCAGATGATTTTAAGTCTTTTATATTATCATTAAAATCGCCTTTATGGAATTTCCAATTTTCGTTTATGGTATGTCTTGATTGAGACGTAACATTTAAAACTGTGGCAAATAAAAAGATTACTACATATTTATTCATAATAGATGTTGTGCTTGAATTATTTATATATTCTATTTAGTTGGTATTTATTTTTTAGTTATTTAAAACTATTGTTTTCTATCAAAATAATCAATCGATTTCCCTATTCGGTATTCAGTTCTTTCACTTATCCGTCATTACCATTAACACCCTAAAGTATTAATTTACAAATATTTATCGGGCACTAATTTTTTTTTAATACAAAAAAAACTTTATTTGAATTTGGTTTTCACTACAAAGATTCATTTTTTATCAAATTTTCATAATCTTCTTGTGAATCGATATCATTCAAAATCTCTAAATATTCTGGAGTTATGGCTAAAACATTTTCTTGATTGTTTTTTAAAAATAGCCTCGCTCCTTTATCTCCCTTCAAATTTAATAAATCTTCAAAATACAAATTTGGAAAAATAGCAGGAACACCATTTTTATTACCGTAAGCAGAAGCTATAATTTGATTTTCATTTATTTGATACAAATCAATAAGTTTATTTATAAAGTTTGAGCCTACATTAGGTTGATCTGCCAACATAACTAAAACAGCACTAGGGAATTTCTCTAGATTTTTAAAATGATTAACTGCCACCACAATGCTAGAACTTAAACCCGATTCCCAATTTGGATTATGTATAAAGGTAACTTGTTCACCTATAACTGTCTTTAAAATAATGTTAGCATTTGCACCTAAAACACAATATACCCTACTCCCCTTAGAATTTAAAGCTTGATAGATTACATGTTGTAAAAGGTTTGAATCTTTATAGGGGAGCAATTGTTTAATATTGCCCATTCTTGACCCCTTACCTGCCGCCAGTATGACTATAGTAATATCCACTAAGATTGCAAATGTATTTTTCCTGAAATTGTTTTGAGATGAACTGGTTTTTTATTTCTGATAGTTGTTAAAATTTCAGATATAATAGATACCGCGATTTCCTCTGGAGTTATGGCTCCAATATTCAGTCCTGCTGGGCTATAAATGCTTTCTAAGAAGGAGACCTTTAATTCTGAAGTATATTCAAATAAATCGTTATGAAGCTGTTCTCGTCTTTTAGCAGACCCCAAAATACCAATGTATGGTAAGTTACAATCTTTTAGTCTTAACAAATAACTTAAATCTTGAGCGTAATTATGCGTCATTAAAACAATAGCACTTCGTGAATCTAAACTATTGGAATTAAAATTTTCTGGTGTATTGGTTGTTACAGATTTTGCACCAGGAAAATCCTCAATTTTCTTAGGGTTTTTTACAGATGTTATGATATCTATTTCCCATCCTAAAAGTGCTGCAGATTTACAAAGTTTTACAGCATCGTGTTCGCCTCCAATAATAAGTAATTTAAAACATGGAGGAAGTACCTGTTTAAATACTTTAATATCCTTACTCAAGACCTTATGGGTATTTTTAATTTCTGAAAAAGAGAAACTAACATTTTTCCCAAATGATATTAACGAATAAAAATCACCTTCACAACCATCTTTTTTTTTATAATATGATTTTATTGAAATGGCTAATCTATTTTCCAAATTTTCAATAAAAGCAATTTTAAAATCCTCATAAACCTGAAACGATTCCAACAGTATATAAAGCACACCTTCACACCCTAGACGATAGCGTCCATCATAAGTCATCATTTTAGATTTTCCTGTTTCAAAAACTGATTCTGATTGACGTAATATTTCGTTTTCAACACAACCAGCACTTACTGCGCCCAACATTTTACCCGTACTTGATAATAGCATCCGTACACCAGGGTGCCTATATGATGAACCGTCTAAATCTACTACTGTTGCAAGAACATTTTTAATCCCTAATGATTGATTATAAATAGCTTTTTGTACTATTCGTTTTAGTTCGTACGTCATTCAACTAAGGTAATAAAAAGAATTTAATATAACTATAACCCCAATAAAGGCGTACAATTTCTTTGCTTATTAATACAAGAACAAGTATTTAATTTAACTTGGATAAAATAACAAAATAAAATTCTTAATATTCTAATTTTTTTTTAAATATAAAAAGGTGATGGTATTAATAATACTAATCAAGGTATAGGGTTTAATACCTTAAAAAATCAAAATTTACAGGACTGGTACAAACGAATTCTTAAAATAAAAAAAGAGCTCTAACAAATACATTGCTAGAGCTCTTTTAGGAAAGTGAAGCAGAATTCAACTTACTTTTTGCTTCTCTTTCATTTTTTTTAATAACATTAATTCATTCTGTATTTCTTCTTTTCTTTCGTTAAATTTTCTAACTTTTTCGTTAATTAATTCTTGATGCTTTATGCGAGCTTGGCGTCTCAACTCTGCTTTCTCTAATTCTTTTTGTTGAGCTTTTTTTTGTTTCATTTTCTCTTTGGCAACAGAAATATACGAAAAACCGTACATACTTAAAAATAAAAGCCCAATAAGCCCTAAAATGATATAACCATTCTCCATGACAGTAAAAAAATTTAAAATGCTAATAATTGATGAAATCTTAAAAGAAACCTTTTAGATTAAATTTTCTAAAATAATACAGGAAACCTTATGCAAAAAAAGCAAAATTTACTTACTGAGAAAAATAAAAAAGATGAATTACTAAAAAAATAGTTTAAAGCCCAAACCACCGATAAAATTTAAAAGTTTTTCTTATTCACAAAAACAGATTGTTTTTATAAACTAAATAATCTCAGCACTTAATCCAGCTTCCAAAAGCATAGAACAGCGCGGTTTCAAATCTTTATAAGCACCTGTTTTTACGGTGCATTTTCCTTTGTAATGCACAAGTATGGCACATTGTTCTGCCTGTTCTGCTGAATGATCGCAAGCGTAAACAAGCGTTTCTATAACGTGATCAAATGTATTTACATCATCATTAAACAATACAATTTCGTTTTGAGTTTGTACGGCTTCTTCAAGTAATAATGCTTCTGATGTTTTTTCTTTTGTACTCATAATAAAATAATCTTTGGGGATTAATTATACTACTAATTTAAAAAATTTTAATGATACCCAATTGTTTCGTTCTAGTTTTTCTTCAAATTTTAACATATATTTTTCGCATTCAGCTTTAATTAAGTGGCTATCATCATTATAAAATCCGCTTAAAAACAAAAGACCATCTTTGTTTAAACAAGACACATAGATTGCCATATCCTGCAATAAAATATTACGATTTATATTAGCTATAATGATGTCGTATTTATTATTTAAAATAGACGCATCGCCTTCAATAACTGTAATGTGATCACAATTATTGCGTGCTACATTTTCTAAACTATTTAAATAACACCAATTATCAAAATCTATGGCATCTATTGGTTTTGCCCCTTTTAATTCTGTAAGAATGGCAAGAACGCCCGTACCACAACCCATATCTAAAACCGATTTATTTTTAAAATCGGTTTTTAGAATGTGTTGAATCATCATATGTGTGGTTTCATGATGTCCGGTACCGAAACTCATTTTTGGTTCGATGATTATATCGAATTCAGTATCGAATTTATCATGGAATGGTGCACGAACCGCACAAATATCATCAACTACTATAGGGTTAAAGTTTTTTTCCCATTCTTCGTTCCAATTGGTTTGCTTAATAGCTTCAAATGTATAAGAGATTTGAAATTCATCGGAATTTAAAATATGGATATCTTCTAATATATTTTCGTTCCATTCTTCTTTTTGAATATATGCCGTAACACCATCTTCATTTTCCACAAAACTTTCAAAACCTGTATAACCCAGTTCTGCTATTAAAATCTCCACTGCTGGTTGAAGTGGTTTTACTGTAAAATAATACCCAATATATATAGTGTTTGACATGATTTTTTTTTAGAAGCCCAAAGATAATCCTAAAAACTAAAGCAACTACTTTTCAACACCTATTTTAATCATGCCAACACTATTATTATCAAATAGTTTACTAATTATTTGGCTACGCTCCTACTGTTTTACAAAACGTCTAATCAAACGTTTATTATCCACTTCAATAAGTATGATATAAACGGAAGGCATGACATTTGAAATATCAATAGTTTTGAGGCTCCCCTGAAGTGGAACTGTTTTAACTAATCTTCCGTTCAAATCCAAAATAGAAAGTGTTTCTAGATTCATTTTTTCTGCACCTTCAATACGCAGTACATCGCTTGCTGGGTTTGGATATAGCAATAAATTTTCATAAGCCAATTTTTCAATGCTTAATGACATTATTTTAGTTGAAATATTGAAACTCAACACACCCGATTGTGATGAAAGACTACCAACCTTTAACAAATATTCATTGCCTGGTGTTAAGCCGGTAAATAAGCCATCATTAATAAAGCATTGTAACTCGGTAGTTCCGCAGGCATCATACAAAGCGAAATAACCAGTAATGGTTGAGGTTAAATTATCAATTTCAATATCTGCATCGTTTGGCATGGTAAAACGGTACCAAACATCGTTAATTGTACCAGATCTTTCACAGGTTGTAGTTTCACTACTTGTAGCTGCGGCATTATTTGTTGAAAATGTTGCAAAACCGCTTACTGGAATTGTAATATCTTGAGGTGTAGAACACTCATCATTAAACAAATTCTCAAAGGCTTGTATATTAAAATTAATGATATTTGCATACCGAGCTGTTTGTGAAATTTTAAGTTTATAATTACCATTAAGCCCTAAATTAGTGAATGTTCCATTTCTACTAAAGCAACCCAACTCTTTGCCAGAACAGGCATCAAACAAACTCATTGTTAGAAAAGCATTGACTCCTGAAATTTGAATATTACCTGTAACTGGCATTTCAAAATCATACCATAAATCTAATTGATTACTTGACGTACTCTCACAAGATGCTTTTAAGGACTCTGAGGCAAAGCGTGTATCTGCCTCGTAAGACAATGCATTGTTTGTAGTTACTGTTATAGTTTCACTATTATCACAAGCATCGTTAGCTGCTGCGGCAAAGGCTTGAAATTTCAGTGCTTTATTACTCTGCACAATATTTGCTATTCTTAATATGTAATTTTGACCAGCAATTAATCCAGTAATAAATTGCACTCCGCTTTGGCATGACAATACTGACCCGCCACAAGCATCATAAGCGGTAACAACATCCCCGTTATCTATATCATCAATTTTTATACTTCCTGTTACAGGCATAGTAAAATTATACCACAAATCATAACTTGTTCTAGCTCCTGTTGAACGGCAAGGCTCCTCTACACTTTCAGTTGCTGAAAGTAAATCTACATTATAGGTAATTGGGTTTTCTGTTTCGATAATCAAGGTTTCTGAGCCGCTGCATTCATCATTTGTTGAAAATGCTAAAGGCTGAATTTCGAAATCCATGATACCGGCGTTATCCACAAACTGAGCAACTCTTAATACATAGCTAGTATTTATACTCAAATTTTTAAATAATACCAATTTACTGCCATTAAAACACTGCAACTCTGCGCCCGAGCAGCCATCATAAAGTGAGAATGTTTGTCTAGATGTAGTAGATGTGATATTCAAATTACCATTTACGGGCATTACAAATTCGTACCAAAGGTCTGTGTACTCAAAAGTTGGGGAGGAATCGCAAGTTGCATCTACACTAAGTGATGCCATTTTACTATCTGGCTTAGGTTGTACAGCGGTAGTTGTACTTAATACCAAGTTTTCTCTGTTATCACATTCATCATTTGCAGCTGGCACAATAGCTTGAATGGTAAAGGGTTGCTCGCTATTATTTCGATATGAAACTCTTAAAATATACGTATTGCCATTTATTAAATTCTTAAAAGATGCATCACTTTGAGTACATGCTATTTCTGCACCACCGCAGGTATTGTAAAGGGTAAATGAACTTAATGAAGAACGCCCATCAATAAATACGTTACCATCTATAGGCATTACAAATTGATACCATAAATCATAATTATTAAATGATGCTGTATTACAGGATGCATCTAAACTTTCGTTTGTATTGGTAAAATCTGCATTTATGGTTAATGCTTCTGTTGTTGGTATTGTAATGGTTTCTGCGTTGGTACAATCGTTATTACTTGCATTGGCTAAAGGCTGCATTTTAAAATCGATAATTCCGGCAGATTGGACATCATTTGCAACTCTTAATATGTAGGTGGCGTCCAAACTTAAATCAAGAAAAAATAGAGTATTATTACGACTACTAGGAAGGCACTGCAACTCTGTACCTGAACAGGCATCATAAAGTGAATATATTTGCGAAGATTTAGTTGGAGTTATAGTCAAATTCCCAGCTACTGGCATTACAAAATCGTACCAAAGGTCTGTATAACTGCGCGTTGAACTTTCACAACTTGAAGTAACACTTTTTGATGCCGTTCTAGAATCTACACTAACATCTGTAAACGTTGTTGCGCTTAATGTTATAGTTTCTTTATTTTCGCAATCATCATTTAAAGCTTGCGAAAAAGCTTGAAAAGTAAAATTTCGTGTACCTGAAAATCGGTATGAAATTCTTAACAGATAGCTGTTGCCATTCACTAAATTTCCAAAAACGGCACCTCCTATATTGCATGCTATTTCTTCGCCGCCACACGTGTTGTAAAGCGAAAAATTTTCAAAGGAATTTGCTCCATCAATATAAAAAGCACCATCAATGGGCATAACAAATTGATACCATACATCTTTATTAACAAATGAGAATGTATCACAGGAGGCATTTACACTTACTGTGGCCTCTGTAAAATCTGCCTCAAGGGTTTGCGGCTCTGATGCCGATACGGTAATGGGTTCTGCATTTGTACAGATGTTGTTTGCTGGTGCTTGGGCATAACTGAACAATATGCTTAAAAAAAATGTAAATAATAGTAATTTTGAAGAATACATAGAAGTTGATTTTAATTAATATTAACTTATTGCAAGCTACATAGGATTAAAACCAATTAGTTAAGGGTATTCCCTAGTTTTTAAAAATAAGGGAATACCCTTAGAGAAAATTATAGTATATCATTTTTTATAATAATAAAAGACCTATTAAATTAAAACGTAATAGGTCTTTTTATAACTGTATTTTATGAGTATGCCTGCGTTAGGGATTGCAGTGAAAAGCCCACAGCGACTTTTTAGGAGCGCGGACTTGTAACGGAAAGCCCGACCCTTTTCGGGGAACGCCCAAATTATTAGAAATATTCCTTTACCAGGAAATGAATTATTTTTATTAAAATGCGTTTACTATTGCAAAAAAATCATCTGCATTGAGTGCTGCACCGCCAATTAAACCGCCATCTACATCGGGTTTAGAAAAAATCTCCTCGGCATTGGCAGGTTTTACGCTGCCGCCGTAGAGAATTGACATTTCCTCTGCAACAGCATCACCATATTTGTCTGCCAATGTTTTTCTGATAAATGCATGCATGTCCTGGGCTTGTTCTGGGCTTGCGGTTTCGCCTGTACCAATAGCCCAAACAGGCTCGTAAGCCAATACAATATTTTGGAATGCTGCGGCACCCAAGTGAAATAATGCATTTTTAATTTGGTTAGCAACTATGGTTTCTTCTTTTCCCGCTTTTCTGTCGGCCAATTCCTCACCAAAACAAAATATAACACGCATACCTTTTGCAAGTGCGGCATCTACTTTTTTAGCTAATATGTCATCCGTTTCCTTGAAATACTCACGGCGCTCACTATGACCTAAAATAACGGTATTTATACCTATGCTTTTTAACATGCTTGCGCTAACCTCGCCTGTATATGCACCTTTTTCCGCAAAGTGCATGTTTTGTGCAATAACCTCAATAACACTATTTGTTCTAAGTGTTTGGTAGGCTTGCCATAAGTTTGTTGATGCGGGCGCAATCATAACCTCGGCATTGGTTGTTTTGATTTGATTTTTTAGCTCTGAAATTAGCGTTTCGGTTTGCGCTAAATCGTTATTCATTTTCCAGTTTCCTGCTACGATGTTTTTTCTCATAATGGTTTGAAATCCTTCTTTTTAAAGAAGGAGTGTTTTTTATATTCAGTTAATTATTTTGCTTTATTACAACAAAAATAGTTATTTTTTAATAGCTTCTATCAGTTTTTCATCATCAGCTTCAATAACATCAAATACAACGATTTC
>ENA-ORXM01000608-ORXM01000608.1-marine-metagenome-genome-assembly--contig:-NODE-608-length-60528-cov-62.271096_pt1 | contig 60528 bp, 40 predicted proteins | sample MGYA00237867_ERZ511480 | MGnify/ENA primary metagenome ERZ511480 (study PRJEB26309, sample SAMN06266103) | marine metagenome | isolation source: Algal blade | place: United Kingdom:Sidmouth, United...
GCAGCAATTGCAAGAACCGTGTTGCCCTCTACATCGACCGAAATTGTGGCACCGGCACCAATGGTGCATGATCTGCGGCTTTTCTTGATATTTGGGATTGACAAATCGCCATCGGCCTGAATTTCAAAACCATCGTTGACTGATGTAAGTTTGCCCTGAAGATCAAGCTCCAGACCGCTCTTGGTGGTAATAGTGGGTAGATTTAAGCGCTTGCCGCCGATAAACTTAATGCCGCTACGGTTGATTAGCGTTGGGACGGGGATAATAACCGACGCACCGCCAAGCTCTCTTGGCATCTTAAATTTGGGGCGAGTAATATGCAGGCTAGGTCGCTCGTCGGTGTATTCGATCTCTACATTGCTTGCGCGAATCGTAACACCGGCGACATCGAGATCAAAGTCGGGTATCGAGCTGCTGCTGAACTGGTTTCGGCTGTTCACCTTGCCGCTGAAGCGCAGATTGTTGACCGTGTCACCATTAGTGGCAATGTCCATTCTGCCACTAACGTCGCAGCTATTTTCAGTCTTATTGCTGATGGTGATGTCGTCGATTTCGACCGTTACACGACGGCTGCGGCGGCTTGATGTCCTTTCGATCAAGGTGATATCCTCGCCAGAGCAGAAGCTTAACGTGTTTGTTACCGTATCGGGGAGATTGTTAACGCTGATCCGCAGGATTTGTTCGAAAGATGCGCCGGCGCTATCGGTGCTGCTTACCCGGATACTAAAAATTGGCTTCTCTTCAAAATCAAGCGAAGCTGCTGTTTTTAGGGTTGCTCCCTCAATGACAAAGGATGCGTTATCGGTCCCACCTGAATCATCCACGAGTGCAAAGAGATGACCATCCGTCGAATCTGGATCAACTGTGCTGAGCGTGCCAACTGTTGTCCCCGCAGCTTGATTTTCGTCAACGCGATCATTGCTCAGATTGATGGCTGTGGGTGGGTCGTTGCTGTTCGTTACCGCGATTGTCAGATCTTTGCTGAAGGTGTTTCCGCCACTGTCCCGCACCTCTACGCCAATCGTGAAGCTTGGTTTGGCTTCAAAATCTGGAGACGCAAGCAATATCAGTTCGCCCTCTGCCAGTGCAAAGGAAGCGTTGTCGTTATTCTCGCCCACTAGCGTGAAAACGAAGCCACTCGTCTCTTCTGCGTCGACCGCAGATAGAACGCCGATAACGCTATTCTCGGCCGTGTTTTCGTCGATGCTGCTTACGCTTAATTTAATATCGTTCGGCGCATCGTTCGCCGCCTCGACAAGTACAGTCACATCGCTTTGACGCGTGTTTTCTAGCGTGCCGTCGTTGACGCTATAGAAGAATTGAACCGTCCCATTGAAGTTCTGAGGTGGTGTATAAAGCACTTGATTGTCGGCAATTTCCGCCGTGCCAGATGAGGGGTTGCCAACCGCAATAAGCGTCAATAAATCACTATCTGGATCAGAATCATTGGCCAGCACGTCAATGGTAACTGGCGTATCTTCCTGCGTTGTCACCTCATCGCTCTGTGGCTGTGGTGCAGAAGAGGTTTGCGGAGTGGGTGTTGCAACGGGCGTTGATGTTACAACCGGAGTTGATGTGATTACAGGCGTTGTTGTCACAACGGGGGTCGATGTGATGACTGGGGTAGGTGTAACGACTGGGGTTTCTACTGCGCTAGATGTCACAATTCCACAAGCAGAAAACTCAGATGTAGACATCGATCCGCCAAGAACGCTGTTATCCTCTGTTGCCGTAGCCGTTACATGGTGGCCCACTGGCACCGATTGGGCCAGCGTCACAGAGAATTCGGCCAGCCCGATGCCGTCTGAAAAAATTTCTGCGCGACCAAGAAAACGTTCCCCCTCACCGTGCCCGCTTGTATCGCACGATTCGCTGCTGAAAAATTCTACAATATAGACATCATTGGCACTACCGTTTATCAAGCCACTGATTGTGATAGACGCGTCGATGACGGTTGCTTGAAGACTTTCGGGGAAGTTGACCAGATCGTTGGGTCCGGTGTCAGCATCTAAGCTGTCATTATCGGTTACGCCATCGTCGCTTAAGTCGATACCCAATCCACCATTGCCAAAAATTTCGTTGCCCAGAATATGGTTGCCCGTGCTGTCACCAGAAACAATGATACCCTGTCCCGTATTAAAGGCAATTCGATTAGCTTGGCCGTCCTCGGTGCCACCGATGGCGGTCTCGGACGATGCAGCAATAGCGATACCGGCCTGCGCATTCGGTATGGCTGCGCTCCCAGTAATGTCTAGCCCAATAAAGTTGCCCAGTATCTGATTTCCGTCAAACGTACTTTCTGCGTTCTCAATCCGAACGCCGCTGGCGCCATTCCCAGCGATCACATTACGGTCTACAACATTGGTACCGCCAATCACTGTACCAGTGGCATCAAATCCAACAAAAACGCCTTCTCCATTGTTGCCTCGGCTTTGTGTCCCGTCTGCGCTGGTACCGATATGGTTGCCACGTACGATATTGCCACTTGTCGCGTCAACAAAGATACCGTTGATGTTGCCCGAAACGACATTACCAGCAATGCCTTCAAAGTGGCCCACAATATTGTTGCTACCGACCAGCAAAATACCCTGTTCGGCGTTGCCCGCTGCGTTATCGGCTGGATCCAGCCCAATAATGTTGCAGGCAATGACGCTCTCCGAAGCGTTGACGTCAATACCGTCTCCGCTAAAGCGATTGATGTAGAATCCGATGATGCGCGACTCTACTGCGCCAAGTTCAATGTCGAAGCCATCCGCATCGGCACCTGCCTGCGAACCATCTAACTCCACTTGGGGCTGAGGCGGCATCGTGGCGCACGCTTGATCGCCCAGCGCGTTGATGGTTACGGGGCTGGCTATGCTGGGCAGAGCAGACTGAAGCTGAATTGTCTGCACGCCTGCTGGCAAGTCAAAGCGGATTTCGTTTGGGCCTGCTGCTGCATTGGTTTCGAGCATGGCCGCGCGTAATGAACCCGAACCGCTGTCGTTTGTGTTCGTTACTGTGACGGATATCGCCTGAGCTTGAAGGTTGTTTGTAGGCCAAAGCAAAAAGCAGAGGCAAAATAGCAGTATCCGTACAAATAAAATGTGCTTGCTGAAATAACTATTGCTCAGGCTTTGATCTATTTGTTTTGGAGGCGCGTTAAAATTTTGATGCAAGATCATTTGACATCCTCCAAGCTGTTTATATTGTGAGTGGTTTGTCTGTTTTTCATGGTGCATTCCTTTGTGTGTGTTGGTTTGGCAAGTGTGTAAATTGGATTAAGGCTAATTCAGAAAAATAATTATACGTATTCGGTCGATTTTCTGGAGTAGCTTGCGGCCATACTGTATAGTTTATTTTTTGGAATGCCCTAAGATGAGGGAACATTGAAGCAAGCATAACAGGTGTCCATTACTTCATCATTACTACGATCTTTGCTATCATTACCATATGCTCATTTTCGTTTGCACTTGCATTGAAAGATAGTTTTATTTGATGCCTGATGCATCATTCTTACTTAATGCTGGGGTTGTTTATGAGTGTAAAAGAGGAGCCGTTTTTAAAACGTTTTAGGAGGGGTTTGTGCCGTAGATCAAAAAATCCGATCGCCGTGTGAACGACCTTTTTAAACTTTATGTGTATCTTCTCAATAAGTAGCGGTAGCGCCGGTTGAGAGCTAGTCGCTGACGCTATAGCAGTATGCAGTGTATCGAAACCAAGCGGTTTATTTATCCCAGAATATTGAGAAGATACCGTTATGTCAGTAATTCGCAATTTAGCAGAGAAAGCGTTTTCTTACCCCGCTTGTTACGAAACTGTGCCTAATCCACCGAAATGGCTGGCCCCATGTCAACAGGCTGGTTTTTTGCCTCGACCAGCGCGGCGACTTCATGTCGTTTGGTGCTTGCGCGGCTGTAGAATCTTGTTGTTGGGTAGGCCAACGAAATCTCCGGCGATTCGGCAAACGCATCTAAGATATCCTCCCAGATTGCCTGTTCGGTGCTGCGTCGCCGTTGTGGCTTGGAGAGATAGCGGATGGTTAACATTACACCGTGATCGATCACAGAGGTGTAGACAATTGGAGTTAGAGTGGGGTAGTTTATAACCAGACGATTGGACGCACTGCGCAATTGACGACGTGCCGAGTCGAGAGCGCTGGATCCATTGCGTTGGGCAATATCATTGAGGAGATCCTTTGCTTTACGCCAGTCGCTTTCAAAGGTAATGGTGACCGGTATTTCGTTCCAAATATATTGAAAGTCACCTGAGTAGTTTGCGACCGGTAGACGCAAGACCATGCTGTTTGGCACAAAAATAATTCGGCCCGTGCTTTGATCTGCATCGACCCAATTGCCTATCTCCATTAGCGCAACTTGAAAGATGCGAATGTCGAGCACGTCGCCAGCAAAATCACCGATTTGCACCCGATCCCCCACGCGAAATGGACGTCGTGTCACCAAGAATAACCAGCCAGCCATGCTCACGATTAGTGGTTGCAGCGCAATAGCCAGCCCCGCAGAGAAGAGCCCGAAATAGGTAGCAAAGTTGCGGAATCCACTGCTCCACAGCGGCCATACCAGCAGTAGCGCTAGCACGACCCCAACCCAGCTCGATTTCTTTCGCCACTGAAAACGAGACTCCGAGCTTTCGAGGCGTGGGATGAGGGAGCGTAACAGTAGCTCGCGCACTCCCCAAATTATAACAAAGATAAAAAGAGAGATTAATAGCGGTTGCAGTTGTTCGGTATCTAAGCTGATCTGAGAGAAATCGGTGTTCCAAAGTGGCATATACAGAATATTCCAAAAGAGTTCTATTTTCTATTAACGTGGGGCAGCGCGCCGGGGTCACGCTAATATTATACTCGTATATTGCCAAAGACATGCAAGAAGGCGCTGTCGTTATGAACTGGGAAGAGTGTGGGCATATCAGATGTATCTGATGGTTTTTCGGTCCCCCATATCTGTAAGGCCATTCCAAAAAATTAAATATGCAGTATGGCCGCAAGCTAAACCAGAAGATCTCTGAACTCCATATAATTATTTTTCTGATTTAGCCTAACTTATCGGGGATGACCAATTTAAATCTACTTGATAAATTCTTCTACTTGCTATATTATCTCGATATGAAGATATTTAATATTGAAACAACTGAGACACGCTATCAATCAACAACAGAAACGGAAATTAGCGCTTAGCGTCTACATCAAACTTTCGCGTGCAGCCGATGCGGTGACCAATCGGATCAACGCGCACTTGCACGAATATGAGCTAACCACAAGTCAATTTGGCGTACTAGAAGCAATCTATCATCTTGGTCCGCTGCAAACCGGTGAACTTGGCGAAAAGATTCTCAAAAGCAGCGGCAATATGACGCTTGTAATTGATAACTTGGTGAAACAAGGATTGGTCTATCGCGAGCGCCAAGTTGAAGATAGACGCTGTGTCGAAATCCATTTGACCGAAGTTGGGAGTGAGCTAATTACACACATCTGGGACGGCCACGAAGAGGGAGTTTTAGACACCTTTGCGGCACTAAGTATTGATGAGCAAGAACAATTAGCGGCGCTCTGCCGAAAACTGGGGCTGGCGCAGAAATATGACTGAATGGACGAAACCACATCAAGGGCAGAAACTTTTCCATGCCGGAAAGCCGCTATGATTCTTTTATATGGGCGGGGAGCAACTGCACCAAGTGTTTTAGGGCTAGCCAAACATTTACAGCATAAAGATCACAAAGGTAAAGATTTCAAACATAAAATCTATTTTGCACCGCAAGTGGCCAAAAATGAATGATATCCATTTGGCTTTTTAGAGGCGCTCGAAAAGAACGAAGCAGGACTCTCCTCTGCGCTGCAAGTGATTGGCGAACTAGTTATGATGATTGAAGAAGCTGGCAATGCCGCAGACAAAGTTATCATAGCTGGTTTCTCGCAGGGGGGCCTGTTTGGCATCGAAATTTGTGGCGCGCAACGCACGACAATAACGAATAAGCCAAAAATCTGAGCCATCTAAGTACAAGAACCATTGTTCCAAACTCAGGTTAAAATCAGGAGGAAAATTAATGCAAAAATTACAAACACAAGGTGTTCATCATATTACCTTAGTTGGTGCAGACAGGCAGACATCGATTGATTTTTGGGAAGGGGTAATGGGGATGCCTTTTATCTTCGAGCAACCCAATTTAGATTCGCCCGACGACAACCATCTTTACTTCGATCCAGGCGATGGGCGGCTAATTACGGTCTTTACAAACGAGCGTCGTCAGCCCGATCCTACGCCCAACCCGCAGGGGATCGGCAGCCTGCACCATCTTGCGTTTATCGTTTCGCACGCACTTTACACACAGGTGGCGCAGCGGCTGGATGAGCGCGGCATTGAGCACAGCGGCAATAAAGATCGTGGCTTTATGGATTCGATCTACTTTCGCGATCCGTTGGGGCAGCTGATGGAGCTGGCCTGCTATAAGTTCGAACCGCCGCTGGGGGTGACTCATGCCGAGGTGCTGTTAGAAGCACATCTGATCCGCACTGCCGCGGGTGATTATAACATTGCGGACGCGCATCTGGCAGACGCAATTCAGAATCTCACCGAGCGCACGACGCGGTCGTTATCGGCTGATCGTGGGGTGAAGAATCCGTATTGATCTTTTAACGCTGAGAGCGCGGAGAAAGACTATTGCTCTTCTCCGCGCTCTCAGCGTTGAATTCTTTTTTCCCGTCTAGTGCCACTGCAAGCAGATTTTTGGGCCTACCACTGTTCTATTTGATAATGATACCGCGCTCGCTCATCTATGACAGCGTTCAGTATCGTTATCGATTTTCTACCAGACCAGATTAAAAGGCCTAAAAACTTGAATTACAGATCACTTTTTAAACTCATTAGTTTTGTTGCATTCATCCCATTTGGTCATCTCTGTATCTATTTTTTGATCGAATCGGAGCCCCATCAAGGTGTAAATGAGGGCATTGGGCAGGGGCTGGCATTCATATATCTAACCGCATTATTTGCTCTTGCGTTATTGCTTTTCTCGGTAGCGAAACTGGTATTCACTCTTTGGAAGAGACGCGACAGCGCGTCTGCGGTAGACTATCTGTACCTTCCCATATCGATAGCCCACACCTTTATTTTGCTTATGCTTCTGCAAATTTCATAAACGTTCGTCGCAGCGCGCACTCCTTGCGTTCATTCTTTATCCAACTAGCGCAGCGTCAAAAATCGACTTCGCCCCCTCAATCGTCAACGGAACGGGGTTGCCGCTTGCCGTTGGATCCACAACTGCCATCTCTGCGATTAGGTCGCGGTCAGCGAGATTAACTTCCACAAAGTCGCCCAGTTTGTGCGGCACCTCACATTGTTCTCGTAAATCCAAAATTCGTTGATAAAAACCGGCAAAGCCATCGGGAATGCCCACATACGCAGCCAAGCGATTGATTTTGGCGTCGATGGCCGCATTGTTAAAGTCGAGCACATAGGGCATAAAGACAGCGTTCGTCATGCCATGATGCGTATTGTAAAGTGAGCCAACCGGGTGGGAGAGCGAGTGGATTGCGCCCAGCCCCTTTTGAAATGCGACGGCACCCATGGCCGCAGCGGACATCATATTGCCGCGGGCCGTGAGATCGCTGCTCTCCTCAAAAACTTTGGGCAGGTTGTCGATTGCCAGACGCACGCCCTCGGCTGCAATGCCCTCGGCCATGGGGTGATACGAGGGCGAACAGTACGCTTCGAGGCAGTGGGCCAGCGCATCCATGCCGGTGCCAGCGGTGATGAAGCGCGGCATCCCCAGCGTTAATTGCGGATCGGCTATCACAATCGCAGGCAACATTTTGGGGTGAAAGATCACCTTCTTCGTGCGCGTCTCGGCATTGGTCGCAACGCCCGCCCGCCCCACTTCGGAACCGGTACCAGCGGTGGTCGGCACCGCAATAATGGGCACAATGCCGTCGGAGTTGGCGCGCGTCCACCAGTCGCCCACATCTTCGAAATCCCAAATGGGGCGCATCTGCTGCGCCATAAATGCGATCAGCTTGCCCGTGTCCAGTGCGGATCCGCCGCCGAACGCGATGACCCCGTCGTGATCGCCCGCGCGCAGGGCCGCCACACCCGCGTTGACGTTGGCCTCGACCGGATTCGGCTGAACGTTGCTAAAGAGCGTCACCTCTAACCCGTCGGCGCGACAGAGCGCAATCGTGTCGGCTGTGATATCGAGCTCGGCTAATCCGGCATCGGTTACAAAAAGTGGGCGCGTCATGCCAAGGGTTCGACAGGCTGCGGGCAGTTCGGCAATGCGGCCAACTCCAAATCGAATGGCGGTGGGAAAGCTCCAGTTGGCGGATGGTGTGGCGGTCATGGGTTATTCCTTAGTGAGAGGGGAGGGTTGGATGTGATTTGTGTTAAGCTAAACCAGAAAAATAATTATACGGATTTTAGCGATTTTCTGTAGTAGCTTCCGGCCATACTGTATATTTTATTTTTTGGAATGGCCTACGCGATTTGTGGGCTACCAATTAAATACTGTAGCGAGATGTTAGGTGGGTAAACAATCTCCCTGAATTTTCTCTTCGTACGACAATCATTCTGACCCCGCGGATCACGAATCACGTAACACGTTTTATACTTTCTCAAAGCCTCTCTTCAGCTCCCAATCCGTCACGCGTCGGTCATATTCGAGCTGCTCCCAGCGGGCGGTGTGGACGTAGTGTTCGACCACGTCGTTGCCGAGCGCGGCGCGCAGCATAGTGGAACTATCGAGTGCTTCGGTAGCCGCGCGCAACGTACGCGGGATGTCGACCAGTTTCTCATCGTTATATGCATCGCCGACGTAGGGGGCCTCTAGCTCTAGACCTTCTTCGATGCCCGCGAGACCCGCTGCCAGCAGCGCGGCAAAGGCCAAGTACGGGTTGAGATCCGCACCGCCGATACGACATTCTGTGCGCACCGCTTTGGTCCCCTCGCCGCAGAGACGGAAGCCAGCCGTGCGATTGTCGCGGCTCCATATGGCTTTGGTAGGCGCAAAGGTTCCGGCTTGGAAGCGCTTATACGAGTTGATAAAAGGAGCCAAAAAGTAGGTGATCTCAGCTGCATATTTATGTTGACCGGCCATGTACTGCTGCATCAACGGTGACATGCCAAACTCGCTATTTTCGTCTAAAAAGAGAGATCGGTTTCCGGCTCTGTCCCAGAGAGACGAATGGATATGACAGGACGATCCGGCCAGTTCATAGTGCCACTTGGCCATAAAGGTGATTGCCTTACCCTGCTGATGCGCGATCTCTTTGACCCCGTTCTTGAGGATCGCGTGTCGATCCGCCATGGTCAGCGCATCCGTATAGCGTACATTGATCTCTTCTTGGCCGGGCCCCCATTCCCCCTTTGAATTTTCTACCGGAATACCTGCACCCTGCAACCCATTGCGGATCGCACGCATAATGCCTTCTTCCTTGCTCGTCTGAAAGATGTGGTAATCTTCAATATAGTAGCCCGCCGTTTGTAGATCAGCATAGCCTTTTTCGTGCGCGCTGCGGTAGCTCTCATCGAAAAGATAGAACTCTAATTCCGAGGCAAAGTAGGCGTGCATATCGCGTTCGGTCAAGCGGTCAACCTGTTTTTTCAGGATCGCGCGCGGGCTGTGAGAAAGGGGCTTATGGTGATGATCCAGCACGTCACAGAGGACCAATGCTGTGCCTTCGAGCCAAGGAATTGTGCAGAGCGTCTCGAGATCCGGCTGCATAACAAAGTCACCATAGCCCTTTTCCCAACTCGATGCGGTATAGCCTGGCACCGGTTCCATATCAATGTCGTTTGCCAGCAGATAGTCGCAGCCGTGGGTCTCTTTATAGCCCGATTCGACAAAGTGTTGGGCATGAAAACGCTTGCCAATTAGCCGCCCGTACATGTCTGCAATACAGACGAGAACGGTGTCGATTTGTCCATTCTGTACGGCCTGTTCCAGTTGGTTGAAGCTGAGGGTAGACATGGTTTAGCCTTTGTATGAGTGAGATTCGCGTGAGTAAGATTTGTGTGAGTGAGATAAATTTGTGTCGAATTTGGTTCGATTGTAGCAGAAGCATAGGTGTAAACTTAAGCCGTCCAGTGAGCAGAACAAGCTCGGAACGAAAACCAAAATGTTTGATGAATATCCATAAATATTGACCCTTGCGGAGAAAGCAGCCGAAGGTAGACGCAGTTGGGACAAGTTGCAGGACGATCATTTCCTCCGTATCCGCTACAGCCACTAACACTCACGTGCAGAAAATGCGACGCGCGCTAGTCCCGACTATCCTATGTGAAAGTGTGCGACCCATGTGAAAGCGTGCGATGTAAATCACAGCTAACATGCGTTCTGCCATCAGACAATATCTGAAAACGATAGCAAAACGCACCTAATTTTCTTGTTGGACTAATTTACATCTAAATAAAATTTGATGTGATCCAGCTATTTATTTCTTACGCTATGTTAAATGTATGGTTTGTATACGTCAAACGCAGTAGAGACAAAAGACATATACTTGGCAGCCCCATAAAAATAGTAATTTCCTATTGTGTTCTTGTATAAAATTGTTTCTTGTATAAATTAGGAAATTTTTCTATTGTACTATTGCTGAGTATATCTGTCGTTGCTGGGTCAGGCATACCCGTACAGAGTTGTTTAAGGCCAATCCATTTAGTTTGTGTAAGATCGTTCAGTTCAAGGAGTTTAGTGCATGAAGATAAAATTTAAAATTGTTTTGCATCTCGTGCTAAGTCTAGTATTGACTTGGCTAATTGCGATGCCAAACACTGCATTTGCAGCCGGCAGTATTACCGTCAACACCTTTCACGATGAGTTTGGTGGTGACAGCAATGGATCCTGTTCATTGCGTGAGGCAATTGAAGCCGTAAATATTCACAATGACTTTGGTGGCTGTACTCTCGCAGGGACTGCTCCATTCACCATTCAACTGCAAAGCGGTATCTATACGCTGTCACTCGCAGGCTCAGGTGAAGATTTCAACAAGAGTGGAGATTTAGATGTTTTGGCCCCGCTACTAATTACCGGCATGGGCAAAAACAGCACAATCATTCAGGCCGGTATGGATGTTGACAGCGCGGTTGATCGCGTCTTCCACATTTTGCCAACAGCCGAAATCAACGTTAGCAAGTTGACCATCCAACATGGTTCGCCAGAAGAAAATGGTAACGGTGGCGGTATTGCAAACTTTGGTGGCGTCACGTTGACAGACGTACTGGTTGTCAACAATCGTGCATTAGGTGACGAACCCGGACAGGGCGGTGGCGGCATCTACGGTGGGCCCAATAGCGTTACGACCCTCAATAACTCAAAGGTTGCCATGAACAGCGCAACAGTCGGGTTAGGTAACGGTGGCGGCATTCTAAATGGCCCAAACGGAATTCTTACAGTTAACGGCGGTAAAATTGTCGACAACGCCGCGGCACGTGCCGGTGGTGGTGTTGAAAATAACGCTGGCTTCGCAACCTTTAAGAATCTAGAGTTGAGCAATAACACAACTGGCATCAACGGTGGTGGCTTGCACATCTCTGGCGCAGGATCTGTTGCAATCGTTGACGGCGTGTCGTCGAACAACTTTGCAGGGAAAGAAGGTGGCGCGCTTTGGAATTCGGTCATCGGTACACTTACGGTGCAGGGCACGCGCATAATGGACAATGTTGCCAGCGGTGACGACCCTGACCAAGGTGGTGGCGGTATCTTCAATGATGGCGGTACGCTCAGCACAGTTAATGCGCTCATTTCGAACAACGTGGCCGATGGTGCATCGGGCAGCGGTGGCGGTGTGCTCGCGACAGTTGGCAGCACCGTATCTATTTTCGGTGGCGACATTTCGAACAACAGCGCCAGCCGTGCAGGTGGTGCTATCGAAATCCGTGGCACCGAAGAGATGATGGTCCACGCAACGATTGATAGCCTGCGCATGAGCGGTAACACAACAGGGGCTGCACCGGGTAATGGTGGTGCGCTTCACATTACAGGCTGGGCACACGTTTCGGTTATCGATTCTGAGGTAACGGGCAATAACGCAGCAGCCGAAGGTGGCGGTCTGTGGAACTCTGCCGTTGGTACATTATTGGTGAAGAATGTGCGGCTCGAAAACAACATCGCGAGTGGTGCTGACGCCGATCAAGGTGGCGGTGCGCTCTTTAATGATGGTGGTACCATGCACGTTGCAAACGTCAACATTATCAACAACGTAGCGGATGGTGCATCAGGTAGCGGTGGCGGTATTCTAGCCACGGCTGGTGGTAAGCTAACGGTTATGAACGGCCGAATTGTTGGCAATAGCGCTAATCGTGCCGGTGGTGGTATCGAAATTAACGGTAGCGCCGAAATGCCAGTCGAAGCATTGATTTCTGGCACAACTATGTCGAGCAATACAACAGGCGACGCACCTGGTAATGGTGGTGCGCTACACATTACTGGCGTAGCTGATGTTGCGGTAAGCCATGCCACAATTGAAGACAACTTTGCCGCAGCCGAAGGTGGTGGTTTGTGGAACTCTGCCGTTGGTACACTAATGGTTGAGAGCGTTAAAATGGCGAACAACATCGCGAGTGGTGCTGACGCCGATCAAGGTGGCGGTGCGCTCTTTAACGACGGTGGCACAATGACTGTCGCAAACTCGACTATCATAAATAATATTGCTGATGGTGAAAAAGGCAGCGGTGGCGGTATCTTCGCTAACTCTGGCAGTATGCTCACCGTGATGAACAGCGAGTTAAGCAATAACAGCGCAAATCGTGCAGGTGGTGCCATCGAGATCAAAGGCACAGCAGAAGCAATGAGCAGCGCTAAATTGAAGTTTGTTAACTTCTACGACAATCGTGCTGGCGCTGCACCAGGCAATGGTGGTGCAGTTCACATTACGGGTCAGGCCGATGTGTTGATCAACGGTGGCTCGGCAACGGGCAACGTTGCTTCGGCCGAAGGTGGTGCGTTCTGGAACTCGGCAGTTGGTACGCTAACAGTCAAGAATGTGCGGCTCGAAAATAATGTTGCCAGCGGTGCAGACGCCGATCAAGGTGGCGGTGCGCTCTTTACTGATGGCGGCGCAATGGATGTCTTCAACATTATGGCTCGCGCGAATGTTGCCGATGGTGCATCGGGCAGCGGTGGCGGTATTCTCGCTCTGCCAGGCAGCACGTTGACTGTTACAGGCGGGACGCTTCTTCAGAACATGGCTAATCGTGCCGGTGGCGCAATTGAGATCAAGGCAACTATGACCGATACGGTTTTGGCTACGCTAAATGGCGTCGTGATGAAAGACAACATGGCCGGTGCTGCCCCAGGTAACGGTGGCGCACTGCATGTGACCGGTCCAGCTACGGTCATGGTTAATGGTGGTATCGTTCAGATGAACAGCGCCAGTGCTGAAGGTGGTGGTCTGTGGAACTCTGCCGCTGGGACGATGATGATCGACGGTGCAAAGATCAAAGCCAACGTTGCTAGCGGCGACGATGCAGATAAAGGTGGCGGCGGTCTTTACAACGATGGTGGCACAATGAGCGTTACCAATAGCATTATACGCGGCAATGTTGCCAGCGGTGCGTCTGGTAGCGGTGGCGGTATCCTCAATAATATGGGAACGCTCAGCGTATCGGACAGCACAATTGCAGGGAACAAATCGAGCCGTGCAGGTGGCGGTATCGAAGACAATGCTGGCGTTACGATGGACCTAGAAAACGTTCGACTGTTGAAGAACTCAACGGGCGCTGCACCAGGCAATGGTGGTGCGCTGCACATCAGCGGCCCCGGTACAGTAAATGTGATCGACAGTATTGTGGCCGAAAATAGCGCTGCTGCTGAAGGTGGCGGTTTGTGGAATTCTGCTGTCGGTACGTTGAACGTTTCGGGCACAACGCTGAACAAAAATATGACAGAGGGCGATGCGGACGGTAATGGTGGCGGTGCGCTTTATAATGATGGCGGCGACCTCACGGTTAGCAACAGCACAGTTACTGGAAATAGCGCCGCAAACGGCGACGGTGGCGGTCTGTTGAATGGTGCTGGTACATCTACTCTTGTCAATGTAACGATTGCTGGAAATAGTGGCAGCGGTGTGGCAAATACGGGCGACAACGTTATCCTTAAAAACAGCATCGTTGCAATGAACGATGTTGATTGTGCAAATGCAGTTCACACAGACGGCGCACCAAATTTGGATAGCGACGGCACCTGTGATGTGAGCACAACGGCGTCTCCGATGTTGGGAATGTTAGCCAACAATGGTGGCCCAACCGCTACGCTTGCACCAATGGCCGGTAGCCCTGTATTAAATGCAGGTGACAGCGCCGTTTGTGCAGATGCACCAGTGAATGGTGTCGATCAGCGTGGCGTTGCTCGATCAGGTGATTCGTGTAATTTGGGTGCGTTTGAGGGTATCGGCGCAGGCGAGATGATGAAACGGCTGCGCGTTTTGGGCAGCTCGATCTCTGATCTGCAACAAAAGCTGTTCATGCCAGTTACCATCAAGTAAAGTCAAGATTCACTGTTTCACGATACGATAGAAGGTAGCATAAGTACTTCTAGAAAGATAAAGCGATGTCGAGAAATCTCGACATCGCTTTATCTTTCTATGGAGCAATGAAGGAATCTGTGCGTCTCACCCGATAGGGAAGGATTCACAATGAGTGGTTACAGGGTCGATAACTGGGAAACTCATAGAGCCATCTTTACCCGTAAACCTAGAGGCGCTTCAATAGCTTGGGCACATTCTGGGTTGATGAACGTTGGTATGTAAGTGACATGATTTGTGATATAATCTGTACACAATCTGACTCAAAAATTTGTCTTAATAATGGTAGAACAAGCCGCAAACCAAAACCCAACCATGAATCGACTGCCACCCGATCTCTTTAAACAATTTCAGGATGCGCTCTGCGACGCTTTTCCGCGCAGAGCCGCTCTCATGCAGATGGCCCGTTTTGGACTTGACGAAAACTTAGACGAGGTAGCGGGTGGCGAGACCCTGCGTGACCTCACCTTTAACCTGATCCAGTACGCTGAGAGCCATGGCAAACTCCAGAAATTGCTCGATAGCGCGTTGACCGAAAACCTCAATAACCCCAAACTAATCGCCTTCAATGCCACATGGAAAGCGCAGGCTGAGCTTGGACGCAGTCTAACAGTCGAAGCTGCAGCGGCTCCGCCCAACCTCAATCGTAAGCGCCGCAACTCTGCAACTTCTCGAACTGAGCATGGTCGAAGTTTACAGCCTTCAGCCTTTGCCTATGACGTTTTCCTCTCCCATTCATCAGCGGACAAACCCACCGTGCGCGACATCGCCGAGATGCTGCGCGACGCCGGCCTGACCATCTGGTTTGACGAATGGATCATCCAACCCGGCGACAGCATGCCGCGTAAAATCCAGCAGGGGCTGCAAGAATCACGCATGCTGCTACTCTGTATGTCCGACAATACCCTCACCCCGGACTGGGCGCAGCTTGAAAACCACACCTTTCTCTTCCGCGCCCCCGCCAACGAAGCGCGCCGCTTTATGCCACTCTTGCTCGATGACTGTATCATTCCCGACATGCTGGCTCAATTCCTCTACATCGACTGGCGTGATCCCAACGATGCCACGCAATCGAAACTTATCGATTCCTGCCAGCCCGCCACCCAAGAAAACTCCACCCCTCTCAAACCCGATGCACCAGAGCCCACGGAACCAAAAGCACAACCGATCGATTCTATAACAATCGACCCGCCCAAAAATCGCAAATCAAAAACCGCAAATCAAAAACCTGTGCTGAGCAGCGTCGAAGCATCATTACTCGTAAATGTCTTTGGTTCCGGCCCTATCAACGCCGTCGCTCTCACCCCCGACGAAAAACAGATCGTCATCGGTGCTGATGATGGTCTCGTCCGCTTGTGGGATCGAGAAACGCTCACCTGCACCAAAATTATGGTAGGCCATCAGGCTCGTGTCTGGAGCGTGGCGGTGACAGACGACGGCAAGCGCATCATCTCCGGTTCATCTGACCGCACGGTGAAGGTATGGGATCTCGTGGCGGCACGCTGCGACCGCGGCGGTTTTACCGTCTCTAACATGGCGGTACAAAACTACTGCGACGAACGCGGCTATGTGGCCCATCTGCAAACGTCAGCCAAAACGGGCGACGGCTGCAATGGTTTAATGAACGCAATTGCCGCCAACATTCCGTGGGATCGACTACCCAAAACCTCCACTACGCTGATCTTCAAGACGCTCAAAGATGGCTTGCTTAAAATCAGAGAGACAGACACTGTTCTCATGCACGTGGCCGAACTGCAGCAGCGCTTACAGCTTGCTCTGCCCGATCTGCACTTTAGCGAATCCGGAACGACCACTGCCCAAACGGCATAGCCAACGGAACCAAAAATCAATTTGTATCCAAATTCGCTGTAGTCTAAGCCCCAAGCAATGGAGAAAACCCATGACCGAAATCATCACCATCTTTGGTACCTACACCAAGAGCTTGCCTCACGTCGACGCCAAGAGCGAAGGCATCTACGTCTATAAACTTAACACCGAAACGGGTGCGCTGACCCACCAATTGACCACAACCGGCATCGACAACCCCGCTTTCCTGACCATTGCGCCCAGCCAGCAGTTTCTCTACTCGGTCAACCGCGAGGGGGGTGATACGGGTGGCGTTAGCGCGTTTTCGCTCGACCCAGCCACAGGCGCGATGGTGTTTATCAACGAGCAGGTGCGCACAAATGGTGGACCGTGCCACGTCATGGTTGATGCCACCGAACGTTATCTCTATGCAGCCAACTATGGCGAAGGCAGCGTCGAGGTTTGGCCTATTGAAGACGATGGCTCGCTTGGCTCGGCTAGCGACTTCCACCAGCATGAGGGATCGAGCGTGAACAAAGCGCGGCAAGAAGCTGCCCACGCCCACTCGATCAACCTAGACCCCGGCAACCGTTTCGCTTACGTGCCCGATCTCGGCATGGACAAGGTAATGATCTACAACCTCGATTTGGACAAGGGCAAGCTGATCCCAAATGAGCAGCCTTTTATCGAAACTACGCCCGGGGCAGGGCCGCGCCACCTCGACTTCCACCCCAATGGCAAGGTACTCTACGTGATCAACGAACTGGACAATACCGTTACCGCCTACAACTTTGACGCAGAGAGTGGTCATCTGAGCGATTTTCAAACCGTGCCCACTCTGCCAGCGGACTGGGATGGCGAAAACACGACCGCTGACATTCACGTTCACCCTAACGGCAAGTTCGTTTACGGATCAAACCGCGGTCATGATTCGATTGCCGTTTACGCAGTCGATGAAGCCACGGGGAAACTAACAGCGCAGGGGCACGTTTCTACACAGGGTAAGACGCCGCGTAACTTTGGCATTGATCCTACGGGCAAAGTTTTGATTGTGGCCAATCAAGACACCAGCAACGCCGCCACTTATTTTATCGATCAGCAGACCGGCGCACTGACGCCAACTGGCGTTGTGGTCGACGTACCAACGTCGGTTTGTATCAAAATGATCGGCTAAGTTTATACTTAGTATTTTGGGGCATTCGGCAACAGGGGTCAAACGATCTTCGGACATCCTCCCTTTGTAATCGTGCGGATTCGTCGAATAGGCTCTGGCGTTAGAGAATGTCTACTCCGATGGGACTTACTTTTCTAATTCTATCTGAATTGGTGGGCTTCACGGAATGCAAAATTTTTCTGGGGGGTCATTCGACCAAATTTTGCGCCCTAGATCAATTCCTCCCCACGTTTGGAGGAGGATTGGAGGGGATTATAACATTGTCAACAAGAGATTTTTGCTACTTCCCACCAATTCTGACAGATTTAGTTATTTTTCGGCTCTTGCCTAACTGGCGGGCCAAGACGCGTGGGCGGCAACCGACGGCGCAACCGTTGTGATTGATCCGCTGGACAGTGAGAATCAGGCATTGCGCATAAATGGTGGCGAACAGAATGTATCTAAGCCGCTGCCGTTTGAGATAAGCAACGGCGCAAGCGGCACCCTCTTTTTACGCATGATGCGCGACGGCATTGTCGATGGCTTTGCTGGCTTGTCCGACGAGGCTGCGCCAACCAAGTGGAGCGGATTCGAGACGCAGTTTGGCGTACAGAATAGCGCACCCGACAGCTTCCGCGTGCGTGACGGGGACAACTTTGCATCATTGGATCGTCAAATTGAGGATAGTCAATTCGAGGATAGTCAAATTGAGGTGGATGTGTGGTACTGCGTGTGGGTAGATGTGAACAACGTTGCCGATCAGTATCAGGTTTTCGTGCAGGGTGGGGCGTATACCGAACGCACACAATTAAGCGCGACCGGTCAAATGCTCTTCGATTTTCGCAACGGTGGTGCAAATGCACTGACAGCTTTTCAGACGCGACTGGGCGTACAAACAGCCGGTGTGCTCTTTATCGACGATATTTTAATCGATCCAGATGATGTGAATGCGGAGGTGCCCAATGATATACTCTGCGGCGAACCACTGCCAGAGCCAACCGCAACAATGGAACCGACAGCCGAGCCAGAGCCAACGGCAAGTGTTATACCAGAGCCCACAATAACAGCGAGCGCAACGACAGAGCCAGTCGCGGTTCTTCAGGCCGTAACCCCAAATTCAACGACCGTGACTAGGCCAACCGCGTCGATTCCAACTATACCAGAGGCAACCACCACACCGACGCCGAAAGGTACACCAATACCCGAAGGCAAACCAGCCGCAACGCCAACCACTATGCCAACTTCTGCGCCAATAGCAACGGTGGAAGATCCGGTCGGTGCTCAAGAACAACAGCAGATTTACATGCCGATAATCGCAACCAACCCATGACAAAATACAAATCACTGATGGAGATCACGGCAGACGAATGGCTCCAAGCCATGAACCTACCCGCTACCGACATTCCCGATGCCGTCATCATTGAAGGCTCGTGGTGGCGACAGCAGCGCACCGACTGGCGGCTGAGCTACCTGAGCAACGTACGCGAGCTAGAATTTCCCGACATCTTTCTAGGCGACTACGAAGGACGGAAGATCGCGTTCTGCTGCGCGTACGGAGCTGCCCGCGCGGTGGAAATTATCCACCTCTTTGGCATCCTTGGGACCAAACTGGCGGTCCAAATTGGCACATGTGGTGGACTCCAACCGCACCTAAAGCCAGGTGACATTGTGGTGCCCGACATGGCGATTGCGCGTGAAGGCATTGCCCACCTTTATGGCACGGTCGAAGCCGCGCCCGGCACAGAAATCTGGCTTGACCGTAGTCAGCAAGCGCTTGAAAAACGCAAACACACTGTATATCGCGGCACCCATCTAACTTGGTCATCAATCTTTGCGCAAAATGGGCAAATGATAGACGAATGGCACCGCTCGGGCTACGTGAGCGTGGATATGGAAACTGCAACCACGTACGCTGTCGCACGGCATTTCAACATGGAGGCACTTTCCATGCTTGTGGTGTGGGACGATCTAACGCGGGGCCGTAGCTTCCTCGATCCGCTAACCGAGGGAGAAACGGCTGCGCTCAACCGCGCTAACAAAAGCATCTTCGAGGTAGGGTTAGAAATGGCGCAACAATGATCCCGCCATCCCTACTCAGTGTTGTCTACGGATTGGCCTCAGCCATAAGCTGGGGAACCGGCGACTTTAGCGGCGGCATGGCAAGCAAAAAGCAAAGCACCTTTACCGTTGTTTTAATCTCGCAGATCATCGGCGGTATGCTGCTTTTTGTGCTGGCGCTCCTCTGGCGCGAACCGATCCCCACAGGGACCGATCTGCTGACGGGTGGTACCGCTGGCGTGGCAGGTATGTTTGGGCTATTGCTGCTTTATCGTGGCTTGGCCGATAGCGAAATGGGATTAGTCGCACCAGTTACCGCGGTCGTCTCCGTAATTTTCCCGCTAATTGTGGGTGCGCTGCGCGACGGGTTGCCAAACGTACAACAGATGCTCGGCTTTGCGCTGGCGCTGGTAGCTGTTTGGCTTCTCTCGGCAGAGGGAGGCATGCAGTCGATCCAATGGCGCCAACTGCTTACGCCCGTTCTGGCAGGGAGCGGTTTTGGGCTCTTTTTCGTGCTGATCGATCTGGTATCGACCGGCGTCATCTTTTGGCCGTTGATTGCCGCTCGCTGCGCATCGGTGCTAATCTTGCTGATTATTGTTGGCACACGTCGCAGCAGTGAACGCGTCTCCGTTACCGCCATTGGTGCGGCGTGGGGCTGGATGGCGCTCTCTGGCATTTTTGACACGGGGGGCAACGTCTTTGCCGCCCTCGCTATCCAATCGGGGCGGCTCGACATTGCCTCACTCTTTTCGTCACTCTATCCCGCAGCCACCGTAATGCTGGCATGGCTCATCCTCAAAGAGCGCATCAACACGCGGCGCTGGTTGGGCATCGGTCTAATCCTCGTCACAATCACGTTAATATCTACCGCGTAACAATATCTACTGTATAATTGAAACCCACCGTGTAATCAAAATCCACTGTGTAATCGGGTAGCACCACAGAAAATCCCAAAAAGGAGCACTCTATGAGCGGACCATTAAACGGTCTCACCGTAATCGACCAAACCCAAGCGCTAGCGGGCCCTTACTGCTCCATGATGCTGGGCGACCTCGGCGCGGAAGTAATCAAATTAGAGCGCCCCGGCATTGGTGATCAATCGCGCACGTGGGGGCCACCCTTTCTGGGCGATCAAAGCTCATACTATCTCGCGGTTAATCGCAACAAACGCAGCGTGACCCTCAACTTCTCGCAGCCCGTTGGGCAACAAATTCTACACAAGCTAATCGATAAAGCCGACATCTTTCTCACCAATCTACCGCGCATGGCTTCGCTGCAAAAGAACAACATGGATTACGACACGCTGAGCGCGCAAAACCCTGGCCTGATCTACGGATCGATTACGGGCTATGGTCACACTGGCCCACGCGCTGGGCAAGCAGGCTACGATCTCGCGGCGCAAGGCGAATCGGGCACCATGTATCTCACCGGCGAACCAGATGGTGGCCCCATGCGCTTCCCCACGCCCATTGCCGACATGACTACCGGCATGTTTATGTTGATCGGTATCTTGTCTGCGCTGCACGCCCGTCACGCATCGGGTAAAGGACAATTTATCGACGTGTCGCTGCTCGAAAGCCAGATGACGTGGCTCGAAAATTATGCAGGCGAATATTTTGCAACTGGCGAAAACCCACCACGCCGCGGCTCGAGCCATCCTCAAGTGGTGCCATATGAGCCCGTCGAAGCAGCTGATGGCGTTTGGTTTATTCTTGGCGTTGGGTCGGACAATTTGTGGCAGAAATTCTGCACTTTGGCCAATCTCGGCACGCTGCAAAACGATGCTCGTTTTCACACCAACTCGGAGCGGGTTACCAATCGCCACCTGCTGATGCCCCATGTGCGCAGTGTAATTAAAGAGCGCCCCGCCGCCGCATGGATCGATCTGCTGCAAGAGGTCGGGATCCCTGCCGGACCCATCCGCGATGTAGACACCGCACTAACGGATCCGCACATTCAAGCCCGCAACTTCATTGTCGAGCTAGAGCACCCCACACTGGGGATGCTTAAATCGCTAGCAACCCCAATTCATATGAGTGGAACCGCCACCAGCTACCGCCGCTACCCGCCACAACTTGGCGAGCACACGAGCGAAATTTTAACAGAGCTAGGTTATACGCAGAGCGACATTAGCGCATTCACCACAGGTGGCGTGATTTAAATGCTACTATTCTGACATACAAAAAAGGTTCGGCTATAAAGCCGAACCTTTTTTGTATGTCAGAACAAGAACTAATTATTACCCAAGGAAAGTAACAATAATGGCCAAAACGCCAATAATAGCCGGTGCAATCATATCGGTTGTTTCATTACGGTTATAGTGCGTCCAAATCGTACCGACACAAATCGCGATCAAACCAGCGCCTGCAATTGTACTCGGCCATGGCAAAATGCCCGTTAATATGAATCATGGTGGCTCTTCGGGACCGCATGTGATTGACATTGAAACCAGTCATAGTGGAGCTCCCGTGTTGAGTGCGTCGCACTGTTCACCAGTGGGTTCTGGCTCGAATCACTCTCTGAACAGTGCGACGCACTCTGTCAACCACATGAGATCCGGTTGAACCAACATTGACACTATTACGTCAGGTTCAGTGAGCACTTATGGGGCTGAGTATTTGTTAACACAAAATGGCTCTTCGGAATATTGGGTGGGAATGACTCGCTTTAGTTTCGACACACTGCATACGGTTATAGCGCCAGCGACTCGCTCTCAACCGACTCTATTCCGCAAAACATCAGAGAGCCTAAAAAAAGAGAGCCGATTGATTTGATTCAATCAGCTCTCTTTTTTCTAACCACTTATTTATCAGTAAGTATACAAACTACTGAAGATTCATCATCGGTAAGAACAATTGGTGATCCAGTACAGCTGCCCCTGGCTCTGGAATAGTGCCTAAGTCAGTGGGTGTTGCGGCAAGCGTCAATCCCGAGGTGGTTGCAGTTCTTAGCGGTTGGTTTGTAACATCGCCAATCGCAAAGACATCGTAAACCTCGCCAGCCTCCAACGTGATGGGCGCGATATCAAGAGCCGTTGTGGCACAACCATCAGCCGAAAGAGCAATCTTTAGATCGTAATCGCCAGCAGGCAATTCAAGATACGGGTCTGTGTGAACTTTATACTGAACACCCGACTGGATAGCGACGCCTGCATCTGTACAAATGTCAACAGCTGTACCCGCCAACGTGTCGGCAAAAGGTGCCAAATGTGCAATGCGGATCTTGGCATTTGCCGCAACAGAGGATGGCTCATTGTCATCAACTAGTGCAAACAATTCAAGCGGTTGATTTGTACTGTTGCCAATTGCAGAAACTGTATAATCTTCTCCATCTACAAGCGTAACAGTAGTGCTAATTGCAACGGTGGATGTACCCGTTGGCAACACCTCAATCAAGTACTCTCCAACCGGTAAGGTGAGATCGTTGACAACTTCGCTAAACTTCAGGTCAGTGATCACGTCACTACCATTTACGCGCACTGTCACCGATGTACCATCAATTGAGTCAGAGAACGGTGCAAAGTGGGCAACCGTAACCGTCGCTGAACCAGCCGTAACTAGCTGACCGCGAATGGCACCAGCTGGGAAAGCGGCATTGTGAATATTGACGTAATGTCCAGCTGGATCGCTTAACATCGTGCTAATATCTGCGTCGGAAACACCCGTTACACAACCTTGTGATACATTAGCCCCATCCGAGAAGAGCCCAACCAGAACATTGCCCGACTCATCTGCGTCACCGGTGTGAATATGCCCTGCGCTTGGTGCATCAATCTGGCTGAACGCCAAATCGTAACAGACTGTATTAAGCGCCGCATCAATCGAGATTGTTGCGCTGCCGCTACCATCTTCATCGCCTGGGCCAGGTACTTCGGCCGCGCCGGTTAGTACCACGTCGAACGTGGTAACCGAACTACCCAACTGACCACGGATAGCGCCTGCTGCAAATGCTGCATTGTGCAAATTGACGTAGTGTCCGGCGGGATCGGCAAGTACCGTAGCAATGTCGGCGGCAGGAACGTCTACCACACAACCCTGTTCTGCGTCGTCTGCCTCGGAGAAGAGCCCAATCAAAACGCCCCCAGCTGCATCGGCTCCACCGGTATGAATGTGTCCTGCGCTTGGTGCATCGATCTGATCAAATGAAAGCTCGTAGCAGACCATATTGAGCGCCGCATCGATCGAGATTGTTGCGCTGCCGCTACCATCTTCATCGCCCGGGCCAGGAACTTCTGCCGCACCAGTTAGCGTTGCGTAAAGCACCGTTGCAGGAGCGCCCATCTGACCACGAATTGCGCCAGCGGGGAAATCTGCATTATGAATATTGATATAATGTCCAGCTGGGTTGGCCAATATCGCTGCGATGTCAGCAGCAGAAACGCCTATTGCACACCCTTGCCCTGCATCAGCTGCGGCAGAGAAGAGCCCAACAAGGACGCCGCCAGATTCATCGACTGCACCCGTATGGATGTGACCGGCTGATGGATCGGTAATATCTGCAAAGTCAAGCGAATAGCAGACTTCACCTGCGGCCGCATCAATAGCGAGTTGAATTGTGCCAGAGCCGTCGTCATCCCCTGGGCCTGGTATCTCTGCCGCGCCAGATAGCGCCACATTAAACATGGTAATCGGGCTACTTAATTGACCACGAATAGCACCTGCTGCAAATGCTGCATTGTGCAAATTGACATAGTGTCCGGCAGGGTCGGTAAGTAACGCCGTCACATCAGCTGCTGGAATATTCGTCACACACCCTTGACCAGCATTATTGACATCAGAGAAGAGACCGATTAATACGCCCCCGGCTGCATCCGATCCGCCGGTGTGAATGTGCCCTGCACTAGGGCCATCAATTTGGTCAAATGCAATTTCATAACAGAGCATGTTCTGCACGGCATCGACTGAAATCATCGCGCCACCGAACCCATCGTCATCACCTGGGCCTGGCACTTCTGCGGCACCTGTTAGGCTTGCATAGAGCACCGTTGCCGGGCCGCCTAACTGGCCGCGAATTGCGCCAGCAGGAAAATCTGCATTATGAATGTTGACATAGTGCCCAGCAGGGTCGGCAACTATCGCTGCAATATCAGCGGCAGGAACGCCCGTTGCACAGCCATTTGCTGCATCGGCTGCGGCAGAGAAGAGCCCAACAAGCACACCGCCAGACGCATCCGCATCACCGGTGTGAATGTGTCCTGCCGAAGGCGCGGTAATGTTCTCATAATCAAGTGAATAGCATACTTCGCCAGCCGATTCGTTGATCGAAATTTGGATCGTGCCAGTTCCATCGTTATCGCCTGGGCCTGGTACTTCTGAGGTGCCTGAAAGTACGACTGTATAGACGATTTCTGCGGATGGGGTTTGTATGACATTGCTAGCCTCAGCCGTAACGCGCTGAAGACCAGATTCCGCCGATGCCGATTGCAGCATGCCAAGCATTAACAGCGCAAAAAAGGCTACGATTGTAGGAATGGTTATATAGAAAAACAGGCTCTTTTTAACAAAAACCTTTTCGGTAGATTTTCTATCGGGTTGTTTACTGATGCCAGAATTTTTAAGGTGCATTAATATAGTTCTCCTTTGTATTAATAATAAATTTTTAAGTGATGGGTATTTTGTGGTGTAAAAGATTTTGGATTGATTAGTTAGTAGTTGGGATGAACCTACTTTTGAGGGTATCCGACATACCACCCTACAGAACGAAGTGTTATTTATCTGTATTGTTACTCACTTTCGTTAGGTAATTGTAGGCTAGGCACAAAAGAGTGCTTTAATGTTTAGTCTCTGAGCGGAACCACGAAATGGGGCCAACGCTAGAATGAATCAACACCTGAATCAACATCAGTGTCAGTAATATCAACACCAGAATCATCAAAGCCGACAGTTGAGCCAACAGCAACGCCAGATTCGTCTGAACCAACGGCGGTTCTAGCTACGGCAACGGCAGTTCCACAAGCAACGGCGGATGGGTCGAATAGCAGTGGTGATAGTAAGGGGCAAAGATAGTCTGTGCCAGAGACGTGAGATTGTTATAATGGTCATCCTCAACCCACTGGCAGCGAAATAGTAAAGGTTGTTCCCGTGCCAACGCCCTTGCTTTCTGCATGGATGGAGCCGCCATGTGCTGCAACGAGCGCCTGTGCAATAGCTAGCCCCAGGCCGGTGCCGCCACTGTCGCGATCGCGCGCGCGTTCGGTGCGGTAGAAACGGTCGAAGATGCGAGGGAGGTGTTCGACCGCAATCCCTGCACCCGTGTCGCTGATCGCGATCGCGATGAATCGACTTTCAGCAACTTTTTCCTCGGTGGCTTTGCGCGCGGGCGAAACAGTCACCGAGATTGAACCGCCGGTTGGGGTATGGCGCACGGCATTCGAGAGCAGATTGTGTAAGACTTGCGCAATGCGCGTGCTGTCTAACTGCACAGCGGGCAGATCGTCTTGCGTGGCGACATGCAGCGCCACACCTTCCTCTTCTGCCAAGCTGTTAAAGGTGGCAACGGTTGTTTCGACAAGTTGACCCACGTTGGTGGTGGCTAGATTCAACTCGAGCTGACCAGCCTCGGCTTGGGCCACATCGCGCAGATCCTGCACAAGCTGAGCCAGAATGCGCGTTTGGTCGTAGAGCCGCGCGATCTCTTCTTTGTTAAGCGGGTAGACGTCGTCTAGAATTGCGCGCAGGTTGCCTTGAACAACGGTCAGGGGCGTGCGCAGTTCGTGGGCAATGTCGGCAACGAGATTACGCCGCAGTTGCTCTGACTCTTCTAGGCCGCTGGTCATTTCGTTGAATGCGTTGGCGACTTCTCGTATTTCGACTGTGCCAGAGAGTGCCACGCGGCGGTCTAGGTTCCCGGAGCCGACGTCGCGGGCCGCGTCAACAAGTTGGTTCAAGGGCGAAGTAAGCGTGCGGCTGATCCAGACGCTGCCGAGGATCCCAAGTGGTACCGAGACGAGTAGTGCGACCCACAGCGCGCTGCTCAGATTAGAGAGCGGATCTCCGTCTAGGCGCGGTGGCGGTGGCCCGCCTGATGCTTGCCCGTGCCTGTTGGAGTAGACTTGTAAATAACCAATGGTGTCGCCATTTTCAAGTGATTTGATGGATATTTCAGTGGGATCATTGTGCTGCGGTTCAAGTAGAAGATCGCTTGGCCGTGAGTCGTGCAAGAGTTGGTTGTTGGCATCGGTCAGCATAAAGTAGAGGCCGGATCGGCTTGCCCCGCCCGCACTTTGCACACCGGACATGAAGGTGTCAATGTCTGCCCAATCGGGGTGTCGGCGGTGATAGCGGGCGAGTCGCTCGATGACGCCGCCGGGTCTATCTAACTGCTGGTAGACGATTCGGTCGCGCACGGTATCGTCATTTATATAGCGCGCTGCGAGGCCGATTGCTGCGGCGGCGAGGAGGATCATTACGACAAAAGCCAGCGTTATGCGGACCCATAAACGGTTTAACCACATGTGTTTATCCTACGTGAACCTATTAAGATTGTTCCAGAAAATTAAATTGTACGCATATATACGCTCTGTTTACCGCTAAGGCGCGAAGACGCAAAGGTACGCAAAGAAAAGCTAAAAAGAACTGCACGAAAATATATATTGCATTTTCTGGATTAGCCTACGTAAACCGATAACCGACGCCATAGATGGTCTGAATGTAGCGTGGTTCTTTGGGGTTGGTTTCGACTTTTTTGCGTAAGTTTTTGATGTGGCTGTCGAGCGTTCGATCTAGCCCATCGTACTCGTACCCCAGCGCCTTTTCAACTAATTCGGATCGGGTAAACGCATAGCCTTCATTTTCCATCAAGAGCTGTAAAAGCTTAAATTCGGTCTGCGTTAATTCTATCGGCTGCCCGTCTAGCAAAACTTCGTGTCGACCAATGTCCATAATCAGTGCATCGGAGCGGAGCGTCTTAAAGTTCTCGGTTGTTTGTCCGTTTGTTTGCATCCGGCGCAGAACAGTGCGCACACGGGCTACGACTTCGCGCGGGTTAAACGGTTTTGTGATGTAATCATCAGCACCAATTTCGAGGCCAACAATTTTGTCCACATCGTCGGCTCGTGCCGTAAGCATGATGATTGGCAACGCGGCAAGTTTGGGATCTGCTCGTACGGTGCGCGTGATCTCCCAGCCGTCTGTGTCGGGCAACATCAGATCAAGCACAATAAGCTGGGGCGTTTCGGCACGAATTTTTTGCATCGCCGATCCACCATCGTAAGCCGTGTCTACGCTAAAGCCCGACTGCTCCAAGTAGGCGCGTACAAGGCGCACAATGTCTTTGTCATCATCAACAACCAATATTTTATTTACTTGTGTTGTCTGTATCATCGTATAGATTTCCAGAAAAGTGTACTCCACTTAAGTCGTGTTTTGCGTACGTTATTGTAATTTTACTATACCACGGAAATATGGAGTGATTATGGAGTGTGTGTGTAACGAAGAGGGAGTTGGTTCTGCCGTGCCATGGCATTTATCTTCATTACACAATTTACTCTCTAGTTCGTTTGGCGTCAAAGGGGTGCAGACTGTACCATTATACTTGTCCAAAAAAGAATTGGCTCTACACAAACTCAGGGGGGAAATCCGCTTTGGTTTCGATACACTCACAAAGTGCTATAGCGTAGAGGTGGGCACTCAGCCGGCGCTATACTTGTCACCCCGAGATCCGAAAAATCACAGAAACTAGGAAACCAATATTATGATAGTCGTAGCAAGCGCCAATGGCGACGTAGGCATTCAAGCTTCGATTGATGTGCTTAAAGCAGGCGGAACGGCCGTTGATGCAGTCGAAGCAGGTATCCGTCTGGTAGAAGATAACGAGGCTGATCATTCGGTGGGCCGCAATAGCTATCCAAACATTTTGGGCGATCTAGAGCTAGATGCATCGATTATGAATGGCCGCACGCTGGAGAGCGGCGCAGTGTCGGGGATGCCCAACGTGCCAGCCGCAATTTCGGTCGCGCGCAAGGTAATGGAGAAGTTACCCCACGTACTGTTGACCGGCGCGGGCGCGGAACGATTTGCTGGCGAAATGGGTTTTGACCGCGACGAGCAGATGGTCTCGGACGAGGTTATGGCGATCCGTTCGCGCCACCTTGCGACGCATCTGCCTGATGGCGCGTTCGATACAATTAACGACCGCGACGATCTGTGGACGTTGGTGCAGGTAGCCACAGATCCAGAAAAGAAGTACGGCACGGTCAACTTTATTGCGCAGGATGCAAAGGGCGATATTTGCTGCGGTGTCAGCACTAGCGGCTGGGCGTGGAAGTTTCCCGGTCGTGTGGGTGACTCGCCCATTATCGGTGCGGGCAACTATGCGGACAATCGCTATGGCGCGGCTGCCTGTACCGGCATGGGCGAAATGGCGATCCGTGCGTGTACGGCACACAGTCTTGTTTTCTACATGAAGATGGGGCTGTCGCTGGCAGAGGCATCACGTCGTGCAATGGAGGATCTGCGCGATTTAGGTGGTCCGTACGTCTCGCGTATGAGCCTGGTTTCGCTGGACAAAGATGGCAATCATGCGGGTTTTACGAGCATGGAAGTCGATCGAGATATGTATGATAATCCGGTGAGCAACTATATTTTCCAACGAGATAACATGGCCGATCACGAGTCGGTGTCGCGAACGTTTGTCGAGATCCCAACGCGGTGGAAAGAGTGAAATTGTTGACAGGGTGAAACTGCTGACAAGGTGACAAGATGAAACTGCTGGCAAGGTGACAAAAACTGGTAGAGATGCATCCCCACTAATTCTGTCAGAACCAGAAAATTGTTTTAAGTCTTTTGCAGTTCTTTGCGCCTGATATGATTAAGAGTATAAGTTGCACCTAACCCAAAACTTCCACATAAAAAATAAGAGCAAAATTATGAGCCAAGCAAACTGGACAACCGTTAAAGAATACGAAGATATTACCTATCAAAAATCGGGGGGCGTAGCGCGCATCGCCTTTGATCGACCCAACGTGCGCAACGCATTCCGACCCAAAACCGTGGGCGAACTCTTCGAAGCATTTCTCGATGCACGCGAAGATGTACGCATCGGCGTGGTGCTCTTCTCTGCCGAAGGGCCATCAACTAAAGATGGCGTCTATTCCTTTTGCAGCGGCGGTGATCAGAATGCACGCGGTCACCAAGGCTATGTGGACGAAGAAGGAATGCCGCGGCTAAATATCTTGGAAGTACAACGACTGATCCGCTTCATGCCGAAAGTTGTGATTGCCGTTGTGCCGGGATGGGCCGTTGGCGGCGGCCACAGCCTGCATACCGTCTGCGATCTGACGCTTGCCAGCAAAGAGCACGCAATCTTCAAACAGACTGACGCCGACGTAACAAGCTTTGACGGCGGCTACGGATCCGCATATTTGGCGAAGATGGTGGGCCAAAAACGGGCGCGCGAAATCTTCTTCCTTGGGCGCAACTACTCGGCGCAAGATGCATACGAAATGGGCATGGTCAACGCAGTGATTCCACACGACGAGTTGGAAGAGACGGCATACGAATGGGCGCAGGAAATTTTGGCCAAGTCGCCAACGTCGATCAAAATGCTGAAATTCGCGTTCAATCTCACCGACGACGGCATGGTGGGGCAGCAAGTCTTTGCGGGCGAGGCAACCCGTTTGGCCTACATGACAGATGAGGCAAAAGAGGGAAGAAACGCATTTTTAGAGAAACGCAAACCCGACTTTTCAGATATCAAATGGATTCCGTAAAGTGATGAAATTCAGACCTTTTGCGCTCGAACAGGATCAATCCAACTGGGAACAGATTGTCGATTTTAACTTGACCGAAAGTGGCGTCCACCCCATGCGGCTCGACGAATTGCTGGCCGATTCTCCGCAGTCAATCGATGAACTGCTCGCCACCGAGATTAACTATCCGCACGTCAACGGCATCCCCGCGCTGCGCGAAAACATTGCGCGGCTTTACCCCGGTGCGGGCGTCGAGAATGTGCTTGTCACCGTGGGGGCGGCAGAGGCGAACATGCTCATTGTGCAGACGCTGATGCAGACGGGCGACGAATTGTTGACCCAAACCCCTACTTATAAACAAGTGTGGGGATTGGCGCTGAACGCGGGTCACGTAGTCAAAACATTTCGCCTGCTGTCCGGGGCAGGCTGGGCGCTGGACGTAGATGATCTCGCGGCCAATGTGAGCGCGCACACGAAAATCATTGCGCTCGTCAACCCCAATAATCCCACGGGCGCTATTCTGACCAAAGCCGAGATGGACGCGGTCGTCAACGCAGCGGACAGCGTCGGCGCGTGGATCCTCGCGGACGAGGTGTATCGTGGGGCCGAGCGGTTGCGCGAGGATGAGACGCCTTCTTTCTTTGGCCGCTACGACAAAGTATTAGCGCTGGGCAGCATGAGTAAAGCCTATGGATTGCCAGGACTGCGCGTGGGCTGGGTAGTTGGTCCGCCCGATACAATTGAGGAGCTCTGGAGACGGCATGAATACGCCACCATCGCGGCCTCCGTACTCAGCAACTACTTGGCGACACATGCCCTCTCGCCTGAGGTGCGCCCCCGCATTTTAAAACGCACGCGGGATTATATCCGCCGTGGCTACCCAATTTTGGAAACGTGGATGGAAGACCAAGATGGGCTCTTTAGCTATGTGCCGCCGCAAGCCTCTGCGGTCACATTTATCAACTACCATTTGGATATCGACTCGAATGCGCTCATGGAAAAATTGTGCCGCGAGGCCAGCGTCTTTGTAGGCTCAGGCGATTCGTTTGGCATGGAGAAGCATCTGCGCGTTGCGTTCGGTCAAGAAAAGGAGGTGCTCGATGAAGCATTCGGGCGCATCGAGCGAACGTTAAAGGGCTTGCAGAGTTAGACCAAATATATTGGGTTTAGTTTGATGCGCTTATTTTGCCGCGGGGATGACGAGCGGCGTAAACTCGGGCAGCAGCTTTGCGTCGAGCGAATTGAAGTTTGTTTTTTGCAAGTGTGCTTCAAAGTCGCTTTTGGCGCGCGCGGCATAGGCGGCGTAGCGCTGAAATTTGCCGCGAATTTTCTGCTCTAGCGGTGGGAAGAGGCCCATGTTGGCTTTCATTGGCTGAAAGTTTTTCGCTTCTGCGTGGGTTATATAATGCAGCAGCGCACCCATCATGCTGGTTGGCGGCGGTGCGATTGGCTCATTGCCTGCAAGCAGCCGCGACATGTTGATCCCCGCGAGGAGGCCACCCATTGTGCTGCCAACGTAGCCTTCGGTTCCGGTAATTTGCCCGGCTAAAAGCAGATCGTCGCGGTCGTGCCATTGCAGGGTCGGGCGCAGCAGCGTCGGGCTGTTGACAAAGGTGTTGCGATGCATCTGCCCCAAGCGTATAAATTCAGCCTCTTGCAGCCCCGGGATCATGCGCAGAATGTCTGCCTGTACGCCCCATTTTAAGTTGGTTTGAAAGCCGACCATGTTATAGAGTGTACCCGCTACATTATCCTGCCGTAATTGAACGGCCGCATATGGGCGCCGGTCGGTGCGAGGATCGGTTAGCCCGACTGGACGCATCGGGCCAAATGCAAGCGACTTGATCCCGCGACTGGCCAATACCTCAATCGGCATACACCCCTCGAAGTATCGTTCCAATTCTTTATCCGCAGCGCCAAGCTCGATTCTGGGGGCGGCAACCACCGCGTTGACAAATGCTTCATACTCTTCTTTGTTGAAGGGACAGTTGATGTAGTCACCTTCGTCGCCACCTAATTCGCTTTCTTTATCGTAGCGGCTTTGGCGAAAGGCAATAGACAGATCGATGCTTTCGGCTTGGATGATTGGGGCCATTGCGTCATAAAAGTAGAGATGTTGCTGGCCCGCAAGCTGCTGAATTTGCGCGGTCAACCCCTGGCTGGTTAGTGGGCCAGTTGCAATAATAGTAGGGCCATCGGGAATGGTGGTCACCTCTTCGCGGATCAGCTCAATCCGCGGATGGCTGCTGATGAGGGCAGTCACATCTTCGGCGAAATCGTCGCGGCCAACTGCGAGGGCTGCGCCCGCGGGCAACGCGTTTTTCATTGCGGTGCGGACGATCATGCTGCCCATGTGGAGCATTTCGTTTTTTAGGATGCCAAGCGCACGGTCGGGTAAGAGACTGCCCATTGAGTTGCTGCATACAAGTTCAGCAAGGTTGTTGGTAATATGAGCTTCTGTGCCGCGTTCGGGCCGCATTTCGTACAGGCGCACGTTGATGCCGCGATTTGCAAGTTGCCATGCTGCTTCTGTTCCGGCTAGGCCACCGCCGATGATTGTTACTGTTTGGGTCATGATTACTCGGGTTTGTTGTGTATATGTTTGTTTCATAAATGTAAACTTAAGAACAAACATTGTTAAATCAAGTCTAGTAAGCACGCCCCGTGCGGCTCTTTTCAGCAATGAACCCGCGCGGGGCGTGCTCACTGAACGGCTTAGGTTTACACCTATGATGTTTGTTTTATAGTGCGTAATTCGCGCTGCTGGCTGCTGCCATGGCTTCGATCTCAGCTCGCTCTTCAATAATTTGGGCTAGACGACCATCCACCATTTTGATGACGCGATCGACGCCGCGGATCATGCGCAGATCGTGGGTAACCATGATGCCCGCGCGCTGCTGCTCGTGGATCAATTGTGCGAAGGTCTCGACCACTTGAAACGCTCGCTCGGTATCTAGGCTGGCGGTTGGCTCATCCGCAAGCACGAGATTTGGTTCGTGAATTAAGGCTCGCGCAATGGCCACACGCTGCTGTTGACCACCCGATAGCTGTCCGGGTAGATTTTTCATGCGGTCTGCAAGGCCAAGCCTGTCGAGCAGATCGGCGGCGCGCTGTTTGCCAGTTTTGTCTAGTCGATTGTTTAGCCGCAGCATGAGCTCGACATTTTCGCGTGCGTTGAGATAGGGTACTAGATTATTGGACTGGAAGGCAAACCCGATGGAGCGACGACGGAATTGTGCGCGCTTGGCATCGTTCATTTTGCTCACATCTTCGCCGCCGATAAAAACGCTGCCATTTGTTGGCGTCAGCAGCCCGGCAAGGATGGCAAGCATGGTTGTTTTGCCCGAACCGCTAGGGCCAACAAGCGCGACAAATTGTCCCGGCTGAATGCCAAACGAGACGTTATCTACCGCGCGCACCGCATTTTCGTCGGTGCCATATATTTTCTCTACTGCTTCTGCTTGTAGAATTACAGACATTTTTCGTTCTGTAAGTAGATAGTGTGTGTTAAATTGATGAAACTGCTCACAAGGTAAATAGGTGACTTCGTTAGGTACAGTTATTGCACTTAACAATGTCACCTCTTCATAAACAAAGGCTGTACCACATGATGGAAAACAATCAAATACAGTCCGAAGAAATCAGACGGCTAACCTTACCTTGTCAGCTTTTACTGTGCGAGACCCAACGCGGTGAGCGGTTCGATCTTTAACAGTGACTAAACGGAAAGCAGGCCACTGATCGGGCCGATGGCCATTAGTGTCGCAACGGCTGTGATAACCGATTGTCCGACGAAAATGATGGGAACCGTTGGCGAGAAACTAAGCGAAAGCCCTAATGCGCCGATTGCCCCAAGACCAATGCCAATAATATTTACAATGACAATTTGCGAAATGGCAGCCGTCGCAACGGTAAAATTCGATGCGCCAATGGCTTTGAGCATTCCGATCTGCGCCACTTTTTGCAGCGTTTGGAGCTGGAAAAATCCGCCGATTACCAACAGGCCGATAAGGAGTGTAAAATAGCGCTGTGTAGTAAGCGTACTCTGTTGGGCCAAGTAGCCCGGCAGCGATTCATACGCTGTCACTCGATCTACCACTTCCACATCCGAAACTTGGCGCTCGATTTGCGCCGCGACTAGTGTGGCTTGTGTTTTGTCTTGCAAGCGCATAGCCACAATGTTTGAAACCAAATCGCCTTCTACCTATCCAGGATTAGCCTGCGGGCGCACCTTTTCCCACGTTAGATGGGGGGAGCACGACTGCGGGCTGGAACTGATAGAGCGACTTTCCGGCAATGCCAATGACCGTCAGCCGATAGAATTCCTCTTTGGTTGCTGCGTCGTTTTTACCATGATCATATCGCCGATAACAATATCGCGGCGCAAGGCCACATTCTGCCCGATGATCACGCCGTTGCTGCTGCGGCGGCCAAGCGGATCACCTTCGATAAGCACTCGATCAAAGACAACGGTGCCGGTCGAAAAGCCGACCTGCCCAACGTCTGCAATGCCGTCAACGCGCCGGATCTGATTGACGCGCGAGCGCCCAATGCGGCTAGACGGGATCGACAATTCGACACCAGCCTGATAGACCAGTAGCTCGCCCGTTAGATCCTGAATATATTCTTTATTGCTGGCAGCAAGCCCTTCGGCTAATGCAGCAATAAAGAGCACCAAAACGGTGTTCAAGGTAACGAGCAGGCTAATAAGCATAAATCGACCTTTATTATTCGAAATTTCTTTTAGCGCTAGAAAAAACGGCATCTCTTATTTTGAATTGGCATTAGGGCAAAAGATAGGTTTGTCTAAGATAAACGGTAGGTTGGATCAAAAGCCGTCTGTGAAAAATTTGCGTATCCTTGATTGTGCAATCTTCTCTAAATTTCATCCGCAATGTTGGATACTATTACTTGCCCAGAAAAATTCCGTACCACAGTTCAAGAAGCAGAAATAGGACAGATTTTCTAGGGTGTTTTATTGCGTCCACAACAAATACGCCTGCGGCAAAAATGTGAATGCCCGAGATCACGCTGTATGTTTGTGACGAAAGTGAACGGTGTAGGCACGCAGCGCGTCTTCTGCGTTGAGATCTGCCTGCTTTGCCAGCGCAACCATGCTCCATAGGAGTGCGCCCAATGACTCTTCTGACGCGGCCTCACGAAAGTTGGTCATGCGTTCTGTTATCGATTCTGCTACTTGGGATCGATCGAGCAGATTGGCTTTTGCGGCTTTGGATTGTAGCGAGCGGGCTTTTTCCAACGCGGGCAGCGCCGCGGGGATCCCATCTAATGGGCCGCGGGGCGCTTTGCCCTTTTCCGCTCGTTCCTGCGCTTTGATCTCGTCCCAATTGGCGTATACTTCATCCACGCCAGAGACTGAGGTGTCCGCAAAAACATGCGGGTGGCGGCGGATCAATTTTTGGACAATGCCGCGCGTCACGTCCGCAAGTTGGAAGCGCCCTTCCTCGGCAGCAATCTGGATCATCATTGCGGGCGTCAAGAGCAGATCGCCCAACTCTTCCACAATGTGGTCGGTATTGTCTTGGCCGTCTGCTTCCATATCAATCGCTTCGAGCACTTCGGCACATTCACTCAACAGATCGTACCGTAACGACTGAAGCGTCTGCTCCTGATCCCAAGGACAGCCTTTGGGCGAGCGCAAATGGCTCACAATTTCTTGCAGGGCAGAAAAGCTGCCGTACGCCTCAACCGGCGGCACGTAAAGGCTGGTTAGATGATCAAAGTCATCGCCATGATCAAGTTGATGGAGGAAAACAGATTCTGTCCGCTCATCCGCACTGCCCGCGGCGTGAATCACCGTGACTTCGTGCTCGGGTAGGTACACATTGAGCAACGCCAGCTTGATGTCCGATGCAAGCCAGCCCGCATAGACTTGTGCAATCAAGAGCGGGAGCGCTGGCTCGATTTGGGGATGATGCTGCTGTGCGAGCAACATGCCGTCGACAATTTGGCTGCCATCCATTGCATCGACACCCACCGCAGCAAATGATGGTTCGATAAAGCTCATGCTGCCCAGAACAGAGACACTTAATCCCGCAGCGGCGGCTTTTTCCTTCACCAAGAGTGTGGTCATTTCGCCTATCCACGGATGGCCGGGCACTACATACGCAACTGAGCCAGAAACGTCTTTTCCCTCTGCTACTGCTTCTGCCTGCGCCACAACTTGCGTCGCAATCTCGGCGTAGACATCGGCAAATTCGTCGTGCGCTTCGTAGAGATGATCAAAAGAGATGCACTCCATATAGGTGCGCAATTCGGCCACAGATGTATGCCTTTCTGTGCGCAACATAACGTGCGTTGCTTGTTGCAGCGCCTGCCAACCGGCTAACGAAATATCGGCCATCCCGCTTGGCCCCAGGCCGACTATATATATGTTTGCTGCTGGCAAGGCGATGGTTGGCCACTGATGCGTACTCATACAATTTCCTTAGATTTTGAGGTAAGAAGAAAATTCTCGCGATTTTGTCATGCCCAAATGCTCCCCGCCTGCGTGAGAACAAGTTCTGCTGGGCACCTATATCGTTTAGTATTCATGGATTCCCGCTAAAGGCCTGCGAGAATGACAATGAGGTATCTTTGTTCGACGAGGTGTATGGTAGCTAGACTTAACAGCAGTGCCCCTCACCGATTTGCTGCACTTTACGGATATTCTTGGTCGGAAAATATGCTTTCCACAGAATTTTCTGACTCTATCCTGCGCAGGCGGAAAACCACTTCCTCTAAAATTTTACGGTTTGCGCCAATCAAATCCGCCATTAAACCCATCACACAGACTTGAAAGCCCGTAATCGAGAGGGCGGCAGCCAAAATAAGAGATTGAATATGCCCTGCTCCACCATCATTAAAATAGAAGTAAACAAAGCGCAACCCAATCGATACCCCAACAATCAACATGATCATGCCCACCCCAAAGAAGATGCGCATCGGGCGATAGGTTGCATAAGCCCGAATAATGGTCGCGCCCGAATGAGATATAAACTGGGGAATCCCTTTCATCAGGCGCGAGGGTCGAGTTGGCGGATTTGTGCGGATCACCACATGTTCGACCGCTCGACGGCGCACGCCCGCTTGAATCAATGTTTCTAGCGTGTATGAGTAGTCGCTGAGAACAATTGTCTGCATTGCTGCCGATTTTGTGTACGCGCGAAAGCCGCTGGTTGCATCGGGAATTTCTTTGCTCGACGCGCGCGAAACCACCCAGCTACCCAGCTTTTGCAAAAAGCGTTTAGTGGGTGAAAAATGTGGCTGCGTTGCCACATTGCGATTGCCTACAACAATTTCCGCGCGCCGAGCCAAAATTGGTTCAACCAACCGTTTAATATCATCCGCCCGGTATTGATTGTCGGCATCAGTATTGACAATAATATCGGCCCCGCGCTGAATGCACGCTTCGATGCCTGTAGAAAAAGCGCGTGCCAGCCCACTGTTTTTTGTTTGCCGCACAATGTGATGCACGCCGATTGACTCGGCCACGGCCACGGTCTCGTCTGTGCTGCCATCGTCGATGATCAGATATTCGATCTGATCGATGCCGGATAGCGAGCGCGGCAATGCCGCTACGGTTTCGGGCAACGTTTCGGCTTCATTAAAACAAGGGATTTGGATAATTAGTTTCATGATTAATTCCCGACCCGAATTTGGTCTAGAACAATACCCTTATCGCTAAAATCGACATCGGGGCGTCTCCCACTCTCCGCGTGGTAGAGTCCAATTTCCATAAAATAAACGCCATGAGGTGCATTCTCGGGCAGAACTAAATCATATTGGTCCGCGACGAATACAAAAGAGTACAGTCGCAGAGTAATCATTTTGAAAATGTGGGTATCACTCGTGCGTCTGCTGGGTATTGAGCTAATATTTGGATTGTTCATCCGTCCAGACTTTATTGTTTTATTCTGCGGAAGCTATTGCGAGCGACTCTGCAAGAATGCCTCGATAAGTCCAGCCACTAATAAGGCAAACGCAATAAAGACAATGTCTAATAGCTGCGTTAGGGCAAGCAGCGCGATGATCACGATTGCGCTACCAAACAAAATTCCTTGCCTTACAGCCACAAGTGGATTTGGATCGTACTCTGTTGTGCCTGCTAATCCAGGCCAACGAGAGTGCATCGGCAGCATTATGGCGCTGCCAATACTGGCCGCCAGCACAAATAGGCCAAACAGAAATAGAGCCACAATTGGTCTATTTAATTCTGCATTGATTTGGTAGGGTGCAGTATTAAGTAGTAAATAAAATAGTAGGCCACAGCTTATAAGTGCGGCAATTGCTGCACGGCTGAAAACTTGAGTTCGGGTGATCAAGTGAGTTCTCTAATAATTAAGTAACTGTTAAATTCTTCCCGATGGTTGAGAGCCCACTGTGGTTTGTGGGCGTATCGAAATCAAGGTGAGAGTGAACGGTTACATTTGTTACTAGCGGTATGGTTTGGGTAAACCGGATATTTCAAGTTCAATACGTTAGTAGACCGCAACGTATCTTCTCAATATTTCAGGAGCAGATAGTGCAGGCTGACCTTTGCACGCAGTGCAAACAGTCGAAGCCGAAGTGGTCACCGCCATTTATTGAAAAGATACACCGCAACGAACACAATGTGTGGTGTCCACATTTGCCGAATGCTTCCCCAATGGTTGCCATCTACTTATGTTTACAAGCAGAATATTTACAGGCAGATCAATATTGTTATGTAATTCTATAAGAATATATCACATGGAAAGCGGCACAACAGAGATGTGACAGAAGTCTAACAGAGAAGTAGGCCAATTTTTGTCGTAGACTAATCGCAGCGCAGCAATAAGAGTGCAGGGCGAAATCACTTTAATCGCTCGAATTTGTGAATGAGCACAAGTCATTTGACCTATTTGCCACAGAGCAGTTACAACAAAATTTATAGTACAGTCGAAATCAAATTAAGCATTATATTAAAGAAACCTATTGAATAATAGCTAATCTTTCCCAAATCTTTCAATATTTAGACCCAATTGTAATGAATTTATATGAATATTGAAAGATTTCGAAGGATTCTTGATAAATGAGCGATTAACATTACAGAGGGGTACTTGAGTACTACTAGCATCGTTCTTTTGTCCTACGTAGTTGCTCTACGCCTTTTGAACCGCTTAGTAATACAAATATCGCAATTTGTTCGAAGGATTATTATAAATCTTGCGATTAAGTTAACAGGTGACCGTAACATATACAGTCACAATGAAAGAAAATCAATAGAGTTCGTTGAGAATAATTTTCTCAAATGGAACCTAGAAGATAACAGAAACAAGCAGGAAGCAGTTTGCAAACAACCAGTTTGCGAACAACCAATACGAATAATAAGTAATCTGTTTATACAGAACTTTTGACGAACGAATTGCTATAATAATATAGCTATAGACCTGGAGAAGTTATGATGCAAACTACTACACTCAATGAAAAAACCGCCACTTCAAATTTTCTACTTAAATTCGACAAAGAAGAAATCCAGATTTTGCTAGCTGAAGATGAGGATTCGACTCGTCAGTTGTTGCAGTTTAGCTTAGAGCGTGAAGGCTATAAAGTTGTTGCCGTACGAGATGGCAGCGAAGCACTTCAAGCATTTGCGGCAGACACATTCGACATGGTTATCCTTGACGTTAATATGCCGATTCTTGATGGCTGGACAGTTTGCGCAGAATTACGCAAGCGAACTGACGTGCCCATTATGATGCTGACCGCCAATGCCCGCCCAGATGATATTGTACACGGCATTCGCCTTGGTGCTGACAATTACGTCACAAAGCCATTTACCTTGAAAGAACTTCGTGCTCGCGTACAGGCTGTCCTTCGTCGAGCCAAGCAGAAAAGCTATCTTGATTCCGCCAATATTATCACATGCGGTGAAATTACCCTTAACGAAACTACTTGCGAAGTTACAGTTCGCGATAACAAAGTCGATTTGACCCCAAACGAATACCGTCTTTTGAAATATTTCATGGACAACCCCGATACAGCAATTAGCAAAGAAGATCTTCTTACAGCGGTCTGGGACTATCAGTACCAATTCTGCGAAGATCTAAACTTCATTCGCGTAACTATCCGACGTTTACGCAGCAAAGTTGAAGAGAACTCATCTTCACCAAAATATCTTAAAACCGTACATGGCCGTGGTTATAAACTTTGCACCATAGAGCCAGAGACCGCTACACCGATTGCTGCACCGATTCCACCAATGGTTGTTCCAAGCGTAAAGGGTCGATTCCCTGCCGAGAAGCAACTTAACGCAGCTTAGATCAGGTAGTATAATTCAAACTAAAATAATGCATGTCCGTTATCGGGCAGCGCATAAAAAAGACGGAGCGTTAAACGCTCCGTCTTTTTTATGCGCTGCATTTTTCGTATCTACTCAATATATCTGCTAATAAATAGAAGTGACGTGCGCGCTTGGTTTCGATACACTGCATACGACCGCAGCACTCAATCGATGTTACCACCAATTTTTGAGCAGATACTATTTTTCTGAGTCAACCAGTTGATATTAAATCCTATTGCGAAAACCAACGATATAGGCCGTATAAAAAGTATGCGCTAATAACTATCGCAATTACTTGCAACATCCACTCTTTCTGCGACCAAATTCGCTTTAGCTCTTTCCACGTACCGCTAGGTTTGGCAAGAAGTGCCACCACAAAGATCAAAATGAGTATTATAAAAAATCGTCTGCCCATTAGATTCCATCTTTGACCTAAATTTTGTTCAAAAATATATCAAACACAGCCACAGAATGACAACGAAGTGTCTAGTTTCATGACAATTGTGCTGTTTATGATACAATCACATCGTTATGGTCGAGCCGATTTCCCTGCAAATTTCATCTTACGAACCACTAATTTGGGTTGCGATTAGTCTTATATTTAGTGTCGCATTCAGGTTTGCCCGCTACCGCTTCAGTGCCCACCGAAAATATATACTTGATAGTGCTCGTTGGATACTGTTTCCATATCTGGGATTGCTGCTTGGTCATCTCTCCCCTAGATTATTGGGCCTGACCGAGATTAATTGGTTAAACAGCCTGAGCCTTGGCGTAGGTCTGATCTGCTTGACAGCCATACTGATACTGCTGGTCCAGACAACAACCGATAATCCCGTTCTGCCGAATACACTTGCCCAATCCACATTTGCCTCAACAAACTCTAGTTCGCTTGCGGAGTCAATCGTCTCTGCTGGTGCGGAACAATTCTACTGGTCGTTTTTACGGGGCGCATTTTGGGAAACGCTGCTGCGGATTGGATACTCGGCCGCAACAGCCGCATATGCTGGCGTATGGATAGGTGGCCTGATTGCCATGGCCGAATTGGTACTTCACAAACGGCGGGCAATGCAACGGCTACATACACTAGTGGTATTAACCGTCACGTCGACACTCTTTTACTTTACCCACAATTTTTGGCTCTGCTGGATCATGCATCTGCTAGTAACTGCCATGCTGCAACAGTCTTTGATTACAAAAGATAGCCTACGCTAATCATCACCACGAAAATAAGTGCCGAAATGAGCAAGAGCGTTCGCAAATCTCTAAAAACATACTGGTACTCACCTTGCCAATCGACACTGTCCGAACCTCTACCGCCGGGTGCATCATTCACGGAACCGTCATAACCGTCCGCCATTTTGCTTTCACTACTACCCGACGATGCAACTGTGTTATCGTCCTTATACAGTTGACTGTAGCTAGCTGGGCGACCGGCAGCTAAACTCTTTCTGCGCTTTTGTCTTCGTTCTGCCCGTTTGTCATTTGTCATATTTACCTCCAAATTAGCAAAGCATTGCAGGCTCTCTACTGCGGACAATAGCAGCCCCGCTTAGGTTACTTCGCCATAATTGCGTCTAGAATAAATCCAAAACTTGATCCTATCAGAACGAGGCTACTTTAACAAACCTCGCCCCTGCTATATCACATACTATATTTGTCTATAAAGGTTCCATACCACATCTTAAAAAAGTAGAGATGGTGTCGACCAAACTCAGCCGAGCTGGGCAAAATTCTTCTGGTGCTATCTTTTACTCGGTGTAAAGTCTATTATAATGATAATAATTAGACGTTATCTTGAGGATATATAAACGAGGTTCATTGACGCTTAATATCTCTACAAAAAGCGCATCGTCCAGCCCCGAAATCTTGCGCCATTCGAGCGAATTCCCCGGCCCCGCATTATAGCCCACAAGCGCCGAAATCAGATTATCGTCTAGGTAATTGCGTGCCCAATCCAAATAATATGCACCAAAATCCAAATTAATGTGCGGTCGCAACACCAAATCATTTCTAAAATCGGGGTAAGCCACCTGATCCGCTATCCATTGCGCCGTATCTGGAATAATCTGGGCCAACCCTTGTGCCGCTGCATAGGAACGAGCGCCCTTTTCAAAAAGACTTTCCTGCCGAATCAAACTGTAATAGAGCAGCGGATCAATATTGTTTTTACGCGCCGCACGCTCAACCAAATCAGGATAGCGCCGTGGGTAAACATATCGCTGTAAAAAGATCGGCGTGTCCTCTACAAGTTCTGCGGGGCTAAGCTGAATCAACCTTTCCATCGTAATCAAACTCAACCGATACGCACCCAATCGCTCAAACTCCAGGCTCAGTGGGTAGAGCAAATTCGGTTTGTCTCCATAACGAACATAAACGCGTTCCAGAGCCGCCAGCGCCTCGAACCGTTGATCCAACTCCATCATCACCCGGCCGACTTTTAAATCGACATCGCTATCCACCGCCGCGGGCAGTTCTGCCGTCACACCACTTACATCGACATCTTCTAGCCATTCCGCCAGCCATTTCTCTGCAAATGGTTGACCGCCATCATCTCCTTGCAGCTTAGAAGCCGCCCCCGCGATACTCGTCACATCATCAAGCGTATGCGCCGCGCGTCCTGGTTTACGCAACGCGATTGCCGACAGCACACCATAAAACGTATCGGGAATCTTATCCACAACGCCACGCCACGCCGCACGCGCCTTCCCCGGCTCATCCGAATCAAAATAGGCTCGGCCCAACCAATATCCTACCGCATCGGGTCGATAAGCTTCGTGCTTCTCTTGCATCCGCTCGTAAACTCGTACTGCCTGCCCCGTTAACCCTTCGCGATACGCACCGATGCCCACAATATAAAGCGCAAGCGGCGCACGTTCACTCTCTGGGAAATCGTCCGACAGAGCAAAGAAATCAGCCGCCACCTCTAATTGGCTGCCCTCATTAAAGGCCAATAAGCCACTGCGCCACAGCGCCTCGGCAGCCAACGCATCATCGCTATTTTCGCGCGCAAACGTACGATACGTTCGGCGCGCCTGCGGGCCACTGCCCAACCACGCCTGCGACTCCGCCAAATCAAGCCACGCCTGACCCACACAAACGCAATCTGGATAAAGGTCAATTACCCGTTCGAACAGTTGATTTGCCACCTCGTAATTACCTGCACCCAAATACGATTGACCCAAATAATGCATCGCCTGCCCAGCTCGTTTGTCCGATGGTTCAACCTCATCCAAATATTCTTTAAAGGCATCAATCGCCGGTAAATAAGCCTGTGCCTCTAAATCTATATAGCCGCGTTGAAACTGATCTACCCCCACGTCTAGCCCTACCAACTCAATCAGCGATAGATAGGCATACTTATTCTCCGGCGCTTCATCCATTGCCACCTGCCAACGCGTAATTGCATCCGCCTCATTGCCCGCGTTCGCCAGCGTCTGCCCCGCCGTAAATAAAATCTCAGCCCGATAGTCGGGATTTCGCGCCACACTCAAAATTTCATCGTAAACAGCAACCGCCTCGTCCATCTGCGACATTGCCACATAACTTTGTGCGAGCGCCTCCAAAAGCCGCACTCGTTCGCCGATATCGATGGATGCATCAGCCGCTAGCCGATACGCACGCCCCGCATCCTCTACATTGCCCAAAGCCAAAAAATTAGCCGCAATCTGCTCCTGCGTTGCCGCAACCGCTTCAGGATAGTAGCCTTCAAACTCTTTATAATTTACAATCGCCTCATTATATCTGCCCAAACCATTTAACGCTCTGGCCCGCAAATAAAGCATCTTTGCGCGCACAACATCATCGGTGGGCAATTTCTCCATCATCGGGTCAATAACAAGCAACGTCTGACCATATTCATCATTGGCCAAATACGACTTCGCCAGCAAAAATTGTGCTTCCGCATTTAACGATGAACCTTCGACATTATCCTCATCGCCAGTCGAGCGCGTCGTGCTACGTTCTGATAACTTCCCTTCATTTGATAGATCGGTCAACTCACGCCGCACCGCAACGTAGTCCCCATTATTAAAAAGTTGCACTGCACGCGCTAATTGGTCTGGCGGGGCCAGTGGTGTATTCGACAGCGTGATCGGTACAGAATCTAACGGCGCACTCGACGCAGCGGGAGCCTCACCCATCTCAGAAGCAGAATTCGACCCAGCATCATTTGTTGACGTGCCCGTCAAATCTTGCTCGGAGCCACTGTTGGATTCTGCATCACCAGACTGCCCATCACCAGATTGTTCAGCGCTAGACTCCGCACTGCGATTCGCGTCATCTGCAACAGTTCGTTCACTATTACGACAGCCCGCCGTGCTCAATATGGTCATAAAAAACAATATCACAAGCAGCAGGCTCGTAAACGTTCGATCAAAATAACTGTTTGGCCTGACTAATAGACCCATTCCCGATTTTTCTTCCGTGTAAATATTCATTAAACCCATTATACTCAAGCTTTATCTAAATGTGAATCAATTGATCAACAGAATTATCTCTACTCCGCTAAACAGTGGTTACACATGACTATATAAAGCAAAACGGGGTCGCCCTATCAATTGTTCCAGACTATATTATTAACCACTTTTCAATACGCCCCTCTCAGGCAGTTTCTTAGCATTTGTGAGCGGGTGCGGTATAATCAACCATACAATATATACAATCGAAATCGGTCGATGAACCGACTAATTCTTCTACTAAATCTTGTTCGGAAACTATTATGGCTGCGGCAACAACACCAACAAAACAAACTTCATCTCGACACGATCAATATGAGCTAGTGGTTGGCATGGAGGTTCATGCACAACTTCTTACGCGCTCGAAGATGTTCTGCTCCTGCGCAACGGACTATGCCGGTGCGCCGCCAAACACGCGCGTTTGCCCCGTCTGCTTAGGTATGCCCGGGATGCTGCCCGTGATCAACCGCGTAGCTGTCGAAGCGACGATCAAAACCGGGCTAGCGCTCAACTGCACAATCAGCCCACTAGCCGTCTTTTCGCGCAAAAATTATACCTACCCCGATCTGCCTAAAGGGTACCAGATCACGCAATACGATCTGCCTTCTTGCGAATATGGTTGGATCGATGTCGAATTAGAGAGTGGTGAAACAAAGCGCATTCATATCCGCCGTGCGCACATCGAAGAGGATACGGGCAAGACCGTTCACGCCAGCGGCTATTCACTTGTCGACCTCAATCGCGCCGGTGTTCCATTGCTCGAAATTGTTACCGAAGCCGATATTCACAGCGCTGAAGAAGCCTATGCGTACCTGTCAAAACTGCGCACAATTTTGCGCTATCTGGGCGTTAACAGCGGCGACATGGAAAAAGGCGCGCTACGGTGCGAGCCAAATATTAGCGTGCGTACCTACGAGCAGAAAGAGCGCGACGAATATGGCACCAAAGTCGAAGTCAAAAATTTGAACAGTTTCCGCTCGGTTCGCAGCGCAATTGAATACGAGTTCAATCGGCAAATTAACGTGATCGAAGCGGGCGGCGTGATCGAACAGGTCAACATGGGGTGGGACGAAGCCGCACAGAAGACGGTCTTGCAGCGCAGCAAAGAGAGCGCGCATGACTATCGCTACTTCCCCGAGCCAGATCTACCGCCCCTTAACGTTGGCCTCGAAATGATCGAAAAATTGCGTGCTCAACTTCCCGAACTGCCAGACGAAAAGCGTCAACGGTATGTTGACGCTTGGCAGGTGCGGGCAATGGACGCCGATATTCTTATTAGCGAGTCCACCGTGGCGACATACTTCGAATCCGCAGCCGAATCATATGGCATATCTACTGAAGAGATCGAAGCCGGAAAGCCACAGCGCATTGCCAACTGGATGACGGGCGAAATTTTTCGCTTGCTGCGCGCCGACGGCGATGGGCAGGATCTACGTCAAATTGCAGCGATAAAAATTCAGCCTAGTCAACTTGCCGACCTGTTGACAATGGTCGATGAGAAAATAATCAATCAAACAACCGCCCGAAAGGTGCTCGACACGATGTTTGAAACAGGTGACTCATCGCAAGCAATTGTCGAACGCGAAGGGTTGGCAATGGTGAGCGATACGTCGCTAATCGATGAAACAATTTCAAAGATTTTGGACGCAAACCCAGATGAGTTAGCCCGTTATCGTGGAGGCGAAGAGAAGCTATACGGTTTTTTCATGGGGCAGGTGATGCGCGAGATGAAGGGCAAGGCCGATCCAAACGCCACAAAACAGCGATTGGGCGAGTTGCTCAAAGGGTAAGACTGCATCGGTTGCGGTACGTGCGCAGGGGCGGGTTGTTGCCGTAGAGGAGGGAAAAGTTAAAATCTGGCGTCTTCTGAATGCATTGAGCAATTGCAAAATCCTTGATTGAGGATTCTTTATCGCTATGATATTTCCCATACTTAATGAACTTTGGTTCTATCGGAGCTGGCAACAGCGTTAATGATATTTTTTTCTGAGTCAGCATTTCTTATAGATCTATGCCACTCAGGTTTTCGAATAATATTATACGGAATATGATACCATGAGTGACATGTTTTCGCTTTTAAGTAGAGGTTACTTCCCAAGGGAATTACCTCCCACATTTACTACCGAATATCTTGCACAGGTTGTTACTCGCAATAAATCATCCATTCCTAATTCGTTTACAAGTGGTAAAAGAATTGGAATGTTGTGTCATCACAATATTCCACGATTAGGAATAAAGCGTCGTCGATTTAGTATACCCAATCCTGTTTTACACTATAATTTGTGTAATGATATAACGACAAACTGGACACAGTTACGCTCAATTGCCACACAATCTCAAATTTCTCGTAGTATTCCTAAGGTTGGCCCTCCTAGTGGTCGAGCAATACTACCATACTATAATTTTTCAGAATTAAGAGCATTTCGAACCAATTTACGAGCAACAGCCCGATATATATTAAAAACAGACATTGCACGTTTTTACCCATCAATTTATAGTCATAGTATTCCTTGGGCACTACATGGGAAAAGTAATGCCAAGTCTAATCGGTCCCCGAGTGGTAGTCTAGGAAACTCTATTGACAGATGGGTTCGAAATAGTCAAGATGCTCAAACCATTGGTATACCTATTGGGCCTGACACATCACTTGTGATTGCAGAGCTTATTTTATGTATGGCAGATCAAGAACTTTCAAACAGATTACCCAGTACTCGAATAATGAGGTACTCAGATGATTACGAAATGGGCTTCAAAAATTACTCCGATGCAGAGCAAGCACTTGCTATATTACAAGATATTCTAAAAGACTATGAATTGGAATTAAATTCTAGTAAGACAAAAATCATTGAATTACCGGTTGCCTTTGAGTCCTTATGGGTGTCTAGCTTGCGAGATTTTCCGTTTAGATCTACGAATGATGGGCAGAAAACAGACATTGTTCGCTATTTTGATCTTGCTATTTCATTGGCAAAAGCTAATCCAGACGATCACGTTCTAAAATATGCGGTTCAAAGAATACATAATATTAAAATTAAGCATAGAAATTGGGCTCTATTACAAGACTATTTGTTTCATTGTCTCATGGTAGAAACAGGCACTTTTCTGGTAGTGCTCAGCCAGTTAATAGATCGTCATAACCAAGCCTATGCTCTCGATATGAATTCGCTTACAGAGATAATAAATTATCATATAATTGAAAAATGCCCTCTCGGACATGGTAGTGAAGTGGCATGGTCAGTTTGGTTTGCCATTTATCTAAATTTAACAATCGATGAAAAAGCAGCTGAAGCCCTTTCACGAATAAATGATTCGATTGTGGCAATTCTGGCGCTTGATGCCAACAATAGAAAACTAATTCCAAAGGGTCTAGATAAATCTTACTGGCAAGAGTTTCTGAGTAAAGAAGGTTTATATGGACCACAATGGCTACTAGCTTATGAGGCAAATATACACGGTTGGCTCAAGCCAAAAAATGGAAAAGATTTTATTAAGTCTGACAGTAATTTTTCATTTTTAAGAAATAATAGTGTTAAGTTTTACGATCCCAATATAGCGAAATCTTTAAGACCAACTTTTGTTTCCGCAAGTGCTGGGGTAGCACCTTTATTCAGTAAAGTATAGGCAATAAAACGTTCATTCTTATAAATCTTCCAGCCATAACAAGGGAATAATCAATCGGTTTAACCAAAGAGAGCACCTAGAGCAGTGGTAAAAAATCAGATGCTCTATGCCCCAGATATTCATGCCAAACCCAACCCTCCTCACCGACCTGCGCGCCGACCCAAAATTCATGCAAAACGTCGTTGCGTGGCGGACCCTGCCCCCCCGCCCAGCGGATCTCGCGCCGATCCCCGCGACGCTCGACCCGCGCCTATGCGCTGCGCTGCACCAACGCGGCATCGATCAGATCTACAGCCATCAAGCCGACGCCGCTGACCGCTCGCTCAACGGCCAAAACCTTGCCATCGTTACCCCTACCGCCAGCGGAAAAACGCTCTGCTACAACCTGCCCGTGCTCCACACATTACTGCAAGATTCCAACGCACGTGCGCTTTATTTATTTCCCACCAAGGCACTGGCACACGATCAGCTGAATGAGCTTGGGGAATGGGGAGCGAGGTTTAGGGAGCAGGGAACGGAGCCAATCCCCGTTTCAAGCTACGATGGCGACACGACCAGCAGCGCCCGCGCCCAAATCCGCAAAACCAGCCGCATCATCCTCAGCAATCCCGACATGCTTCACAGCGGCATCCTGCCCTACCACCCCACATGGGAGCCATTTTTCGCCAATCTGCGCTACGTCATCCTCGACGAAATGCACACCTATCGCGGTGTATTTGGCAGCCACGTCGCTAACGTGCTGCGCCGCTTGCAGCGCATCTGCACTTTTTACGGCAGCAGTCCACGCTTCATCTGCACCAGCGCCACCATCGCCAATCCGCAACAGTTGGCCGAGCGTCTGATCGAGCAACCCGTCAAACTAATCAGCAAGAATGGCGCGCCCAGCGGCAAAAAAGAGATCGTCCTCTACAGCCCACCCATTTATGACATCGAGCGCGGCCTGCGCCGCAGCGCCACCCTCGAAACGCAAGAAATCGCCGCCCGCACAATCCTTGGCGGCCTGCAAACAATCATCTTTGGCCGCTCGCGCCTCGTCACCGAAGTGTTGCTCACCTACATCCGCGACAGGCTCGCGCGTGTGCCTGGCAACAACCTGCCAGCGGATCAAATACAAGCCGCCCTAAAACAATCGATCCGCGGCTACCGTGGCGGCTACCTACCCACCGAACGCCGCGAAATCGAAGCCGGATTGCGCGACGGCAGCGTGCGCGGCGTCGTCGCCACCAATGCACTCGAACTTGGCATCGACATCGGCCAACTGCAAGCCGCCATTCTCTGTGGCTACCCAGGCAGCATCGCGGGCACCTGGCAGCAGATGGGCCGCGCCGGTCGCACCCAAGAATCGAGCCTCGCGCTCATCGTCGCCACCGGCGGTCTGCTCGACCAATACATTGTTAACAATCCCGATTTCCTCTTCGACAGCTCGCCCGAACATGCCATGATCAACCCCGACAATCTTATGTTGCTTGTCGATCAGCTGCGCTGCGCCGCATTCGAGCTGCCCTTTGCCCGCGGAGATCGCTTTGGCGGCTGCGAGTTCGTCGATGACGTTTTATTTTTGCTGGCAGAGCAAGGCGATCTCACGGCCCGCAACGAACGCTTCTTCTGGAATGGCGAAAGCTACCCCGCACGATCCATTGGTTTGCGCAGCGTGGGCGGCGAAAGCGTAGTCATTCAACGGGACAACAATGTAAATCAGACCGATGCGGGCGACGAAGATGCAAACGGGGTGCGCATCATCGGCGAGGTCGATCAACCTAGCGCGCTGCGGCTGCTGCACGACGGCGCAATCTACATCCACGAGGGCCGCACCTATCGAGTCAACTCGCTAGAGCTAGACGCACAGATAGCCAGCGTGTCGCCCGTTACGGTCGACTACTACACCGACGCGACCACAGAGGCCGAGATCACCCCATTGTCCATTGCAGAAGAAGCGGAACGAAACGGGGCCACGGTGCGCCACGGCGAGTTGGAAGTTTCCAGTCAGATTGTCAGCTTTCGCCGTATCAAGCGGCACACGCATGAAAACCTTGGCACCACCCCGTTAGACTATCCACCGCAGACGCTCGACACCAGCGGTTACTGGATCACGTTGACGGCTGCGGCATTTGATGCGTTAGTTTCGGCAGAGCAGTGGCGCGATTCGCCCAACGATTATGGGCCAAATTGGCAGCAGCAGCGCAGGCAAGTACGCCAACGCGATGCGAAAAAGTGTGCTCGCTGCGGTGCGCCCGAACCAGCGAGTTGGCAGCGCACGGGCAGGCAGCACGACGTGCATCACATTGTGCCGTTCCGCACCTTTGGCTATGTGCCGGGGCAGAACGAGAATTATCTTCAGGCCAATCAGCTTTCGAACCTGCAATTGCTCTGTCGCTCCTGCCACAATATTGTCGAATCGGGCGTGCGCACGCGCGGCGGGCTCGACGGGCTTTCCTATACGCTGCACCATCTTGCGCCACTCTTTTTGATGTGCGACCGCTCTGATTTAGGTGTGTCGATTGAGCGGGGAGAGTCAAAAGACAGTTCAAATGATAAAGACGATCTGCTGCCGGCAATTTACGTTTTTGAACAGGCAACAGCGGGTCTCGGTTTTAGCGAGAGGTTATTCGAGATCCACGACGAGTTGCTGCGTGCCGCGGATGCGTTGATCCGTGGGTGTGGGTGCGCGCACGGCTGTCCGGCGTGCGTGGGGCCGGTGCTAGAGAATTCTGACGTGATGATGGAGACGAAGGCGCTGACGTTGGCGCTTTTGGCCGCACTGCGTGGGCAGGAGGTTGGAGATAATGCTGAGGAGAAAGCTGAGGTTAAGGACGAGTTCAATGATGTTGATTTTATGTGATGGTAGACTATAAAATGTCTTATGTTCAAAACCGATGTTGTGTGGAATGTACGAGTATCGAGCCATCGGAAATAGCTACTTCGTTATCATTTCGAGCCTCGGATAACGTATAAATTAATGAAAGGTCGAATAACAACGAACGTTCAACTTAATTGGTGGGTCTCTAGCGAGAAGTCTGGGTCATGGAGCATCCAGACTTCTCGCTAGAGACCAAATCGGCTGCTCAAATTCAGTTTGTAGCTCGCACTTTTCCACCAACGTGGGCTGAATTTCGCTTGAAATGACCACGAGCTCTCATCACGTGCTGGCGATTAATCCGTTCGCTGCAGCACTATCGAATCGACAAACAATCTCTTAAAACGGCCTAAATCATGCCCCATCGATACTACGTGTACATCGTCACCAATTGAAACAACAACGTCATGTATATTGGCATGACAAACGACTTGGAACGGCGTATACAAGAACACCAACAAAAACGAAACAAAGAGTTTACATCACAATACAACATCAATAAGCTTGTTTATTATGGAGAGACAAATGACGTTCACGTAGCCACTGCACGCGAAAAAGAGGTCAAAAAATGGCTACGGGGAAAGAAGGATATGCTTGTTCATAAGCAGAAGCCCACAATGGCACGATTTGGCAGCTGATTGGTAAACCCCTTCTCCATTACGCTCTACTTGCACATCCGTCTCTTTCCACCGAAAATAGATTCATGAATCTTTTCGAGCAAGCTCATCAAGATCGCCTAGAAAAAGAAGGCCCATTAGCCGCACGTATGCGACCGCGTACATTGGACGAATATGTTGGTCAGGCCCACATTATTGGGCCGGGGCGGCTGCTGCGGCGCGCGATTCAGGCGGATCAGTTGGGGAGCCTGATCTTTTATGGACCACCTGGCACGGGCAAAACTACGCTAGCGCAGGTGATCGCTAACAGCACAAGCTCACATTTCATTAAGCTCAACGCTGTGCTGTCCGGCGTGAAGGATATTCGCGAGGCGGTGGCCGAAGCACAAAATCGGGCGGCAATGCATGGTCAGCGCACAACGCTTTTTGTGGACGAGGTGCATCGCTTTAATAAAGCGCAACAAGATGCGCTGCTGCCGTGGGTAGAAAATGGCACGGTCATCTTTATTGGTGCGACGACCGAGAATCCATACTTTGAGGTGAACAAGGCGCTGGTCAGCCGCAGTCGTATCTTTCAGCTTTTGCCGCTACAGCCAGACGACATTCGCGCGGTAATTATGCAGACGTTGGCAGATTCTGGGCGAGGCTACGGCACACGCACGGTGCAGATTGATGATGATGCGCTGGCACATTTGGTGAACGTTGCAAATGGTGATGCACGGGCCGCGCTGAATGCGTTGGAGTTGGCGGTAGAGACGACGGAGCCGAATGCTGATGGCTCTACAGGTGATTCTGCTGATAATCCTCTGATCCAGATTACGCTGGCGATTGCAGAGGAGTCGATTCAGCAGCGGGCGGTGCTGTACGATAAGGAGGGCGATTATCATTACGACACGATTAGTGCATTTATCAAGAGCCTGCGCGGCAGCGATCCCGATGCGGCGCTTTACTGGATGGCGAAGATGATCCACGCTGGGGAGAGCCCCCGTTTTGTCTTCCGGCGGATGATGATTTTTGCCAGCGAGGATGTGGGGTTGGCGGATCCGCAGGCGGTGGGTGTGGTGAAGGCATGCGCTGATTCATTTGAATTTGTGGGGATGCCGGAGGGGCGATTCCCGCTGGCGCAGGCGGCGATTTATTTGGCGACTGCGCCGAAGTCGAACAGCACCTTTGCCTTTTTCGATGCGCTGGCCTCTGTCGAAGCGGAGACGGATAGCGGGGTGCCCAATCATTTGCGCGACGGAACTCGCGATAAGGAAGGGTTTGGTCACGGTGAGGGATATTTGTATCCGCACGCGTTTCGCGATCACTGGGTGGCGCAGCAATATTTGCCATTGTCGCTTCAGGGCAAAGTTTTCTATCAGCCATCCGATCAGGGGTACGAAGATAAGATTCGACTAACGGTGGCACGGCAACGCGAAGCACAGTTGGCGGCGATGATCGAGGCGGAGGCAGCGGGCGAGGTCATAGGCTTGGGTGTGGAGATTCTGACTTATTCACCGGACGATCCAGCGCGAGACCGATGGTTACAGCGTACGGTGTCGACTGCGGGCGATCAGCTTGGCGCGCTACGAGATCGACTGCTGGATGATGCGAATTTAGGTCGACATCACCTGGTGCTTGATTTGAAGGCAGGTAGCGGTTTGCTTATGTGGGAAGCGTTGCGACGGGTGCCGGAGGGTGGCGTTTATGCGATTGTACACAATCAACGTGATGCGGAGGCGTTAGGGCAGATGGCGGCGCAGTTGGATGAGTTGATGCGCCCGATTCTGATCGAAGATGAGTTGGCTATGGGTTTGGCCCAGTTACAGGAAGACGAGGTTCGGTTTGATGCAATTATCGGTAATGGGGTGCTGGCGGGGCTTGATAAAAAAGAGCGCTATGTAGCTGAGATGGCAGCTCTGCTAGGAGAAGGCGGAGCGATTTGTTTAGCCGAACGAATTCCACGCTACACGCAGCGCCTGTACGAGTTGGTCGATCTGGCTACACTAAGTAAAGGGATACAAAAAAAGATAAGGGAAGCGGAAGAGGCGATATATGCCAATGAAAAAGATCCGCTTGTCAACTGGGACAAGGCGGATCTCATCGGATTATTCGAAGGTTATAAATTCGCTGTTGATCACTCGGTTAAGTCGGAACAACGTCCTATCTTGGTGACGGAGGCAGCAATAACAAGATGGTTTACGCCAACAAATGTTGACTCCACAAAAGTTTCACTCGGGCCAAAAAGATCTAGCTACGCTGAGCATCTTCTCGTTTTTCTTTCTAAGCAGGAGCTTGACGAAGTCGAGAAATTATTTCGAAAAGAGCTGCTGAACAAAACGGTTGATTGGTGCAGCAAGACACTATTTTTACGGGCTAAAAGGGCTCGATCAAAGAAACTTTAGGCTATGCCATAGCTCTGCACAGCCCGACAATATTTTCAGCTTCTACAATATTTTCAGCTTGAGCGGACTGCCAATCTCCGGCAATAAGTTGAAAGATGTCCGTTTCTGTCACAATGCCGAGTAATTCGTGTGGACAGCCTTCTGGCGAGTCGTGTGTGGTGCAGATAACGGGGACGCCCCCCACTCTATGCTTTACAAATGTTGCAGCAAGTTCCCCAACTGTACACTCTCGACCAACCGTTACAACATCATGTGACATGACATCCGCAACACGAATCCACGTAGCGGCGTCACTGCGGCCATAGTTGCTGTTTGAATATTCGGCTGTTTCGGCTTCTATTACATCGGCGTCTGTCAACATGCCACGCAGATGTCCATCTTCGCTAACGACGGGTAAGCGTCGTATGTCGTGCTCTTCCATTAGCTCTGCGGCATCCATAACTAGCGTTTCTGGCGTTACGGTTACTACAGGTGAGGTCATAATTTCGCGGACAGGAATAGAGTGCATAATTTCTCCAGGCAGTTAACTAAATTGAACAAAAGAGCGCATACAGCAAGTAAGCATGTTGCATGAATTGAGATGGGCAAAAGAACTGTAATTTCTTCTGATCTTAATTTTGGGGTACGCCAATCATAGCATGGATTTGTGTGCGCATGTGAGCCAAAAGACTGACAAGGTGCTGACAGTTCCATAGTGCGCGGAGATTTAAGGTGACATATTTAGGTAGCTGTAATGTGTTACTTTGTGAGTGGGCAGAAACGTAAGTAGAGTCTACGATACCGTAATGTTCAAGAGTAAAATTTTATGGTAAACGCGAGAATTTTTTTGCGTTTGCGATTACCATTCGTCAAGCCATTCTTCTGATTCACCAACTACACGAAACTTACGCTGTCGATCTGAGTGAAGAGGTTGTTCGGGAAGAAGGTGATTGGGGGTAGCTGGTTGCTGCGTTGCCATGGGAGGCTGGTTTGTTGTAGATTGCGCGGCAGTTGGTTGCCCACCGCCAAGAATAATAACAGGTGGCTGTGAATAGGGGGGGTGGGGGTAGTAGGGCATCTGTCTGTCGTGTGGCAACTTGTCTTGGCTGTTATTGTGCTGTTTTTCTTGACGCCGCCTAGCAAGCAGGAGCAGTATAGCTGTAGGAATACCGGCAAGCATACCAAAAAACATGCCGATGGCCATGCCAAGTGCGTCGCTATTTAGGGTACTGCCGATGCGCCAGCCAGCTACAAGAATGAAGACAAGCAGCGCCAATCCTAAGAAGGTTTTCATTTAGATTTAGATCTCTTGACCACGTATATGCATTGATAACGAATAAAAATGCGAAGGTTTGAATAGTATACCGGTTTTGGTATTAAGGCGTAAGGGCTAATTTGGAAAAGTAAGTATATGAATTTACTGTTTTTTGGGACTGTACCACAAAGTTTGTAAATAACTTTGTCTGGTTAAGCAATCTAACGCCATTATTAGGATGGTCTTGTCTTTTTGGGACTGGCCCAAGCAAAGATAATCTCGCTGTATTTCCGCATGATCTTACGCTAATACGAAATCGATATTAGAAATTTAAGTTGGTGGGTTGGCGAAATGAATGAGATGTGTTGGCGCTGTTAGTGCCAATAATAGAACACATGTTCTATTATTGGCAAATCTAATTTTTGATGAACTAGCAGCAAGATGGTGTGAAGGCTGTTAAGGAAGTTGAGTGTGGTTAGTCGTGAGGGTAATATTACCGGTTGGATTAGGTTGTCTATTGGGTAGTTGTTTTAGTGGGAAGTGGATCGGACAGGATTCGAACCTGTAACCAAAGCGTTATGAGCGCTCTGCTCTGCCATTGAGCTACCGATCCGTAATAGAAGGTAAGGCGTAGAAGATACAAAAGTGTGAGCGGGTGGAGGGAATCGAACCCTCGTCGTCGGCTTGGAAGGCCGGAGCTTTACCATTAAGCTACACCCGCAAATGTAAATGCTAGATTATTATATAGCAATTTTTTGCGTTGTGCAAGTGTTTTTGATGGTTGTTCTTGCCAAGAAGATGTCGCGCTAACGCAATAAATTTTACAAGCATTGTAAGAAAATGAAAAAAGTCCACTTTGTTGATTAACAAAGTGGACTTTACCAGTCGGGGAGAAAGGATTTGAACCTTCGACCCCATCGCCCCAAACGATGTACGCTACCGGACTGCGCTACTCCCCGTGGATGCAGTAATTATATACTATTTGTTTATCGGGTACAAATCAACGATGTAGTATTTGTTTAATAGTTATGGAACCCATTGCAGATCGTGATTTAACCAGTTGCTGCCTAGTGTGCCTGTAATCGAAATCAATTTTTGCGCTGTACCACCATTTATTGAGACTGCCCATATTTCCCAATTGCCGTTGCGGTTTGTAAAAAATGCAACCGATGTACTATCGGGGCTGACAGTTGGCGAGCCGTCTATCGCGGCAGTATTTGTTAAGCGCAATATTGCTTGGGTATTTGGATCCACACGATATAGCTCCATGTTGCCATCACGTACGTTACTCATAAAGAGAACATAGCGACCATTACGTGACCAGGTTGGTCGACTATCTGCGGATACGTCTGTGAGTTGCTTTCGCTCGCCTCCGTTGCCATTCATCGTCCAAAGTCCACAACCGTTCCCTCTCTCATCACAGCCACGGTAGACAATTTTGTCAAGCGTCGGGTGCCACTCTGGCGATTCACCAAAGGTGTGAAATGTCGTGGCACTATTTTCTTCAGCCCAGACTGTATAGATCCGCCACAATCGATCACCTTCGCGGTTGCTGGAAAAGACAATCCGATTTCCATCAGGGCTCCAGCTTGGCAAGGTATCTTCTACAAATTTTGTATAACGTAGAGTGAGATTTGTGCCACTGTCGATTGATGTAATACCGCCAGCATCGTTGCGCAGGCTGCGATGAGCCAGTCGAATACCGTCACGACGAAGTGCTGGCTGTGCAGCATCCATCGCGAGAAGAAGTGGCTGGGCGCTAGATAGTTGGTGCGCAAAAATGCGACTACGGTTATCGTTGTTATCTTGCGCAGAATAAATTATGCGTCCAGCTGCGGAGATTGTCGAAGCAGATTGCGCAGCAGCTATGGTAACTGGTTTTGAGGTCGCGATCGGTGCGGAGATGATTGTTGGTCTGGCGCTTGCTGTAACCGTAGCTGTAAGTGCTATGGCTCCAACTTTGGTTACGGTGGATGTTCGCTCGGGCGTTGATTTTATTGTGGAACCACTTTCCTCTTCATCAGCTGCACTTCCCAATGTGGGTTTCGCCTTTGGTATAGCTACCTGCGCTGTTGTCTTGGTCACATCGACAGTAAGTTTACTTGCCGTTTTCGGATCTTCACGTTCACAGAGCGCGCGGTAGGTATTACGCTTGCTGGTTGAGCCTGGCGTTACCTCAATCGCGATGGCTAAATTATACTGTTCTACTGCTTTACACCATTGCTTTGCTTTTACAAACGAGTCGCCGTACTCCATATGGGCGTTCTGCAAACGTTCATTTACGTCACGATAATCAGGTGAAATTCGCTCTAACTCTAGCAAAACATTTACCACGCGTGCCCAATCCGTGCCTGCTATTGTCAGCGCATCTTGATATGTAGCAATAGTCGTGCGTAAGTTGCGAGCATCAATGGCAGTCGGCTTAAGTTCTATGGCACGATCAAGTAAAAGAAGTGCTTCCTCAAATTGACCATCTTGTTCCTTTTCTTCCGCTAATCCAATGATAGCTCTTGCCAACAGGTCTGTCACTTGAGCGAGTTCGTAAGTTGGGTTGACATCGAGAAGTTGGTCAAGTTTTACAATTGATTCGTCCCAATTTCCTTCGGCGAATGATTTTTGAGCAGCCTCCCATTGCTCGTCGGCAAGAGTACTTCCAACAGAGGGCTGTGATCCAATAGGTTCACCGCTTTTGAGTTGTTGCAGCTCATTGATTCCCTTTATTGCATCGCTATTATTTGATTCTAACAATAAGACACGCTCATATGTGACAATAGCTTCGTCATAACGATTTTCATATCGCAGATCCTCGGCGTATTGCAACAAAATACCAATTTGCTGGCGGCTTTGGGTTTCAACTTGCTGCTGGCCTGCACGGCTGCCCAAAAACAAGGCAAATATCATGGCTACAACAGCGAGAAAAGTTGCTATAGCCATAATTATTTTTAGTGGTGTTGGGAAAAGTATTCTATTTTTAAGAAATTGTAAGATCGGTCTTGAAGTCATTCGGTAATGCTCAATTGTTCTATTCTGTACGATACGATAACAAAATACGCCCAGCGCTATCTTCAAAGCGCAATTCCAAGATTACGGTATCGTCTAATTCTATAGCAGAAGTTTCAACAAATGGTAATTCTGGAGATGCATCGATGGCGAAGCGCAATATTTCTACGCCATCCCCATAAAGCAGCAAATCACCGCTAATGGGACGAGTCGGGTAGAACCCAACTGTCAAGCCCCCCGCCGATGCCGACAGATTTACGGCTGCAACTTCGTTGGCGTAAACCATATCACCAATACCCTGAAGCGGGTACCACACTTCTCTCCAAGTAACAGATCCTCCCGCTGGCAGTTGATAATGTTCGAAAAAACTTGGTGCAAGACCACCGTGCAGTTCAACATAACTTGATTCGTCATCAGTATAATAGTTTGTAGGAAGTGGCGATTGCCAACCCGGGCTAAATATTTTGCTGCCGCGGGCCACGTCCGCAGGGAAGATTCGCACAGCGCCTGCATCGTATAGCCGATCATAGACAGCAGCAAATGGACCTGATGCAGATGGCGATTCGAAAAATCCAGCGTATTCTGACCAAGATTCAAGCATGCTTATATCGCGACTATTATAAATCGGCCAAGGAAATGATTCAGTTGGTGCTGGTAATCTGTCATCACCAGTACTATGCACGATCATTTGGCTAGTTGGCAGAATAAAGTGGAGCGATCCGCTTGGCGTATTTTGTGGGCCGGGTGCTAGCATAGCAGAGTGCCAGTAATCAAATTCAAGCTCTGTCTGGCTAACATTTGAAATGGTTGGTTGCAGATCAAAGCTAGCTGCGCCAGCACGGAGAGAAATCGCAATACTGGCCGAGACTAATCGACCATCCCATGGGGTAAAAAGCGTGACCGTTGCCGATTCGGGATTATGCTGAACGGGCGAAAACCCCCATGGTGTTCCCCAGTCATAACCGTGTTCAATCACAGGAAGGTTCCATTCCAGCCCGCCAAGCGCTATCCACCCAAGTTGTTTGGCTGGTCCCCATGGCGACGGTTTGACCACCTCATTTTGATAGAACATGCGATTTTCAGCGCCTTTATGGGTAACTTGCCACAGTCGCCCGCCAAGTTCGGGTAAAATTATTAGCTGGATGTAATTATTTTCTAATATAATTGTTCGGTAAGTGCGGTCTACGGGTTGGGAAGGGTTTGCTCTAAATCGCTCATAATCCAATTTTGTATAGGGCGAATTAAAAGTCGGAGCTATCTCGCTGGACTGATATGCTTGAAGTGGATAAGTTGGAAGCGTTACTGTCCCCTCATACAGCTCAACGGTGCCAATCGGTTCTGGTGCAGGGGCAGAGTCAACTATGACTGTAGGTAATGGTTCTAAAGTCTGTATTATATTGGGGATCTCTTCTTGGTTTTCCGCATCTGTGCGGGATGAAGAAATAACTTGAGCAGGCTGTTGTTGCGGTGTTGAAGGCAGTTTGTCTACCGCAAATGATGCTCGACAACCAACTAGTATCAATAAGGCGACCAAAGTCGAGGCGATTGTATTTAAAAATATTTTTGGCTTACAAGTTATGTCGTTGAGTGTCGCGTACATCAGTTATTTGGCTTCTCTGCGTATAATAAATATTTGGGGATTATTATACCGCAAATGTGAAGATAAGAATCAGTATACTTATACAAAAATGCGTTGTTTAAGATGAGAATTGTAGATAACAAAAAAGCCAAGCTACCGTAACACTGGCAACTTGGCAATAAGTTCAAAACTGAGGGAGGGAAGTTGGCGATGGTCTACTCTCGCATGCAGTTGCCCGCATACTACCATCGACGCTATTGGAC
>ENA-ORXM01000609-ORXM01000609.1-marine-metagenome-genome-assembly--contig:-NODE-609-length-60467-cov-4.037523_pt1 | contig 60467 bp, 46 predicted proteins | sample MGYA00237867_ERZ511480 | MGnify/ENA primary metagenome ERZ511480 (study PRJEB26309, sample SAMN06266103) | marine metagenome | isolation source: Algal blade | place: United Kingdom:Sidmouth, United...
ATCAAATAAAGAAAAAAATAAGCATTAAATTTTAAATTGTAACTATTATTCTTACCCTTATAAACCTTATATTTTCTCATATTTCCTTCTAGTTGAATAGCACTATCGCTTCCACCATAAGCAACACTCATTTGGCGTTCGCCAAAATAGGGTAAATATGAAGTAATACTATCTTTTGCAATAGTTAAAAAATTTGTATTTCCAATTAAACTAATTGCATTTGCTGAATTTCCTGGTTGTAAAATTCCTGAGTTTAAAACCTGCTGCATCGCAAAAGTAACTTGCGGATATGCCCAATCAGATTCAATCGTAAAATTTTTATTTTCAACTAAAGCTTGTATGTTTTTAATTTGTGAATCGGTAAATTTAGGTTTGGATGATTTACAGGACAGTATCGTTATAAATACAATAAAAACAGAATAATAAGTAAATTTCATCTTAGTAAAATAAGGGTGTATTTAAAAATAAAAAATCCTATGGCATTTAGGTTTAATAAACTGTTAAAAAATATTAACGTTTTAAAGTAAAATGTTTTTTAATGTTTTCACCTGAAAATAATTCAATAACACACCAATAATCATTAGTTGGTAAGTTTTTTCCAGAAGTACTTCCATCCCACCCTATAGAAATATCTGAGATATATTTTATTAATTTCCCGTAACGATTATAAATAGAAATAGCTTTTATTTGATTTTTTGAATCTTCAATTAACCAAACATCATTATAACCATCGCCATTTGGTGTGAAAAATTTTGGAATTATTAAATCTTTGTTTTTTGTTGAAAAACGTTGCTCATCACAACCTATCGCATTTCCTGATAAATTGTATGGTATTATGGTAACAAATATATCAGCTTCATCAGGAAAATTTGTTGTTGGATTATATGTAGTTACGTTTCCAACATCAATAGTATTGGCGATTTCTGTGCCGGTAGATGTGGTTCCGATAGAAATAAAATACCCTGTAGCGTTGGTTGCAGTATTCCATGAAATACTTGAACTTATAGGTGTGTTTGTTGCGTTGTTTATTGGTGAACTTAGTGTTGTGCAAGTTGGAGGAATAACTGGTGAAGTTTCAATAGTAAATGAGTCAGAAATACAAGTACCCATAGCATCTCCTACGGTATTGTAAGGAACAATACTTACTGTAACAGTTTCCCCATAATCAAACTCGTTTGAAAAATTATAAACAATTCCTGAGGGGATATCAAAATTGGTAATATTATTTACTGTACTGCTATTAGCTGTAATAGTTATTCGATATCCATCTGCGCCATTTGCAGGTGTCCATTTTAGAGCACTCAAATTTTTACGAATATTAATTGCGCCGTTTGTAGGTAAAGACAAACGAGTACAAGTTGGTGCAATAATAGTCGTATTTGTAGTGAATGTTTCTGCGGTACAACCCACTGTATAATCACCATCTTCAAAAACGGGAGTTATTAAAACAGAAATATTAGTATTATTTGGTAAGTCTGATTCAAAATTATAAATAGAATCTTCACCAACATCTTTATTATTAACAATAATAGTTCCTGTATCTAAATTAGTTACTAATAACTTATAGCTACATGCTCCAGTATTATCTGCCCATTCTATGCCTGTATTAAATGGTACATTAATATCCCCATCAACTGGGTTAATTAGTGATATACAGTTTTTTGCTGTAGTTACAGTTAGTGTAATATCGTTTCTTACTAAAAGTAGATTTTTACCTTTTGTGCCTGAAGGATTAGTATTTTCAAAAGGTACCATATCACTTCTAATTTCGGAATGATAAATACCTGCATCACATGAGTTTAAATTAGTAATCGTATATTCTGGAGCATCTGGAGCATCTGTTATTTCAACACCATCTTTAAACCATTTATAATGATTTTGAGCACCCCTTACCATTGTTATTAAAGTAATATCATCTCCAGAATTTCTAACTGGGTTTTCAATAGCATTTACCTTAGCTTGTGGTGCATAAGTATACGTTTTAAAATATTCTAGTGAACTATAACGAGGTGAACTTGTTGTTAAAAAATTGATATAATCACTATGCTCATTTTCAAAATCACCGAAATGAAAATTGTTCTCTTCAAATTCTAAATAAAAATAATAAGTATCAAAAGATTCTCCAGCTGGTGGGTTTTTTACCAAATTACTAAAATTCGGTATTTTTCCTGTCAATAAATTATGATGTACAATAAGTTTATCACGCCAAACAAATTTTCGGTTTGAATCTATATATACTTGATAGAATTGATTCAAAATATCATTACCTGAAAATATATTATTATTAATTATTAATTGATTTAAAATCAAGTTTTGACTAATATTTAAAGATTCAATTTGATTGAATGAAGCATCTAATAATTTTAAGTCTTCATTTTGTGTTAAATCTAATCCTGTACTTGTAAATAAATTGATATCAATGTAAAGGTTTCTTATCCCTATATTAGTAGTAATATCTAGGTTTGGTAGTAGATTATCACCTAAATTTAATGTCCTTAAAGCAACATTAGTATTCAAATCTAGAGTTGGTAAAAGATTTGTTCTAAGATTTAAATTTTCTAAATTTATATTGGTAGATACATTTAAAATTGGAAGTAAATTGTTGCTAAGGTTTAAGTTTTTTAAGGCTATATTATTAGCCAAATCTAAAGTAAATATCTTATTGGTATTAGCATTAAAATTTACAATTAAAGGGTTTTGACTCGTATTAAATGTTGGAAGCGCATTTCGTTCCACATTCAAATTATTTAATATTTTATTTTGTGTAATATCAAGATTAATCATTTTATTATCAGATAAATCTAGATAGGTTAATAAGTTAAGGGCTGTTATATTAACTTCAAAAGGTGATGCTAATAAATTTGACTCAATAGTTAAACGCTCAATATTTGGTACTGCACTTAAATCGTAAATTGCAGGCAATTTGTGTCTACTTATATTTAACCTTTTTAATACTATGTTTTTTGGTAATATAAGCGTTTCTACCTCAGTACCACTTAATGATATATCCTCTAAAGCAACAAAATTATCTAAATCTATGCTACTAACTCTTTGATTACGAATATCTAATTTTTTAAGAACATTTTTTTCAGCAGGTAGTGTTATGTTCGTTGTAGCTCTATTTTGATTTAATACTAAAACTTCTAAGCCACCGTGATTTGTGAAATCAAAAATTTCTTCACTAATGCCAATTACTTGAATGGTTTTTAATACGTTTGTTTGAGGCCATATCAGATTATCTAACTCCAAGAAAGCATAAATATAGGCTGTCTCTAAAAGTACATTTTGTGATAAATCCAGAGTCTTAATCGTTGAAATATTTCCAGAAGAGCCTGTAGTTCCTATATTAAGGATTTTTAAATTGATGTTTTTAGTTAAATCTAGACTATCAAGAATATTATTATTATCGAAAACCAGTTCTTCTAAAAGTGTTAAAGTTGTTAATGGTGCTGTTAAAAATTCGTTTCTCCCTAAGTCGAGTTTTAGCAAATTTGTAAATGCTTCTAATCCGGTAAAGTCTAGAATATCATTTCTTAGAATAGTTAAATTGGTTACAGCTTGAGCGTCTAAATCAAGAATATTGCCATTTAAACCATTTGTATCTATACCCTGAGTAACTAAATCTTGTTCAAAATTGGCATCAGGTATTGCTGTAGTTTGTGAATAACTTATACTATTAAAAAATAGTATGATTAATAAACATAAGTGTTTCATAAGTAAAACTTGTTAATTACAAATTACGGAAAACCCATTAATTAATATTAAATTTTTAATTAATCTTAAAGCTTTATTTAAGTTGAGGCCTTTTTAAATTTTAAAAAAGAGAAACTCTACCATAAATAAAAACAACATTTTTTTTCAATTCAACACAGATCTATTTCAAAATTTTATCTATAACTTTAATCCAATCATCTAAATTGGTGTTATTGGTATGTAATGCCACACTACCATTCCCATAAGGTCCATATATATTTGGATTGGTAACGGAAAAGAATCCAACACAAGGCGTTAAAGTAGCACTAGCTAAGTGCATAACACCATTATCAGCTGCTATAAATATACTTGTATTACAAATAATAGCACCCATTTCTCGAAGATCTTGACTATAAAAGGATGGTGCTTTAAAATTGATTTGCGACGTGTTTTCTATAGGAAGCATCTCGATAATATTATAATTTGGGTATTGTACTTTTAAGCGACTATAAAAAATGTTCCACCAATCTTCAGAATAGCACTTGTATCCTGTAGCATTTGTATAAATACAAATGGTTTCTTTTTCATTTTTAATTATACTATTTAAAATTTTTTTTCCATTTTCTATTTCAGTATTATTAAGCTTAATATCTAAAACTGGCATGGTTTTGTTATTGTCAGATAAGCCCAAATGAGATAAGTAATGTCTTAAATTATATATAGGATACTTTGAAATATGCTCGTGATCTGTATAGGTCTTTTGAATATCCTCATGAACATCACCAAAAACTTTAATCTTAGCTTTGGCCATTTGAGTTAATAACCGACCAGACGATGAGTTTTTATCGCCATTAATAACCAAATCATATCTTTTTTGCTTTATAGAAATCCAGCTTTTTGCATATTGAAATAAATTGTTAAAAGGTTTTTTTGGGAGTTTAATGATTTTATTTACTTGCGAATAGTTTTTAAATACAGGATGCGCCACACCACCTTTTACGAATAAATCGATTTTACAGTTCTCAAAAGTATTAATAACTTCCTGTACAAGAGGGGTTAATAAAAGTTGATTACCTAAACGATGATTTGGTCTTATAATTAAAACACGTTTAATTTCAGAAACGCTGATGTCACCTTTTTTTGGTTCAGAATACATATGACCAATATTTTTGGTAATATTCCGCATAATTCTTCTTCTATAATTATTAATATCGCTTTTAAATGACATGTACTAAATATGGTTTTTAAATAGACTTCGGCAAAATTACAAATTAAACTCAATTTTCACCTTTAAATAAAGCGTTTAAAATTAATCCGCAAATAATCATAGTAATACCTAAAAGGCTGTATAACGTATATATTTCACTAAATAATAGCACGCCTAGTAATAACGTAAAAACCACTTCTAAATATTTAAGTGGAGCGACTTGATTTGTAGCTGCTATCTGGAACGCTTTAGTCATGTAAACCTGTCCGAAATATCCAAACAAGCCTAAACTTAAAAGCATTAACCATTGAATGCCTGTTGGATTCACCCAATTACCAATAGACAATAATCCGCCTACTATTGTAGAAATTACCATAAAATAGTTAACTACAACAACCGGATGGTCTCCTTTACCAATTTTACTAATTACAATGTAAACCAATCCACTAAAAATCGCCGAAATAAAAATTAATAACAATCCATAACTGTCTAATTCTGTATCAAAACCTTTTAAAATTAAAACACCAGCAAAAGCCATAGCAAAGAATAACCACTGTAAAGGTTTAATACGTTCTTTCAAAAATATAACAGCAAAAACAGCAGCGAATATAGGTGCCATATAGCGTAGAGAAACTGCAGTACCAATAGGCAAATACTTGGAAGCCATAAAGAATAAGCTCATGGAAACTACCCCAACCAAACCTCTTAAAACCAATAACTTTCTATTGTTTCCTAAAAGGGGTATCTTATTTTTTAGTAGAAAACCGAATGAAAAAAACAAGGAACTCACAGATCTAAAAAATACAATTTGAAACGCACCAACATTAGTTAAATGTTTAACAATGGCATTCATGCAAGCGAAAGCCAAAGTACTTATAATCATGAATTTTATAGCTTGTTTAACGTCCAATACCACTAATTTTAAACTCACGTTTCGTATTTATAAAATACACGCCAGTTAGAAGAACTATAGCAGCGATTATAGACTGAAACGAGATATATTCGTCCAAAATCCACCAACCTAAAATCAAAGCTATTATAGGATTTACATAAGTAGAAGTAGCCACTTTTTCTGGGGATACTTCTTTTAAAAGATAATTGAAAGATGTGAAAGCAATAATACTTCCAAAAATTATAAGTCCAGACATAGACCATAGCACATCGGTTTTCCATGTATTTGGTAACGACCATGGTTCATTTAAAAATAAACTAACAATACAAAGCATGATACCACCAGTAAGCATCTGATAACCTGTATTAACAAATTGATTTTTAGGTAAATCTGCCTTACCAACAAAAATGCTAGCATAAGCCCAACAAAGCATACAAATAAAAATTAAAATCATACCCAATATCTGTCCTTCACGACTAATAATTTCTTTCTGGCTAATCAATAAAAAAATACCAATAAATCCTAAAGCTACACCAATATAAGACATAGTTTTAATCTTTTTCCCAAGAAAAATTCGCATCATTATTAGTACGACTAGAGGTTGCGAAGAAATCTCCAAAGCAGCAAAACCACTATCAATATATTTTAAAGCAACAACAGCAAGCCCGTTACCTAAAGTTAAAAACAACAAGCCAGCAATAGTGGTATTTAATAATTGTTTTTTAGTAATCGATAAGCCAATACCCAACGATTTTGCAATAATAAAAATGATAATACTAGCCACAAGAAATCTTACAGATGCTAAAAAAAAGGGAGCCAATTGCGATACTGCTATTTTGTTAAGCATATATGTAGCTCCCCAAATAACATAAACAGCAAAAAAGGCTAATATGATAAGAATCGTTTTACGCGATACGTTCATAATTAGCCTTTTGTATAATAAATTTTAGAGTAAACTCTAAACCTATGTTTTAAATTTTCTTAACCCTAACGGCATTCATGCCTTTTTGTCCACGCTCAAGTTCATAAGTAACTTTGTCGTTTTCCTCAATATCTTCAAGTAAACCACTAACATGTACAAAATATTTTTCTTGGTTTATCTGATCCTTTAGTCGTAAAATACTATGGCGTCAGTTATGAAAACCAGGAGAATGCACAGGAGCAAATGCACTGGTACGAAAACCTTGAGAAAGACAACAAAGGCATCTGGTGGGTTATTGAAGGCATCCATAATAAATTATTTTATGGGGCTATTGGATATAATGACTGGGATCAAATCAATAGAAAAGCAGAAATTGGTGTTTGGTTCCTCCCCAAATATTGGGGGCAAGGATTTATGAATGAAGCTATGAAAATTACTTTAAATTATGGATTTGATAAAATGAATTTACATAGAATTGAAGCATACGTTAGAATCGAAAATACAGCTTGTAAGAAAGGTTTGAAAAAACTGAATTTTACTTATAAACGAATTGTAAGAGAAGCCGAAATTATGAATAATAAATTTATTAGTTATGAAACATTTAGTATCTTAAAAAATGAGAGGTGATTTAGCAGAGTGGTCTAATCTTCTTTTAGCCGATGTTCGCTTTGGGCAGAATATAAAAGTGATGACAAGTCAACTAGCGGAAAATGTGCCTAGAAAAGTATTTTATAGGTTTAGCTCAAATACTAAAAAAGCGTTTTGGACAAACATGTATAATGCTTATTACATTCTTTTGACCAAGAGATATAACAAACCAGCAAAATACTTTCTTGATGAAAAGTGTGTTAGAATAGCACGTCACAATTTAACTTTGAACGAAATAGAAAGAGACATACTAGGCGGATATCGTTCAACCGGAATTTCAAAAGGATATTTTAGAAAAAGTAAAGTTCACGACCACGTTAAAAAATTAGCCGTAAATGAATACGATCATAGAGTCCATTATGCGCTCTGTCGGTCCGTTGTAGATGGTCCGGAGATCATTCCCTACCATAGAAAAGTGATCGATAAACAACTCAACTACGCCGCAGGTCTATATTTAGAGTTAAACATTGACTTTGATCACGATAATAAAACGGTCGTATTGCCATTGTTCATGAAAGAATACTATTACGCCATTGGAGGTAAAAAAGCAATAGTAGAATTAGTGTACGAATGTATGGATGCTGAAATTGATGGTTACAAATTCTTTTACAAAGATTTTGACAAAGAAGAGGACATTATTAGATACGCAGATGATTATAGGTTAGCTCATTTTATGAAGTAGCGACATATTTCAATACCTATTTTATTTTTATCGTACCTTAGCGCTTCAATTTTTTTTCCATGCACTTAACGGATGAAATTAAAAGTTCTATTGACAAAAGCGTGCTGTGCTGGCTAGCTTCGTGTGATGAAAATCACCATCCAACCGTATCCTCTACTGAAACATTTACCTGTCTAGTTGAGGAGCATATAGTCATTGCAAACATCGCCTCGCCTCAATCCGTAAAAAACGTCAAAGTGAACCCAAAGGTTTGCCTAGATTTCATAGATGTCACCATTCAAAAAGGATTTCAATTAAAAGGAAAAGCTCAGATTGTTGAAAAAAAGTCTGAAAGTTTTCGCCAAACCAAATCGGTCCTTGAGAAAATGTCTCAAGGAAAATACCCTTGCAACAGCATCAGCAAGATCAGTATTGAATCTGCCATACCCATAATCGCTCCATGCTACTTTGTGTCTACTACCATTGACAATGAGGAGATAATTTCTTCTGCAAAAAAAGTTTACGGGTTTTAAATATTATTTATGAAAGTTGCTGTGATAGGTGGAGGTGCTGCTGGTTTTTTTGCTGCCATACATGTCAAAGAAAATTATCCTTCTTTTGAAGTTGATCTTTATGAAAAAACCACCAAAGTCTTATCTAAGGTGAAAATATCAGGTGGTGGAAGATGCAATGTCACCCATCATTGTCAAAATATAAAAGAACTCGTCCAAGCCTATCCAAGAGGAGCCAAGTTTTTAAAGTTGGCCTTTCGCTCCTGGGATAACAATAATATGTGGGAGTGGCTCCATGAAAAAAATGTCCCCCTCCATATAGAGGCAGATAATCGAGTCTTTCCAAAGTCCAATGATTCTCAATCTATAATCGATTGTTTCACAAAAGAAATTAAACGGCTGAATATAAACTTGCACTTAAAGCAAGGTGTGACACAAATAGAACAAAAGGAAGCAAAAATAGAATTGACATTTTCACCTGGCCACCCGTCCAAAATATTCGATCATGTAATACTAGCTACCGGTGGGTATCCCAAAAAATCTGGTTATGTTTACTTAGAAAAACTCGGTCACGAAATCTCAGATCCAATACCATCACTTTTCACCTTCAATATGCCATCAGAACCCATCGTCAATTTGATGGGTCTTGTTGCTCCAAATGCTCATATCAGAATCCAAGGTTCCAAGTTGAAAGCTTCAGGGCCACTATTGGTCACACATTGGGGAATGAGCGGCCCAGCGATTTTAAAGTTGTCTGCTTTTGGTGCAGCCCATTTAAAAGATTTAGATTATAAATTTAAGATCCAAGTGAATTGGGTTAACATTCTAAATCAGCAATTGGTATTAGAACATTTGCAAGACATCAAAAACAAGCATCCCAAAAAGCAATTGAGTAACGAAAGGGCTTTTCTTTTGCCAACCAGACTTTGGAATTTTTTATTACAAAAAATTGAACTTCCACTCAACAAAGTATGGGGTGAATTAGGCTCTAGAAGTTTGAACAAAATGGCCGACTTGATCTGCAATGATGTCTATGAAGTATCTGGCAAAACAACTTTCAAAGAAGAGTTTGTCACTTGTGGTGGAGTAAGCTTGAAAAGTGTTGACAAAAATTTGCAATCAAAAGTTGTCAAGAACCTTTACTTTGCTGGCGAGTTGCTGAATATAGACGGCATCACCGGCGGGTTTAATTTTCAAGCAGCCTGGACTACTGCTTATATTGCAGCCAAGTTACAAGGCTAACTTAAAATTTATGACTACAATAAAAAAAGAACTGATAGATAAATTAAACACGATCATTGATACGCGTTTGTTCAATGCCAAACAGGCAATGGATTCAGCCGCAGATTCGCGAGACAATGAAACAAAGAGTTCTGTAGGAGATAAATATGAAACAGGAAGGGCAATGATGCAAGAAGAGTATGATAGGAGTAAGGTCTCTTATCTAAAAGCAAAACAATTGCAGTCAGCGCTCAAGGAAATTAAACTCTCTGATCAAAAAACAGTAGTGACAGGTGCCCTAGTTCATACCAACGGAGGGAAGTTTTTTATATCTATTGGATTAGGTAAGATTGAGATTACAGATTTGGCAGTCTTTTGTATCTCCAAAGAATCGCCCATTGGCAAAGCGATGCTAAACAAATCTGAATCTTCCACTTTTCTATTTAATGGAAAAATTCATAACATAGTTAAGATTGAATGATTTCTATAAACCCTGAACAGGTTGCATAAATTGCCCTATTTATCCATAACAAACTACAATTTACGCCAATCTTACGCGAAAATGGGGTAGATTCTACCAATATCAAGCAATTCCAAGAGTATTGAACCATAAATAGGCAAGTGTAAATTTTTAGACCTACCTTTGCACCTAATTTAAAATTTAGATTTTTATAATGGGATTTAAAGAATTAGGCCTTTCATCGGAGATATTGAGAGTACTTGAAGAATTGGGATTTGAAAGACCTAGTCAGATTCAAGAGAAGTCAATACCTGTCCTTCTAGAGGGAGGCACAGACTATATTGGACTAGCACAAACGGGAACAGGAAAAACGGCAGCGTTTGGCTTGCCACTTTTGGAGCGCATCGACCCAAAGGTCGGCAATACACAAGGCTTGATCCTTGCACCAACGAGAGAGTTGGGAAGGCAGATTGCGGAACAACTAGAAATATTTAGTAAGTATCAATCAAGTGTCAGCATGCTCGCCGTCTACGGTGGTGCTGCGATCATCAATCAAATAAAAGCACTCAGAAGACCACAACACGTTATTATTGCCACTCCTGGTAGATTGATCGATCTTATCAAAAGAAGATCTGTCGATCTAAGCCAACTTAGATATTTGATATTGGATGAAGCAGATGAGATGCTGAATATGGGCTTCAAAGATGAACTGGATGAGATACTACGTTATACTCCAGAGGAAAAAGAAACCTGGCTCTTTTCTGCAACGATGCCGAAAGAGATCAAAAAGATCGTGGATACCTACATGGATAATCCAGTCGAAGTAAGGATCAATGCAAAAGACAAAGTAAACACAAATATAGAACACCTTTTTGCAGTTGTAAAGCAGTCAGATAAATATGAAGCGCTCACCCGTTTCATAGATGTAGATCCAGACATGCGTTCTGTTGTTTTTTGCAGAACAAAAAGAGGCACACAAAGTCTGGCTGAATCGCTCATGCGAAACAACTACAAGGCAGATGCCATCCATGGAGACTTGTCTCAAAATCAAAGGGATAGAGTAATGGCTCGATTCAAAGCCCATGATCTAAAATTATTGATCGCAACAGATGTTGCAGCAAGAGGGATTGATGTCAATGACCTGACCCACGTTTTTCATTATTCCTTGCCGGATGACAATTCCTACTATACGCATAGGTCTGGAAGAACGGCCAGAGCAGGAAAAAAGGGTAAATCAATCGCCTTCATTAACAGCAGGGAAGGGTATAGAATAAATAAAATAGAAAGACAGCTGGGTATTAATTTCAATAAGGCGCACATACCTGCTGCAGAAGATATTGCTACCTTAAGAATTCAAAAGTGGTGTGAAGACATACTGAAAGAAAAGACCAAAGGTCTTATTGCTCCTGAGCACTTTCAAAAAGCAGCCGAAGCTTTTGAAGAAATGTCTAAAGAAACTTTGATCGCAAAACTATTGGTCAGAGAGTTAGACAAACTTAAAACAGGCACAACAAAAAATCTAAACGAATCTGCTAGGTCTTCTTCAGAGCGAGGTGGTTCTAGAAAATCTAGAGATGGCAGAGGTAGAGATAGAAACCGTAGAAGATCTGGTGGAAGAGGAGGCTCAGGAAGAGGAAGTTCCGAAAACGGCTCAAGTACCGATGCAAGAGGTTTCCGTCAAAGACAAAAAGATAAAAAGGACAAAAAAAAGAAACGCACCTCAAGTAGAAGTTTCTCTTCCAAAAAGAGATCGAGCTCTGAAGGAAGATCCTGGAAAAAATAGAAGTGTAAGGTCTTGAACGCGCAAGATATTTGCGCCTCATTCATACGTCTAAACCTTCCAAATAAATCTCATATCTTAGTACTCAATAAAACCAATACTATATGAGACCCCCAATGTGCGCCGTGTGCAAAAATAAATTCATAAGAGAAATAAAAAAAGGAGGCATGGTGCGCTTCAGCCTTAGTGGAGCAGACAAAGTCTACAATGAAAGATTCAAACAACCAGGATTTGCAGGCCACCCTAGAGGAAAAGTGTGGTTTTGCAAAGATCACATTGAACCTGCTCGAGCATTATCCAATTTGACTACAAAAGAAGCTGTGTCCCAATTAAAAGAGAAGTATGGTTTTACTAAGAACAGGACAAAACCCTTTGTACGTCAATATAGAGATGCCGGAGCTCAAGGTGCCTTATTGGATGAGTACGAAAGAGCCATCTTTGAATTGCGAAAACTTATCAAGAATATTTCTGTAGAAGAGCTGATTCAAATAGTTGACAAAGAAACGGCAGATGAAGATTGTCGCTCTATACAAACCATCCTGAGCCACGTCGTAAGATCAGGATATGTTTATGCGATCTACCTGAGAAACCAGCAAGGGGAGGAGCTAAAATTTCCAAAAATAGTACTACGACCAAACACAAAAGAATACAGCCTTGGTCTCAAAAAAATGTTTGCTTACAACATTGAGGTATTCAAGCAATATCCATCAATAAAACTAGAAGAAAAAAATCCCGAAAAAAAGATCTTGACTAGTTGGGGGCAAAGATTCGACCCGGAACAGTTACTCGAACACGCCATCGTGCATATCCTCAGACACAGAAGACAGATCGAAAGATTTTTGTTGAAAATCAGATAAGTTCTTACATTAATGAAATCCATCACTGACATGAATAAATATTTAGCAATTTTACGAGGTATCAATGTTGGAGGCAGACGTAAGTTATTAATGGCTGATCTTAAATTGTTGTGTCAAGATCTCGGATGGGTCGATGTTCAAACCTACATCCAATCCGGAAATGTTCTGTTCGATACAAATAAGAAGATCAATGTAGTTAAAGAAGCTGATAAATTACAAGAAGCCATTAAAGCAAAATACGATTATGATGTGCCCGTCATCATTGTTTCATTCAAAGACTTAAAAAAAGTCGCAGATAATAATCCATTCGCAGAATCGAAAGATTTTGACATCAGTCAACTTCATCTAACCTTCCTAGAAGAAAAACCATCTAAAGAAGGATTAGCAGTTTTAAAGAATCTTCAACATTTACCAGATGAATTTAAAATTGTCGATAAGTATGTTTACCTGAAAATTTTAACTAGTTATCATAAGACAAAATTAAATAACAATTTATTTGAGAAAAAGCTCGCAATAAAGGCAACAACTAGAAATTGGAAAACAGTCAGTAAGTTGTTAGAATTGGCAATTGAGAAATGATTTGTAAGTAAGTGAACTAAAAATTTTATTGCCTTGTTAAAAACTATCAAACTAGGTTTGGTATGAAAGAAATCAAATTAATATCAGGTGAAATTTTACACCTTGGAGAGCCTCTACTAGAGGATGCAGCCGCTATGGTAACCTATGCAAAAAAAGTTGGTGATGAAACTGATAATCTAACTTTTGATGGCGCAGATTTCAAAGTAACTGTGAAGCAAGAAGAAGCTTTCATCAAGATGCATAAAAAAGAGGAGAATCACTTGTGCTTGATCTCTAAAATTGACAATGAGATTGTCGGCATGTTAAGCATATCAGGTTCAAATAGGAAAAGATGCAAGCACATTGGGGAGTTTGGTATTTCAATTATGAAGAAACATTGGGGCAAACAAATTGGAACAATTATGCTGGAAGATATGATTGAATGGGCAAAAAAACATGGCCATGTCACCAAGATTGATCTCTCCGTATTAAAAAAGAATGAAAGAGCAGTAAGATTATACGAACGTCTTGGATTTAAGCATGAGGGCACTCGGTCACGTGCTTCTTTTCAAGGAGGCAAATATTTAGATACTTATTTAATGGGATTAGAGATAGACTAATATGGATGAGGCAATAATAGAAACCGAACGATTGTACTTTCGTAAATTTAAAGACGAAGATCTAGAAGGTATTTGGGCATTGGACTCTGATCCTCAAGTTCATAAATATCTTGGTAATGAACCATTGACTTCCAAAGAACAAATTCCGCCATTGATAAAGAGTATTCAAGATCAATATTTAAAAAATGGCATAGGTAGATTTGCAGCATTCAGAAAACAAGACAACGCATTTATAGGCTGGTCTGGTTTAAAGTACATAGACAAGGAAGGGGATGGTATACTTCATTCCCATGACATCGGTTATCGTTTTATCAAGCAGTATTGGGGCAATGGCTATGCGACAGAATCTGCAAAAGCAGGTATGGCTTATGGGTTTAATGTCATGAATTTACCATTGATCTACGGCATCGCTCATCATGAAAACCTAGCCTCAAGCAATGTCCTCAAAAAGATTGGTTTGGTCTACGTTGAAGATCTAAGGTTCTTTGACGCACCACATATTTGCTATAAACTTACCAAACAGGATTATGATAATCTTGATCCAAAATTTAAATAGATCTCACAGTAAACTTTTCTTGCTTTTAAGTTAAATTTGCACACATGAATGATCCTGTTGTTTTAAAGTTGATAGATGCTTTAGGCAAAGAAAAGGTGCTCATCGGAGAGGCACTTAAAGATAGATATGTCCACATATGGAAAATGGATGAACCACTAGTTGCAAAAGCTTTGTTTCTTCCAAAGACCACTGATGAAGTATCAAAGATCATGAAGATTTGCTATGAATTTGATCAACCAGTATGTATACACGGTGGGCTCACCAATCTTGTTGGATCTACAGAAACACAGAAAGACGAAGTGGTCATTAGCCTTGAAAAAATGAGCAATATAATTGAAGTAGATCCTTCTGCTAGAGCCATTACAACAGAAGCTGGGGTGATACTTGAACATCTACAAGAAGCAGCCAAAGAGAACGATATGTTGTTGCCCATCAATTTTGGCGCAAAAGGTACGGCTCAAATTGGTGGGATAATTTCTACCAATGCTGGAGGCCTGAAGGTTTTTAGATATGGCATGACTAGAAAATTAGTTTTAGGATTGGAAGTGGTTCAGGCAGATGGTACTATAATATCTTCTATGAAAAAGGTTATCAAGGACAATAGTGCTTACGACCTTAAGCAACTGTTTGTTGGATCAGAAGGAACGTTAGGTATCATCACAAAAGCGGTTCTAAAATTGTGTGAATCTCCAAAGAGTAGAAATTCTGCCTTTGCAGCTTTTAACGACTACAGCAAAGTAATACAGTTTTTGAAATTCATGGATGCAAATCTTGCTGGAACTTTGAGTGGGTTTGAGTTGATCTGGCAGAAAAGCTACCAGATCATGACTGGGGAAGGAACGGGTGTCAGACCGCCATTGCCTCAAAAATACAATTATTACGTTTTGCTGGAGAGTCTTGGCTCAGATCAAAGTTCCGATAAGGATACCCTAGAAAAATTGCTCATACAAGCGACCGAAATGGAGATGATCTTAGATGCTACTATGGCACAAACCGTTGCAGACTTGGATTGGTTTTGGGGTATTAGGGAAGACGTCCACGCGCTTGTGAAAACCTGTACCTTTGACCAGCATTTTGACGTGAGTATCCCGATTCCCCAAATTGGAGCGTACGTTGAAAAGACCGTTGAGCAGTTATATCAGATCTCAGGTGTGACAGTGGTCTATCCTTTTGGGCACATGGCCGACGGTAATATTCATTTTATAGTTGGTAAAAGTACGGAGGATGAAGCTTTAAAATTGGCTATTAATGATTGTGTTTATAAAGACATTAAGAAACTTAATGGCTCTGTATCTGGGGAACATGGCATCGGTCTGCATAAAAAGAAATACCTGCATCTTTGTCGAACTGACGAAGAAATTGATCTAATGAAAATGCTAAAGAGATCCTTAGATCCTAAGAACATTCTGAATAGATCTAAAATATTTGATCTTTAATATCTACACATATTCAAAAAAAAAGAGGCTATCCATGTTTTTGGAACAGCCTCTTCTACAGTTTAAATCGAATCGTAGGGTTTAGAAAACCTATGAAGTAATTTATTATTTGTTAACCGCTATATTTTACGGGCGTACAACATTATGTTGCTTAAAATATTGTAATTTATTTTGATTAACTACTTAAATGGTTAGTAGTCATACGATTATGTTATAAGGTAATTTTATTTCTTGATTACAATCGCTGATTTTTTCAGCGTTTTAGATATTTGTATTTTGTTAAATTGAATGGGTTTAAAGCTCGTTGTGTGTTTAAATCAAAATGCAAGCCTTGAGCAAATAATTTTTACATTTGTAGCATAATTAGGATATGATGAAAAGAACGTTCTTTTTTCTGTTTGTTTTCTTGTTGTTAATTAGTTGTGGTTCTGATCAAAACAACTCAGCATCCTCAGGCAAATCTGTTTTTAAATACAATCAGCCTACAAATATTACTAGTTTGGATCCGGCTTTCGCCAAAAGCCAAAACAACATCTGGGCAATAGATCATATTTACAACAGATTGATAGAGTTGGATGAAGACCTAAATGTAAAGCCTTCAATCGCAAAAAGCTGGACCATCTCAGAGGATGGGTTGAGTTATACTTTCAATTTGAGAAATGATATTTATTTTCACGAAAATGATTGTTTTATTGATAAAACACATAGGGTAGTGGATGCTGAAGATGTGAAGTTCAGTTTTGAACGAATTATTTCAAAAAAATTGAATGCTCCCGGTTCATGGATTTTTGCAGGCAAGATCAGAAATTATGATCCTTTTGAAGTACTAGATCCCCAAACATTTGTTTTACATTTGGCCAAGCCTTTTAGACCTATGTTAGGCATTTTGACCATGCACTATTGCTCTATTGTCCCCAAAGAAGCTGTGGATAAATATGGATCCAACTTTAGATCAAACCCTGTTGGTACAGGCCCATTTAAAATGAAAGTGTGGTTGGAAAATCAGAACTTATTTCTTTCCAAGAACCAAGATTACTTCGAAGTAGAAAATGGGCAGCAACTTCCTTACTTGGATGCCATAAAAATCAGCTTCATTGCTGACAGAAAAACCGCATACTTAGAATTGAAAAAAGGAGAAATAGATCTAATTTCAGGAATGGAATCTTCCTTTGTGGATGAATTACTCAACGATAAAGGTGAACTGAAAAAGGAGCATGAGCAAAACTTGCAATTCATCAAATCTCCCTTTTTAAATTTTGAATATCTAGGAATTAATCTCAATGCTACAGACATCAAAAGCCCATTGAGAAAAAAGAAATTCAGACAAGCTTTAAATTATGGTTTTGACCGAGTGGAGATGATGAAAGGACTAAGAAATAATGTTGGGATACCTGCCAATTCTGGTGTTACTCCAATGGGTCTGCCTTCTTTTGATGCAGGTAAAGTCAAAGGTTATAATTACAACCCTGATAAAGCTAGAAGTCTACTTGCTGATGCTGGTTTCCCCAATGGAAAAGGCCTTCCAACCTTGACTTTGACCACAGATAACAATTACGTAGATCTAGCTACTTTCATAACAAGGCAGTGGGAAGATATAGGGATAAAATGCAAATTAGATATCCTCGAGTCAGCGACTTTAAGAAACAAAATGAGGAAGGGACAATTACCTATTTTTAGAGGGTCATGGATAGCGGATTACCCAGATGCAGAAAACTATTTTACGTTGTTTTATAGCAAAAATCCTGCACCACCCAATTATACCCAGTACACGTCAGATTCATATGATGAGAAGTACACCAGCGCTCTTTTAGAAAATGAAGATGCAAAAAGGTACGAAATGTACCAATCGATGGACAATTTACTGGTAGATGAAGCTCCTGTTGTCTTTTTATTCTATGACCAAACGGCTATTTGTACGCGTTCAAATATCAAAGGCTTAACTAAAAATGCTTTAAATTTGCTTGTCTTAAAGTATGTAAAAAAGGTTTAGATTAAGCTACTTTTTCCCTCATATTAGCTAAATTTACTATACAATCTAGTTTGCAAAGACGCTCTTTGAGTCTTTTCTTGCTAAAAGCTGAATTTTCGTGCTATTTACCCTATTTGGGTTAAAGCGTATTAATGCAGAAGTATTGGATCAAGACTTCACAATAAAACGATTAGAAATGTTCATTAGAATTATTGCTGCTTCTTTTTTGCTTGGGATTTTCATCTTTGGAAATATAAATGCTCAAGACCCCTGGAATACGACCAAGGCGGTTACAAATTATAAAACTGAATTAAAGCAATACCTCAAAAATATTGAATCCAATCCAAGGGATAAGGATCTATTGTCCAATATTGGAGAAGCTTATTTTTATATGAACCAGATGACTGAAGCCAAACAATGGTTTGCCAAAGCAGTTGATATAGCACCACTTGTGCAAAAGCATCAATTACAGTATGCAAAATGTCTAATGGCTCTACAAGATTATGGTGCGGCAAAAAATTGGTTTTTACTATATGCAGAAACAAACCCAGAAGTAGGGACGCATTATGCAGAAGCTGTAGACATTGCCATCGAAATGGGAAAAATAGCACCGATCTACACCTCGGAACATATCCCTTTTAACACCGCTGGTACAGAATTATCTACCTCTATTGTGGGAGACAGACTTTATTATCTAATAAAAAATTCTTTTAGTGCAAAATTAGTTTATGCCGATGGGATCAATGGGAATAGTCCACTCAGATATATGGGGGAGCTCAATACCGGTATTAAGTTGGATGATGTTTCTTGGTTCTCTTTTTCATCCGACAGGAAAAAAGTAGTTTACGTCAAGCAAAAGAGTTTTGTGGATCAGAGACAAATTCCAGAAGTTGGATTTAAAGGAAATCTTTTTATCGCAGATGTTAAAGCCGATGGCATGTGGATAAACGCGAAAGAGTTTCCACACAACAATCAAAATAATATTCTCTATCCTTCTTTTTCTGATAATGGAAATACGATCTATTTTGCTTCTGATAGACTAGATGGATTTGGAGGCTTAGATATTTATTACTCTTCAAAGAATTCCGGAAATTGGTCTTTTCCAATGAATGCTGGACCAGATATTAATACACCTGGGCATGAGATAAGTCCTTCTTATGTTAATGGCTCCCTCTACTTTTCTTCCAATTGGCATGAAGGTTTTGGTGGTTACGATGTGTTTAGAGCAGACCTTGCAAGTCCAGAAAATGTGCGTATTTTCCATCAAGGCAAAGGTGTAAATAGCTCAAGAGATGACATCGGTTTACAAATGACCTCAGATGGGAAAAAAGGATTCTTGGTTAGTAATAGACTAGGAACTGCTGGAGCTGAAGATTTGTATTCAATCCGAAAAGGAGGCATGAATGCTCAATTATACGTTTTCGACGCCCTGTTAAAAACACCTATTGTAACTGCAAACATTGATATGTCTACTTGCGGTGGGACGATGGCTAGCACAGATAGTCAAGGACGATTTGTTTTTAATCAAGCAACTGCAAATGATTGTAGCATAACAGTTTTTAAAGATGGCTATGAACCATATCAGTTAAGTCTGAATGGAAATTCAAATTATACGGTTTCTTTAAGCAAGACAGCAAGTACTTTAACAAGTACTTTAGATGGAATAGTTATTGACGAAAGTTCTGGATATATTTTGGAAAATGTAAATGTTACTGCAAGAGAAAATTCTACAGGCAAAGCATTTTCAGTCATTTCTGATTCAAAAGGCCAGTTTAATTTTGGATTGTCTGTAGGGAAGAATTATACTTTGACTTTTAGTAAAAGTGGATTTAAAACCACTGCCAAAGACATTCAAGTACAATCAAATTCAAGTCTTGGAATTACGAGCATGATGAAAAATAATTCATCTTCGGTCGTATCTAAGCCTAGTTCCCCTGGACCGATAATTAGTACTCCATCTACCTCAACAATGAGTGAAACTATGACTTATGCCGTACAAATTGCAGCAATAAAACCTGGAAAGCAGTTCGATCTAAATGGATACAAAACTTTAAATTCTGTAGGAGAGGTCTTTGTCCAAAATGGATCAGACTACAATAGAATAAGAGTAGGGAAGTTCAAGACAAAAGCAGAAGCCGAGCGTGCCAGATCAATAATTAAAAGTAAAGGGTATAAATCAGCTTATGTTGTAGAACAAGTTACACAGGCGACAATAAGTACTACTACTTCTTCGGTGATAAGAACTCCTGGTTCTTCTTCTGATTCTACAACTGATAAAAGTCCTGTTTACAATTCAGGTGCATCGCAGGAATATAGAATTAGGCTTGCTGCTCTAAGCAATCCTGAAAATTTTAACTATGCAACAGCACAACAATACGGCAAGGTTGAAACAACTCAAAGCAATGGCTTCACTGTGTTTTATGTTGTGGGGATAAAAGATCTTGAAAACGGCAGAATCTATTTGCAGCAATTGAAGAATAATGGTTTTTCAGACGCATACTTGGTACAAAATAAAAATGGAATCTTAAGCAAGGTCCGCTAAATATTAAATCCCCTATATTCTATTAGTTAGCTTTTAACTAAAGTAATATGAAAATTTGATATGCAGAACAAAACTATTGATCAGCTTAATAAGAAATATAAAACATTAAAAAGTGGAACAGCAGCTCTTGCTGGAATATTCATCGTCCTATTCATAGCCACTATTCACAGTTCTGTTATGCAAAAGACCTTTGATCTATTATTTGCGATGGCACTTAATAGTCAACTTTGAAATTGCTCAGATCTTGACAACTGATTTTCAACTGAGAAAACTATAGCTGTCCAGTATCCTGGTCCGTTACCACTTGTCAATTCGCCTTCAATTTGCTGACTCAAGAGTTTAATTAATTTTGTTCCAAAAGATTCTATAACAGAGATATTTTTTCCAACACCATTGTCGCTGACAGACAATTGCATCTTACCTTCCCTGATTTTTTTTAATGATACTGTGATCACCCCGTCTCGTTTTTCAGGAAATGCATACTTTAAGCTGTTTGTTACAAGTTCAGTAACAAGAAGGCCCAAAGGAATTGCTATATCTAATTCCATTTTTATAGGATCAATGTCATAAATACCTTCGATCTCATCTGGTTTATAGCCAAAAGAATCTATAAGATTTTTTACAAGAAGTTCAATATATCCTTGCATACCGATTCTTGATAGATCATTTTCTTCATAGAGTTTTTTGTGGATCAATGCCATGGATTCCACTCTTTGTTGAATTGCTTTCAAAGAACTTTTAGCATCAACATCATCGATACTAGCAGACTGTAAATACAGCAAGCTGGATATAGTTTGAAGATTGTTTTTTACACGGTGATGAATTTCCTTGATAAGCAGCTCGTTTTGAGCAATCTTTTCACTTATGATCACATTTTTTTCCTTTATGATAGCAGCTTCTTCTAGAAGAAGGGAATTACGAATATTTTCTTCCTGTTTCTTTAGCAACCATCTTATAAGTAAATAGATCAGAAAAGCATATAATAAAAAAGCCCACCATCTAAGCCATATTGGCGGATTGATATTTATGGCAACATCAGAACTTAGGGAATGCCAATTACCTTGATAATCTAAGGCCTTAAACTCAAATTGATATTTTTTAGGGAAGAAAAATGCTTTAAGATTCATATACTCAACAGAAGATATTTCGGTAGAATCTGACCAAACAGAATCAAGTCCTTTGAGCCTAGTTTTGTATAGAATTGTTTTTTGTTTCAGGCTATTTAATCCAATAAAACTTATGGTAACTTTGTTATCACCATATAAATTTTGTTCGACTTTTAGGTTTCTCACATAACACTTTAAGGAGTCGTTATTTGGGGTGTATTTTGATGGGTCAAATTTAATGAGTCCTCCAAAAGTACCGTAATACAAGTTATTACCATCCGAAAATAAACTTCTTGATTGAGATGAATTCGCATTGTCGATCAAGCCATCTTCTTCTTTTATATAGCCTAGAAAACTATATTTATCTTTATCAAATTTCATTAATCCACCATTAGAACCTGCCCATATATTCCCATCGTGCGCGGTGAGACAATAGGCACCTCCTTGGTCAATCTTATGCGTTAATTCATGACTTTCTTTTGAAAGAATATAAATGCCTTCTGAAGTTGAGATCCAAATATTGTCATCTACCTCCAAAATAGAATTCATTTGAAGAATGGTATCCTTTTTCCAGATCAATGGAATACGATGAAACAAACTATCGGATGAAGTAATTGCATTAATAGAAGCATTATAATTATGAAAACTATCTTTTATTTCTTCATATTTTTCTGTGGTCCATGGAAATGTTGTTTGGTGCAGTCCATAAGTAGAAGTGACATATAAGTATCCTTCCTTATCTTGGCATACCTCATTGACAAGGCCATTATTTTTAAAATTGTTTTTCTTATCAAGTACGATAACTTTTTGATCATCTACAATAATACATACAGTACTGTATATTGAACCAATAGCAGCTCCAACACAAGATTTATTTGAATCGCTAGAAGGAAAATTGAAGTACTTTTGCATACCCCAGATCGGCGATTTCCAAAATCCAATTCCATAGTTTGATCCAAATAAGTTAATGCTTGATTTTTCAACAACCATTTCAGGTTTCACATCCAATGGATAAATACAATCTATTAGTCCTGAAGCTTTGCTTGTGATCCACAGTCGTTTTTTATTGTCTATTGATACGGCATATATTGCGTTAGAACTCAAGCCTTTTGCGATGTTTATAATTTCGTTTTCACTAGTTTTTTCATTAATTAAATTTATGCCTTTATTTGTTGAAGCTATTAAAATGCTATCCTTTTCATTTAGAAGAACCCCTTTATTTACAGAAGTAATTCTATCATCCGCAAGTTTGATCTTAGATTTGCTATTATAAGTTTTTAAAGCAGCATAATCTCTTTCAAGCGAGTAAAAACCACCTTCAGCAGTTATCCACACGTTGTCTTTGCTATTTTGTATTGAAAATATCCTCAAAATATCAAGCCCTTCTTCCGGTCCAACCAGCCTGTGTGTAAATTTAGGATTTAGTTGAACTTCAAATACACCATTGTTGCCAATTCCAAGTATTTTATTATTTCCAAAAGGATATGCACCTAAGGCCCCGCCAGAAACAAAATATTCTGTTAGCTCGTTTTCTGGATTTATGTAAAATAGTTTTTCTGTATTTCCTCCCCAGATCCCTCCCAATGAATCTGTAAAATATAATCGTCCAGGCACGGTACCCTTTACCATTGTTGAGTCAGTAGTATAAATCCCTTCCTTAGAATAGATATGTCTTATAATTGATCCACGGTAACCTAGTGTTACAAAATCTACTTCATTTAGAAAACATGCAGAGCGGATAAAGGATGACTTTATTGAGTCAGGTGTACTTACTATAGTATCTGCACTAAATGTAAGGTCATCAGAATAATAATAGTGTATCAAGTTATGATTTTCTTCCACCAAAAAATCTCCGGAAGCATTGAATTTTATGTTAAAAGCTCGAGGACCATTTGTCGCCAGTTCAACATCAAAATGAGTTTTTACAAAGAAGATAGAATCTGATATCATATCTATCCCGACAGGTCTATTAGAAACAAAGAGACCTGCTTTTTCTTTGGTAGTTGTTCGTGCTCCAAACCAAATATACCCCAATTGATCTTGCCAGATTTTTTGAATGAGACATCCTTCAGGTATATTTTTGTTAAAGATCTCCGTGTTCTTTCCATCATATCTGACTATCCCTTTTCCATAAATGCCCATCCATAGAAATCCATTCTTATCTTCGGTCATCGAAACGGCACTTGAACCTTCAATTGCCGTACCTTCAAAATTGTGTTTTAAAAATGGAAATTCTTGACCAGAGACTAGTTGGAAGAAAGAAATTATGAATAAGACAGTAGCAATTATTTTATAAATGGTTTGCTTTGCTGTAAACATCTACCTTCTTTTATTGATTAATAACAATTATTAAAAAAAAATTGATTCGATAATAAAACATTATCAAACTACTTTCAATCTGGTAAGCACTTCTGTTTTATAACTTTTGCTCATGGGTATACTGATATCGTTAAAGAATAGATAGCTGTCATCAAAACCGTCAATTTGGGAAATATTAGCCAAAAATGATCGATGAACTCGAAGAAAGCAATTGGAAGCAGCTTTGGCTTCAAACGTTTTTAGTGGTACTGAAAGTAAATAATCCTTTTTCTTTGTCCTAAGTTTGCAATAGTTTCTATCTGCTTCAACATACAAAATATCTGCCATTGGAAGTCTAACCATCCTATCTTTATCTCTTACAAAAATGCTGTCTTTGTAATTTAATTCACCGCTTATTTCATCATCATCCTGAGGGTCATCAATCTCGAAAGTCAAGCGATTTGCGATCAATTCTATATTTCTTAAAAGCTCTTCTTCTTTAAATGGTTTTGTTAGAAATGCATGAGGCATGGCATCCTTTGATTTTTCAAAACTAGCGTGATCTACGTTTGAAGTGAGAAATATTACTGGTGTACTCGTTGTCTGTCTTATGATCTTAGCCGTTTCTATGCCATCAAGTTGACCGGCCAAATTGATATCCATCAAGATTAGATCTGGCTTTTTCTCTGCGACTATGCCAGGAACTAATTCTCCTTTTGCAATAATATCAATCACTGAATACCCACTTGAATTCAATACTTGTTCAATATGGCTTGCAATTATAAATTCATCTTCTACGATTAAGACTTTTATTTTATCCATAGTTCTATTTAATTTAGATTGTTTTCATTACTACTTCAAGATATAAATAAAACCTTTCATTCGCTTTATAGTACGGGAACCAAAATGATTCATTCGGACAGTGAAAAGGGCCATTCGTCCTGAGTACAAAGCTTAGGGGCACTAAACAGGCTTTTCGGGTAGTGAAAAGGCTCATTCGGAAGATAGTCCTTGTCTGACGTTAGGTTTAAGCCTACCTTTATGAAGAACAGCTAGAGTACTGAACAGAGTACTAAGTTAAATTTGAAACTATGGCGCCAAAAAACATTCTCTTTGTATCAAAAGATCTTATACTGGTCAATCACTTAATTTTAATTCTTACTAATATTGGGTACTATGACTATACCATCATTCAAAATATTGAAGAAGGTAGAGAGTTGCTAAGGTTTTCTAAATTTGATCTGATTATTTTTCATAACCAAGATTTAAAATTTCTTCTTGGCCCCAAATTTTACTCCTTCGCAAAAGGTGCTAAGTTGATCGTGCTTGGTAAAATGGATGATGAAATGTTAGGTATTATAAAACTTGATAAGGAGAGAAAAATACATAACCTCAGAATTCCTTTTGTTTCTTTTGAGATCAAAAAGATTTTCTCAGAAACTTTATGCGCCTAAAATAATATCTTAAGAATAAACTAGTTAGAAAATTTAGTAACTCTTAAGATGGTTTTTGTTGCATGGGTAACCTTAAAACGTTCGTCAATCCTATGGCATGATACCCAACATATTTTTTCATTTATAGTAAATATCGGTATGCGCTCTTTTTCTATTCTATTGATGCCACTGTTTATAAAAAAATCTTGCAGCTTTTGATGCTTTCCATTCATTCCTAAAGGCTGAAATTTATCACCTTCCCTCCATGTCCTAATAGCCATAGTACCTATCAAAGTATCTAGATCTAAATAAGCAATATGCTTGTCCTTTTTTAATTCAAAGTCAGTACTAACTTTTATTAGCGCTAATTCAAAGTCGACCCCATCAAATGTAACCACTTCGTCTCGGGGAGAAAAGATTACCGTTTCTTGAATAGGCTTTACGGATGTCGTGATCATTAATTGGGACCTATCAAATAGCATTTGATATTGATCCGAAAAGAATTGCTGGCCAGTGCCTTTGGCGCCAATTTTCATAATGGATTCAACCGAATCATATGAAAAACCATAAGCGTTCAAAATTTCAAACAATAGGGTAGAAGGTGTTATATGATTTCTCAATCCTGCGACATCAATATAAATATATCCATTCTTCACAGAAACAATATTTTCTCTAGCAGTCCGTATAGCTTCCTCATAGATGAGCCTCGCTTCTTTCAAATATTTAATACTTTTTCCAGCGTTTGAGATAAATTTAGGATTCATGTCTTCAATCGCAGGTATGACCTTATTCCTTATTTGGTTTCGCTTATAGTCATTCTTTGCGTTTGAATCATCTTCTCTATAAGGCAGATTAATTTCCATGGCAAAATTCAAAATTTCACTTTTGCTAAAATTAGACAAAGGCCTTATAATTTTTCCATTTTGAATGGGGATTCCGCTCAGTCCTTTTATACCAGTTCCTTGACTGAAGTTGTAAATAAAAGTCTCAATGCTATCATTAAGGTGATGGGCGGTTGTTATGTAGTCGAACTTATGTAATGATTCGAGATCATAAAACCATTTATATCTCAGATCTCTTGCCACCATCTGAAGGGATCGAGCATTATTTTCCAAAATAATTTCCTTTGTGTTGAATTGCTTAATATAGACGGTTATTCCTTTTTGTATTCCCTTTTGAAGAACAAACCTTTCATCTTCTTCAGAAGCTGCTTTTCTCAATTTATAATTGCAATGCGCTATCGCAAAATCCAATTTAGATTGATAAAAAAGCTCTAGCAGTAACATAGAGTCAACTCCGCCACTAACTGCGAGCAAGAATTTCTTATCTCTATATTTTGGATCCAGTTTGAAGATGTAAGCTTTAAACTTATCAAGCATAGCGTATACCGATTCTTTTGCTCAAAAGTATAAATTATTTATGGTGGAATGGAATTAATAAAAAGGGGTTAGATAAAAGGGCTATCTAGAAAAATCTCACTTCAGGCCAAAAAAAAACCCGTAAATTAATACGGGCTGAAACGAATCTTACAATTTTTTAACCAAAACTTACTAAACTAAATACAAATAGTGTGCCAACGAATGATAAGCTATGGTTTGATTTTTTTTTTAGGAGGCTATAAAAGTACTTTGCACAGTAATTATAGGGTTTACATCCCTTGATACTGTATTATTTTTTACTGCCACATAGTTTCTATTGGTTTCCGCTTCTAATCGGTCCCTCTGTACCATTGTAATGTCAAAACCATATTTTCTTAAAAAATCAACTACCTTATCATCAGCTGGCATTTCAGCAGGACCTTCAAATATTATAGTTTTTAGCTTAGGATTGTCCAGTATTTTGGTTGATCCTTGAAAAACAGCCAATTCTAGGTCTTCAACATCAATTTTAATAATATCTGGGTACGGCGCTAATTTTTGATCCACAATATAGTTACCATCGCAACTAAGGATATGAATTCCTAAGTCCTTAGTATCTTCTAATTTCATAAAACTTGTTCTACCAGCATTGGCAGAAGTAGTGTAAATGTTGTTGACTTCTATTTGTTTGGATAGCCCAAAATTGAACTTTAACAGCCTGATTTCAGGGTTTAAAGTTTCATTTGTGGCTAATTTCATGAAATTTGAGTGGAAAGGCTCAAAGCAACATACTGTAGAGGTAGGAAAGACCTTTTTGAAGGTCAAACTATGGAGTCCAACATTTGCACCTATGTCCCATAAAACTGGTTGAGAAATCCCTTGAGCCGCTGAAATAAGTCTATCTATTACTTCTGGTTCGTAATATCCAGTAGCTATTATCTCTTTTTCTAGATACTCTTCAGGATCTAACTTCATATTAACGCCATATGCGTTTTTTACCAAGATCTGGTGTTTGTCAAATAACCTACTTAGGAAACCTGAACCTGGTATTTTTCTGCGCAGCATTGCTGCAATTATTTTATCAAGCAATATCGGTATATTAGGATGTAAGGGCTATAAACAAAGATATAACAATTTCTTTACATGTCAATATTACATATACACTTTAACATTATTTGTTATTTTAATATATACTGCATTTGACCAAGCTGCTATTAATATTCTTTTTGACCAATATAAAGCAAAAACGTCACCAGATTCAAAAATTTATCAATGAAAAAAGGCTACCAACAATATTTGTTAGTAGCCTTTTTTATATCTCTAATTAAAGATTTATTATGATCTCAGTGCTTTTGAAAATGATTTTTTCTTAGTCTCTTTCTTGATTGACGCCTCTCCAGTAAGGTCTGACATCACTGGTGTTGCGATAAATATAGAAGAATATGTACCAACAAGAATACCCACCAATAAAGCAAAAGCAAAGCCTCTTATTGATCCGCCTCCAAATATGAAAAGTATCAATACCACAAACAATGTCGTGACCGAAGTTATCACAGTTCTACTGACTGTGGAGTTGATCGCCTTGTTGATGATATCTTTTTTAGAAAGTCCTGTATAAGTTCCCATGAATTCTCTAATTCTATCAAATACAACAACTGTATCGTTTATAGAGTAACCTATAACGGTCAATATCGCGGCAATAAATGCTTGATTGATCTCCATTGCAAATGGCAAAATTCCATGGAAGATTGCAAAAATACCAAGTACAATTACCGTATCATGAAATAAGGCAGCAACCGCCCCCATACTGTATTGCCATTTTGAGAATCTCAAGAATATATACAAGAATATGAACAACAAAGAAAAGATAGTTGCCCACTTTGCAGAACTAGTAATGTCATCTGCTATTGTAGGTCCTACTTTAGAAAATGCTGTTACGTGTGTACCATCACCATCTGGATCTTTAAAGTTATCAAGATCGATCGTTCCTCCAGCAATAGCATTTATTCCTTCGTGTAACTTGTCAATTACAGCTTCTGCAGCTCCATTACCTGTATCATTGATCAAGTATGATGTAACTACATTGTAAGTATTTTCTGTGTCGACAGCTTTTACTGTTGTTGAAACACCAAACACTTCCGGCAAAGTTTTTCTTAGATCTGCTGCAGTTACAGATGTACCTTCTTCAAATTGAACATTGTAGGAATAGCCGCCTTGGAATTCTACGCCATATTCAAATCCTCTGAAGATGATTGCTGCAAAACTTAATGCAAGCAAAACCAAAGAAACTCTGTAAGCCATTTGCTTTTTACCTAGCCAATCTATATCAAGGTTTGCAAACATATTTTTAGAAGTGGCAGTCCAGAAACTCAAGTTGTTTCCTTTTCCGACCCACCAGTCGATAATTAATCTACCAACTAGAACAGCTGTAAAAACTGATAATGCAACACCTATTGCCAGTACAACTGCAAATCCTTTAATAGGTCCTAGACCAAAATAAATCAAAATAAATGCAACCAACATCGTTGTGACGTTTGCATCGATGATAGCAGAGTAGGAGGCAGAAAAACCATCTTGTATGGCCACCCTTAGTTTCTTACCATCTCTTAATTCTTCTCGTATCCTTTCGTATATGATCACATTAGCATCCACGGCCATACCTATGGTAAGCACGATACCTGCGATACCTGGTAGCGTTAGTACTGTACCGAAAGAAGCTAAGGCTCCAAAGATGAAAAAGATATTTAACAGCAAACAAATGATAGAAACAATACCACCACCACCATAATAAAATATCATAAATAAGAATACCAATCCAAATCCAATAATTAAGGAAGTGATCGATCTTCTAATATTTTCTTTACCAAGAGAAGGTCCTACCAAAGATTCTTGGATAATTCTTGTTTCAGCTGGTAATTTACCGATCTTCAAAATAGAAGAAAGATCTTCCCCTTCTTGCATCGTGAATGAACCAGAAATAGAAGAACGTCCACCTAGAATCGCACCATTTCTCAATCCTGGTGCAGAAACAACTTCATCATCTAAAACGATGGCAATTTCTCTTTGCCCATTTTCGTAAGCATATTGTGTCATTGAGCCCCAGATAGTAGCACCCTTGGAGTCCATGTTTAAAGATACTTGTACCTCTCCAGTAGTAGGATCAGTTTGTACTCTTGAATCTGTGATGTGATCACCACCTAAAGGCGGCTTTCCATTGTTATTCGTAACTTTAATGGCATACAATGCATATTGCTCTTCACCTTCGAGATCACCCGATGTAAATTTAGTAGGTTTTCTACCCCACAAAAACTTAGTTTTTGGGAATTTACCTTTTACTTGTTCGAGTAGCTCAGATATTCTGGTTGTCTTATTCTTATCTGCAAAACCAATATATGTTGGTCCGTATACGCCATTGTTGAAAGTCATTTGTTCCGCTATAGGACCTCCGTTAGATGCAGGATCGATAGGAACTTTCTCCATTTCAAATCTAGAACTATCAACATTCCCTAAACTGTCTGTAAATGGATAGATCTTTTCTTCCCTGAACTGTTCTACAGGTTCATCAGAACCTGATTTTAAACTTTGGTCTGCTTGCAACAATGTTTGATAGAAATCTACATTAGAAACACCCACCTTGTCTGACACACGGTATACAGGCCAAAACTCCAATTTAGCTGCAGCTTGCAAAAACTGTCTAGCTCTTTCAGGATTATCGATGCCTGGAAGCTCTACAGCAATGATATCTCTAGCAGCATCCAAAGTAACGTTGGGTTGTACAACACCAAGTTTGTCAATTCTTTGTTTTAGTCTGTTGAATGTCAGCTCAACTGTTTCGTTAGCTCGTTCTCTCAATAATCTAAATATCTCACCATCTGAGGTCTCTCTGTTTATTTGATCTTTCAAAGAAGGATTTCTTTGTAGGATGGTAGAAAGTTTAGCACCTGATGATGACGACTCTTGACGCCAAGCATCAGCAAATAAAGATATATAATCTGATTGTGCGCTTTGTTGAGCTGCTGTAGCTTTATCTAGAGCTGCTCTAAAAGTCTTATCGTTTGTATTCTCTGCCAATCCTAGTAAATATTCTCTTAGGTCGACTTGCAATAATACACTCATACCACCAACTAGATCAAGACCACCAGCCAATTGCTTTGACTTCAAGTCTTGGTAAGTGTACTTAGAGATCATTGGGATGCTCAAAACTACGTCTGAAGAGGTAGAATCTAAATAATTGATTCTAGCCGCTTTGTAAGCATGTTTCTTTGCAACGCCATCCTCGTAATTTACAACTTTTTGAGCTGCATATTCCTCGGCACTTCGCTCTATGGATCTTGTAGGTAGCAAGATGGAATATTGCCAAATACACACTAGTGATATCAGCACCAAAAAAAGCACAATTATTCCTTTTCCCTGCATTTGTTTTAAATTAAAATTTTTAAAAATTATTATTTATTGTTTTTCTGCGAAAAACTCCGCAAATATAAAGGTTTTACTTTATTTATACGCTTTTGTTGCGGCTAACATTTCACCCAAAGACATATATTTTTTATGCAATTTTGTATGCAACGCAATTAAGCTATTTATATAGCGAAGGATGTACCAATTTCTTTAGTTTTTTGCCATTTTACTTTTATATTGCTACTTTATTAAATTTACCTAACGCTTTAAATTCCGAAAATGGGCTTATTTGACTTTTTTAAAAAGGCTGGCGCAAAGGCCAACACTGATGCAAATAAAACAACTAACAACACCCCTCCGCCAGTCCCTGACATTGATATCGCTTTTGAAGAAAAATTAAAGACTCAGAAAAAAAATCATCTCACAAGTTTGGTAAACAGTCTTGGTCTTAACATTAAAGATTTTGACGTCGATTATAATGACAATAAAGCCACTGTCTATGGACAAGTAGAAAGTGATGAAACTGCTACAAAAATCTTATCTGTACTAAATAAGGCGGACGGGATAAATTATGTCGACAACAGAATTTCAGTTGTACCACCTGCAATGTCAACTTATGTGGTTAAAAAAGGAGATTCTCTCTCAAAGATCGCCCAAGAACTTTATGGCGATCCAATGAAGTATAAAGAGATTGCTGCAGCAAATCCAGAGTTGATCAAAGATCCAAACATGATCCACGCCGGATGGGAACTTAAGATTCCTAAATTATAAAAGGTTAATTATGTGTCATGTGCGTATTTAATACGTTAATTCTACCTCTTATTGTATAAAACTTCAGAAGATAAAGATAATTTCAAATAATCTAATTAAAAAAGGCGCCCCTAAATGGAGCGCCTTTTTTATCTAGTAACTATCAACAAACTACTACATTAATATGCTATAGTACTTAGATCTACCATAAAACTATTGATTCCCTTAGTTTTCAAAACATTGTTCTGAAAAGAAGACGCTGAATCTTTTGTGTAGAAGGGCCCCAACAAAATTTTGTAAGAGGTAGATTTAGCACTTTTACCCTTTTCCATGCTCATTAATACATTGTCAAAATTATTTCCTTGCATTCTTGCAATTTCTTTCATAGCATTTTCGTAAGTAGAATAGATGCCAATTTGTAGACCATAACCCGCCTTTTTAGGCTTGTGCAAACTTATTTTATATAGATCGTGAGATCTAAAGTTTGCAGAATTTAAACGCTGCATAGCGTCTGAACCCTTGCTTACAAATTCTTCTTTTTGTGCAGCAGGTGCTTTATAAACTGGTGCCGCAGGTGCCTGTTCTACAGGTATTTGCACTACAATTTGTGCTGGTGCGTTGGTATTTGGCGGAGTTACAGTTGCAGGTGTAGTTTGTGTAATTATCTGACCAGCTTCAATGTTGTTAACTGCTGGTTTTTGAGTGGCAACGATACTCTTGTCACCATCTCTTGCTACAGAAATCGTAACTCTTGCTTCCTTATCAATGCCCAAGTGCTTCGCTGCTGCATTGGATAGGGTGACAACATAACCAGACATAAAAGGACCACGATCAATGACCCTTACTTTGATTCTTTTACCATTGTCTAATCTGATGACATTTAGGAATGTTCCAAATTCGTAAGATTTGTGTGCTGCAGTAAAAATTGCTTTATCATACCGTTCATTCGAGGCAGTCCAACTGCCATCAAAATCATCGCTAAATACATTCGCCAAGCCTGTTTCTTGACTGGTAGCACTAAAACTGAGAGATAAGCATAATGCAATGCTCAAAAATTCTGCTAAAAATTTCATAACCGACTGAATTATAAATTGTAAAAGATTATAGAATTAATTAAAGTGTAAATATATCAATTTCATTAAGAATTATTGAATGCCTTCCCTTACATTTGAAAATTATTAGCTAATTGAAGAGCCATTTGATTGATAAATTCTGATCTTAAAATCCATCTTATTTCTTTTGATGTCCCTTACCCTCCCAATTATGGGGGCATAGTGGTGGTTTATTATCACCTAAAATCACTTAAAGAATTGGGAGTTTCTATAACGCTTCATTGCTTCAAATACGATAATAATCCAGAAGCAGAAATGCTATTACAGTATTGTGACCAAGTTCACTACTACAATCGTAAAAAATCGTTTTGGAAGCAGTTCTCAAAAACTCCGTTCATCGTCAACACAAGAATGCCTAAAGAATTGCTTAATAATTTGAATCAGGATCAAAAACCTATTTTTTTCGAAGGCATTCATACAACAGGTTTTGCAACACATCCAACCCTTGCAGATAGAATTAAAATAATTCGAATGCATAATATAGAATGGCAATACTATAAAAGCTTGAAAGAAATAGATGTCGATAACTGGAAGCGAATTTTTTTCCATCAAGAAAGTAAAAAACTTAAGAAATTTGAAAGAGATATCATCGAATCTGCCCAATTGGTGCTTTGTCTTTCCTCGACAGATACAAGTTATTACAAGAAATTAAACCACAACACGCATTATATCCCTGCTTTCCATCCCAATGATGAGGTTAATAGTTTGGAAGGAACGGGCGACTACGCCTTATTTCATGGCAAATTATCAGTGCCAGATAATGAAAAGGCTGTGATATTTCTTTTGAAGCAAATTTTCAGCCGAACCAAATTCCCTTTCAAGATCGCTGGTTTAGACGCCTCAGATTCTCTCAAAAAAGAGATAGCTTCCTTTGATAATGCTGAATTGATCGAAAATCCTTCTGGCAAGGAGATGGTGAGCCTCATTCAAAATGCTCAGATCAATCTGTTGTGGAGCTTTCAATCCAATGGACTTAAGCTAAAACTCCTACATTCATTATTTAATGGCAGGCATTGTTTGGTAAATGATCATATGGTATCTGAGGATACTAACTTATCTGATCTATGTTCCGTTGCAAATTCTAAGGAGGAGATGGTAAGAAGGCTGAATGAGCTAAAAAATCTTCCTTTCTCTGATGATTTGATAAAAAATAGAATGGAAGTGTTAACAAAATACTTCAATAACTCAGAAAACGCTAAGAAAACAATAGAATTGATAAAAAAACTTACTTTCAATTAAAACTGAAAGTTCTGAATTTTGTTGTAATTTTGATTCTTAAGCTACAAAATATATTTATATAACAAAAATCGGAGTTCCTCATGCAATTAATGGAGAAATCTACAAAACCGGTCTTAGGTGAAATTACTCAAAAAGTTGAAAAAGGTCAGCGCATTTCAGCATCTGAAGGACTATATCTGTTTGAGTCAGCTTCCCTCGCCGAAGTGGGTTATTTAGCTAACCTAATTAGAGAGCGAAAACATGGACAAAAAACATATTTCAATCGTAATTTCCATATTGAGCCTACTAATGTTTGTTTGTACACGTGTACTTTCTGTTCTTACTCCAGACTTATCAAAAAAAGAGAAGAAGGGTGGGAGTATTCTATGGAAGAGATCTTAGACTTAGTCAAAGCCTACGACAACAAACCAGTTACCGAAGTACACATTGTAGGAGGTGTTTTGCCTCAATATGATCTAAAATTTTATTCTGACCTATTTAAAGAGATCCGAAAACATCGACCTGAGTTGCATATTAAGGCTTTGACTCCTGTTGAATACCACTATATATTTAAAAAGGCTAAAGTATCTTATGAAGAAGGTATGAAGCAAATGCTAGATGCAGGTTTGGATTCTATGCCAGGTGGGGGAGCCGAGATCTTTCATCCAGAAATAAGAGATGAAATTGCTGGTGGCAAATGCTCTGCAGATCAGTGGCTAGAAATACATAAGATCTGGCATCAATTGGGGAAGAGATCAAATGCAACCATGCTTTACGGCCACATAGAAAACTACAGTCATCGAATTGATCACTTGGAAAGATTGCGAGTACTTCAAGACCAAACTGGAGGCTTTCAGACTTTTATTCCCTTGAAATTTAGAAATAAAGGCAATCAGCTTTCTCATGTTCCAGAAGTAAACATGATAGAAGACTTAAAGAACTACGCGATCAGTAGAATCTATTTGGACAACTTCGATCACATAAAAGCTTATTGGCCGATGATCGGTAGAACCACCGCTCAAATGTCCTTAACTTTTGGGGTAGATGATATTGATGGAACGATAGACGATACGACCAAGATCTATTCCATGGCTGGCTCAGAAGAAACCAATCCTGCACTATCGACTTATGACCTTGTCAATCTGATTAGGATGGTTAATAAGGAGCCTATAGAAAGAGATACCCTTTATAATGTAGTTACTGATTTTACAGATCACAAATTTGAAGAAGATTCTATATATAAAGGATACACTTCATTGCCTGTAGTAAATAACTAAATGCAAGAAAAAACAGATAAGCATGTTTACCTGATCAGACATGGTCAAACAGAATTCAATAAACTGAAAATAGTACAAGGATCGGGAGTCGATTCTTCCTTAAATGAGGTTGGTATGTTACAAGCCAAAAAATTTCACGCTGTTTATAGGGGTGTCCCTTTCGGGAAAATATTTGTATCGAATTTGAAACGAACTTTCGAAACAGCAAAGCCATTCATTGATATGCAAATTTCTTATGAGAAAATGGAGGAACTCAATGAGATTTCCTGGGGTATCTATGAAGGCAAGCCATCTTCGAAAGAAATGCACAAAGTCTACCAAAAGCTCAATAAAAATTGGGACAATGGCAACTTTGACGAAAGGTTAGAGGGCGGAGAATCAGCTCAAGAATTAATGGATAGATTGCAGGTTGCAGTTGATATCTTCAAATTTGAGACTGCTAAAGATTTGTTAGTGGTTTGTCATGGTCGTGCTATGAGATGCCTCGTTTGTATGCTTCAAAACGATAGCATCAAGAATATGTCAAAAGTCGAACATTTCAATACAGGTCTTTACAAATTTCGATATGAAAATGACCGATTTAAATTGATTTTACAAAACGATACAAGCCATCTAGATTAAAAAAAGATTATGAAGAAATTGAAAATGATGGCAGTAAGTTACCTCAATACTAAACCTTTTCTATTTGGTTTGAAGGCCAAAGGATTAGAAGACGTATTCGATATTGATATAGATTATCCAAGTAAATGTGCGGAGAGACTAAAGAATGAAGAGGTTGATCTAGCGCTAGTGCCAGTTGCTGTATTACCGGAATTAGGAACTTACCATCTAGTAAGTGATTATTGCATAGGATGCGATGGTGAAGTAAAAACTGTTTGCATTTTCTCTCACAAACCACTAGAGCAGGTGAAACAAATATACCTTGATTTCCATTCTAAAACATCTTTAGCCTTAGCTAAGATCTTGCTTAAAGAATATTGGCAAATGGATATTCCTATGATCGATTTGAACTTGCCAATTGGGCAGGAATATGGCGAGGATACTGCGATAGTGGCTATAGGCGATAAAACGATAGCTCTTTCCGAATATTATCGATATACTTATGATTTGGGCGCATATTGGAAGCAATTGACGGGGTTGCCATTTGTATTTGCTGTGTGGGTGAGCAAGAAACCAATAGATCCATTGATTAAATTGAACTTAGAGGAGGCTTTTGCGTTTGGATTAAAGAATATTGAGTCTGTAATTAAGAGTTTACCTGCTCAAAATGAAAACTTTGATCTCAAAAAATATTATGAAAAAAATATCTCATATGATCTTAATGCTTTAAAATTGAAGGCCCTGGCTCTGTTTTTATCTAAAATAAGATCTAATGAAAGCACTATCTCAGATAAAATACTTATTGCATAACATTAATTTTTTTATACTTTTGTGCTTATTATTAAATTCTTGTGGTTCTGATCAAGAGCAACAAAGATTAGAGTTAATAGATAACCAAATAGCTTGGTTTAACGAGGGTCAACCCACTTTTCCAAAAGAAGTAAGGTGTAGCTGGATCAGTAAAGATGACAAAGAGCGTATAAGTATCACTGGTTTTACAGGCTCTGAAGGCATTATGCTTCTTATTTATCCTGAATATTCCAATATAAAAGGCGAATACAAGATGGAAGGTGAAAATTCTATCATGTTAAATAAAAAAGAAGGCGGTCAATTGGCAGTCTTTCTATCTGGAGCATGTAAACCAGTGACCGGAAAGGTAGTAATTACGGAACATGACAAAAAAAATAATACTGTTTCAGGTTACTTTGAGGGAAATTTATGTCCTAAGGGTAAGTTTATACTCCACAAAAACACTTCTATAAGAGGAGGAGCGTTTAAAAAAGTGAAATATTTAAAATAATACTAGAGCATTATTTAATATTAACCCAACACAAAACACAATTTCTAATATGCAAGAAGCAATATTTGGTGGCGGATGCTTTTGGTGTTTCGAAGCAGTTTATCAAGACTTGATAGGTGTGAAAGAAGTAATTTCTGGTTACTCAGGCGGGCACGTAGAAAATCCTACTTACGATGAGGTTTGTAGTAAGAATACAGGACACGCTGAGGTCGTAAAAATAACTTACGATCCAGAACAAATAACATACAATCGTCTATTAGCACTCTTTTGGATGTCGCATGATCCGACAACTCTGAATCAGCAAGGAGGAGACAAAGGACCACAATACAGATCAGTCATATACTACTTAGATGAAAAGCAGCATAATCTTGCTCTAAAGACTAAAAAGGCTGTAGAGGACTATGAAATATGGCCTAACCCGATCGTCACAGAAATAAAACCTAAAATAAATTTCTATTCCGCGACTGAAGATCATCAGAATTATTATAAGCGAGTGGGGTCTGAAAATTCATACTGCACCTATGTAATTTCTCCAAAAGTCGGAAAATTAAAGGCGAAGTTTCCTGAATTGTTTAAGGATAGGAATTGAAATTGATAAATTATTACTCAAGGCATAATGCACTGATTGCGTTATTTTCAAGATAATCCTTTGTGCTCCTTTTCAATGATTGTTTCACTCGATTGCTGGTTGCTAATATGCCTGTTAGGTTTAGGTGAGGCTTGACTATTAGATCTATTTCGCTGCCATTTTTGATATTGCCTAAAGATCATTGGTCCAAACAACAATAGCATTCTCATTAGTCCTTTCATAATTAGTTATTTATACCTTTTAGACTGTGATTTACAAGAATAGTCTCTTCTTATCAATTAGCGAGACGTGGTTATACGGCAACTACTAAAAATTACTGGTTGCTTTTCCTTTTATAAGAAGTTCGTTTTTTGCTTTATATATAAAATATTTTGTTTTAAATAGGTGTTTTATATTCAAGGACAAGCGCGTCATAGACAGCACAGCAAAACTAAGATTTTACACATATAATGAAAAAAGCAGTTTGGACACTATGCCTTCTCATGGTTTTCTTCCATCAATTAGAAATTGGTGCAGGCTTGGCAAACGGTAATCTCATCTTAGTAAAAGATTCTATCATTGTACTGGCACTAGTCATTTTTTTATTTGTTTTTCACGATGATGGCGAAAATAATTTCTTCCTACATATGGCAAAATCAGGTCAAATTGCTATGTTTGCTTTGCTCCTTTATTTACCTATTAACCTCATTGCCTCTTTGCGATTTGAAGGGAATCTCAATAATTCAATCAGTTCTTTATTATCGGAATTACCCAAGATGATTTCCTCTTTTATCATAAATGCCGTTTCATTAATTCCATTGGTCGCGATCGCCTCCTTGATCTGTTTTTTCTTTCTTTTGAGAAAAAAGAAGGCTGCTGTAAAGCTTGAAGATCACTTTATTGATCCAGAACGAAAAGATTGAATTTTTAGGATGTTTTAATTTAGAGGCATCAATTTTAACACTAAACATTCCTTATCAATGATCAATTTTAATTTTCTGAACAATATAGCTCGCCGAAGTTTTAGCGTATAAGAGCAAATTCTACCTTTCACTTTTTCGAACAGTACGGTTACCTTAAAATTTTAGTAAACATAAATGCACTATCGTGATACTGACTTGTATTTTGTGTTATTCGCCAACAGGTTGAATCTCACCACCTACTTCCGCCCCGACCTTTCCAATTTTATTCCAATCTATATTTCTAGAGTAATACATCACACTGGCAAGCACCAAGAGTAATCCAATACTTCCAGCAAGCAAAGCAAAATCTTCTAATTGCAATATGGTATAAATAAAGGCAAAAATGGCACAGAGTATCGCAGACAAAACGACAGCCAAGAACTTCGTTTCCAAAATGGTAGAAGAATAAGTACCGATCAAACCTATAATCGCCCAAGAGGAAATAAAATAAGCAGTATTAAATCCTAGATGTTCAGAAAGAGAAAGCAACAGGATGTAGAATATAGAAATGGCCAAGCCAATAAAAATATAATGCATCGGATGTACTTTTTGTTTGTTGAGTACTTCAAAAAAGAAAAACAATAGGAAGGTCAAAGAAATGACCAGGAGGGCGTATTTAGCTGATCTAAAGTTTTTAGCGTATTCATCTACCGGCTGCATAAGCTCAAGTCCGAAAGATGATTGCAACAGATTCTGCTTTTCATTGATCCAAGATTGAGGATAATTTCTATTCAGATCCAATATCTTCCAAGTAGCAGTAAACCCGTCTTCGGTAACGGTGTGGTCATCAGGTAAAAAAGAACCCATAAAGGATGGTGACCCCCATTTCGAATTCAGGACAACAATTGTTTCTTTCCCAATGGGACCAAAGGTAAGCGCATTGCTACCATTTAAATTCAAGTTAAAATTGAATGCGAGGTCATTTTGTTCTGGATTAATGACTACTGGAATCTTAACTCCAGAATTAAAACCGTTTATCTTCTCAATCCCAGGCTCCATTCTGTAAGAATGATCGTTAAATTTGATCGCTATTTCGTCATTGATTCCTCCCATGTCTGGAATAGAAACCTGAAGGAATGCTTTGTCTAATAATATATTATCATTTTCGATCCCAAACTTTTCAAAGTCGGGTTGTTCAAAAGTACCTTGACAGTTGATAAGTGCTTGATAGAGCACAACATTGTAGATGCCCCGTTGTCTATTTTCTGGATTTATTTCCCCATTGATTTTGAGTTGCTCTGGCAAAAAGTGACTGTATTTTATTGATTCAAAGACATCTCCATCTTTATTTTCAAAATAAGTTTTATATGGAATGGTCAACACTGGTCCTACTATTTGTTGTCTGTTTCCCCACTTACTACTTACTTCTTGGATGACAGATCGTTGGTTGCGATTTCTTTCTTGTATGAGATCTTTTATCAGCGTATTAGGAATCATCAATAAAATGATGATAAGGCCTATGTTTGAAATTTTGATTAACAAAGATTGTTTTATCCAATTTCGAATTTTTAGGACTACAGATTCTTTTGAGTTATTCATATCGCAAATTTTAGGTTGTTGAATAACTGCAATATGGGGTGAGATGGGCGCTATATTACTAGTAGTCTATTATTCGTAGGGGATGGGGTAGTAAGTGTTACAAATATTAGCAAAAGAGGCTTAAATAAGATCTAATTGAAATTGTTAAAAACTAATTACATATTTGTTTACCAGGTGCTGAACGATCTTTTTGACCACCTTCCCCCTTTCACCATTCACCATTCACCATTCACCTTTTTCCCCTTGCAATACTCAATAAAAACTTACTATTCAACGAATAATACCCCAACTCCTACGAATCCTATAAACCCACCTCAACCCCGCCTTTCTCCCCTTAGATTGTGATTGTATTTGATTAACTCATTAAAATTTAACAATCATGAGAACGTACAAATTAAATCTGATCGCAACTTTATTATGTCTTATCGGCTTAAGCCAAATGAGCCTAGCTCAACAAGAAGACAAGACCTATTCGCCTTATTTTAAGATCGTATCTGAGACGAATACTACAGAAAGCCTTCCATTAAAATCGACCACTGCTGATGTTAATATTCTAGGAGTGATCGCGGATGTGAAAATCGAACAAAAATATCAAAACACTGGAACCGAAAATATAGAAGCAATATATGTGTTTCCAGCGTCAACAAAAGCTGCCGTTTATCACATGGAAATGTATGTCGGTGACAAAGTGATCCAAGCGGTGATACACGAAAAAGGAAAAGCAAAAGAGAAGTATGAAAAAGCGAAGGCAGCTGGAAAGCGTGCTTCTCTTTTAGAACAGGACAGACCGAACATTTTTACCATGAATGTAGCTAACATCGCTCCGGGGGAAAACATATCTATCGTTCTAAAATACACGGAAAAATTAATACCGGTCGAAGGCATATATACTTTTGTTTATCCTACAGTTGTTGGACCAAGATTTACTGGAGAACAAACGACTAAGCAGTTGGCTCAAAATATTTCGCTGCCATACACCAATGAAGGGGTGAAGCCACTTTATGAATTTGATATTGATGTGCAGATCTCTGCAGGCATGGCACTTCAAGATGTCTCTTGCGAAACACATAATACAACGATTTCTTACAATGGATTAGAGGAAGTCAATATAGGATTGGATCCTTCAGAGGCGTTTGGTGGAGATCGTGATTTTGTTGTCGATTATCAATTGGCAGGTAAGAAAATAAATTCCGGTTTGATGGTTTATGAAGGGAAGGAAGAAAACCATTTTATGATGACTATACAGCCTCCTAAAAGAATCCAAAATTCTGATATCCCTCAGAGAGAATACATATTTGTGGTTGATGTCTCAGGGTCAATGAATGGTTTTCCAATGCAAGTTTCAAAAAAACTGATGAGAAACCTTATCGGTGGTCTTAGACCAAATGATAAATTCAACCTGATGTTGTTTGCATCTACTTCTACGATCTATGCAGAGGAATCTGTATACGCAGATGAAAGAGAAATAAACAGCGCCTTAAAGATCTTAGATCAAAGATCTGGAGGAGGAGGTACACGTTTGTTGTCTGCTTTAAATAAAGCGGTAGCCATACCAAAATGTGATGAAGGTCTTTCGAGGTCGATCGTGATCATCACGGATGGATACATCAGTGTAGAAAGAGAGGTATTTGATTTGATCAAAAATAACAGTGAGTTTAATTTTTATTCTTTTGGAATAGGAAGATCTGTCAATAGACATTTGATTGAAGGCATTGCACATGTTGGAGGAGGGGAGCCATTGGTAGTCAAAGAACAAGCAGAAGCAAATGAAAAAGCTGAAGCTTTTAGGAAGTTTATTTCTACACCAGTACTAACAGATATTTTTGTAGACTGGGGTGAGTTTGATGTCTATGATCTAGAACCTTCTTCATTCAAAGACCTGCTTGCAGAAAAACCAGTCGTGATCTCTGGTAAATACAGAGGCAAGCCAAATGGATTGGTGGAATTGACTGGTATTTCAGGAGAGAGCATTCACCGAAATGTGATGGACGTAAACTTGATTGAATCAAGTTCTAAAAATAAGGCCTTGTCATATTTATGGGCTAGGGAGCGTATAAAAATTTTGGATGACTACATCAAGCTAGATAAAAATGAATTTAATAAAAAAGAAGTTACCGAGCTTGGATTGAAGTACAATCTACTGACAAACTATACTTCATTTGTTGCTGTTGACGAACAGTCAAATTTGGCGCAAGCCAAAGCAAGAAAAGGTAAAAATAATCTTAAGACTGTGAAGCAACCTTTGCCATTGCCTAAAGATGTATCGGCATACGCAATTGGTAGTACGCCAGTAGTTGCAGCAACAGAAAACTATGGGGCAGAATTATTAATTGAAAATCACCTACCATCATTTGATGTAACTCCGATGAAAGATGCATTGAAGTTGAATCCTTATAATGATGCATCAGCTAGCATAACAAATGAAAGACCTTCGATCACCTTTGTGGTAGGGGATGACGAAGTCAACGAAGCCTACTTTAGTCATTCAAAGCGTTTCTTCTTATTTGATAGGTCTGCAAAAACAGACTACTTCGTGGACTCTTGTACTTCCTTGCTTTCGATACGAAATCACTTGGAGCAAAGCTTGCCAGAAGGACAAGAAGCTTGGGGAGCGGTCAACGTGGTATGCCATAGTAATCAGTGGACGGGAATGAAAGTTTCGCTTGACGGGAGATCAGAAAGAACCAATTTAGAAGCACTGCTTGAATCTGTTGCGAATGGTCAGTTTAAGCCCTTGTCAAATAACGTGTTAGATAGACACAGCTTGATAGATATTAAAGCTTGTGGACTTGGGCAAAATGAAAATTTGATGGCTGCATTGCAACTTGCTTTTGGTGGAAATGACCAGGAGGTACCAGGTGTCAGATCGAGCAAAAACTTTGTTTACTTCAGTCAAGAAGAAGGTGCCATTGAGTTGAAAAGTTTGAAGCCATACTATGCCTTTTATAAGACTGCTAACAGACCTGCAAACATACATTTGGCAAAGCAATTCAGTCAGAGATATCCTGATGCAGACATCGATTGGTTGACGGCCATGCAGTTAAGAGAACCTAGATGGGAAGGAGATGCCTTCCATACAAGGTTCAATGTTCCAGTGAAATGGGATCTGATTTTTGACAAGAATGCTCCTGAGCTAGAAGTTTTAAAAACCAAAGGTGAACTGGCTTTTGTAAAATCGCAACCCGCTCTAATGAGTTTGCTTTCTAAGTATGAGATACCAGTAGATAAATTTAGATGGACGATCTCAAAAGAGAAAGTAGGGAAGGAGGTACAAGTAACGATCAAAGGAAAGTCTACTGTTTTATGTGTCATGCAAGAAGAGGAGATATTTAATTAGTCGAGGACGATACGAAACGTCTCTTAGAACGCAATCTTAAGATTAAAAAAGTTTTAAACCCGAATTAGTTATTCTGTAGGATCAGGTAGCATTGTAAAAGCATTGTAAGGATTGATTGGAAATTTTACCATGTATAGAGTGGAGATTGTTTCGGAATCCTGATCCTACCTTTTTAAAATTATTTTTTCACACTTTAAATTTAATATTATGAAAAATCTAATTAAAGTGATCATTTGTGCAGCAATTGTATTAATGACAATAAATTCAAATCAAGCACAATCAAACGTAGGTGCTGTTAACGAATCAAGACTGGTTATTGCGACCTCAGGATTGAATCTTAGAAAAGCGCCAACACTCAAATCATCTGTCATAAAATTGGTAAAGTATGGGCACGAAGTTCAAGTCATAGAAAACCCGACAAGTATCAAACAAGATACCATTGAAATTGGAAATGGAAAAGAACTTGTGGGCCAATGGCTTAAGGTTTCTTACAGAGGAGACAAAGGATATATGTTCAGTCCATTTTTGGCTAAGATCGAAGCACAATATTTTCCAACAGAACTGGTCGATGAAAATTTTGCACTCCTCTTTGAAGGAAGCAACTGTTACTACAATTTTCAATACAGAAGAGGATTTAGTTGGACGGGTATTTACAAAACTGTCAGTGGTAAATATAGATCCAAGAAGGTGAATGTGACCTATTCTACCTCAAATGAAATGGGTCATGAATCTTATTCCATTGATACAGACGAGCAAGAAGATCTACTTTTCATTGTAGGCAGCAAGACTACTGAGATCAATGTAAACGATGGCAATTATAGTTATTTTGAATCCATCAGAGATCAAAAAGGAAAGATCCTAGATAGGATAGAATACAATGACTTTGAAGGCACTTTGACTTATTGTCATGATGATATGAGTTACAACCTAAGCGATGAAAAATATCAAGCACTGAGCATCGTATGGAGAGGAGATCTGGACGATGATGGATTTGATGATTTCATTATTCAGTATGGTGAAAATGATGGAAGGATTGTTTTGCATTTAAGTTCACAAGCGGAAGCTGGAGATTTGTTTAAGGCTGTCGCCGAATATTACATAGGATATTGTTGTTGATCATTTTGTTGCAAAAAGGCTCTCCAAGTGTTAGCTTGGTGAGCCTTGTTTTACCTAATTTAATCCATGTTCGTTCGCTGCTAGTTTCACTAGCACGCGTACGCGGCGTCACCGCCTCTGGCGGTAAAAACCAAAACAACATTAAATGTTTACTTCTTCAAATTGAAATCTAACAATTTAATCCATCAACCCATATTCGCTGCTAGTTTCACTAGCACGCGTACGCGGCGTCCCCGCCTCTGGCGGTAAAAAACAAAACTACATTAAATGTTTACCTTTTCAAATTGTCATCTAACAATTTAATGTTCGCTGCTAGTTTCACTAGCACGCGTACGCGGCGTCCCCGCCTCTGGCGGTAAAAACCAAAACATTATTAAATGTTTACCTTTTCAAATTGAAATCTAACAATTTAATCCATCAACCCATGTTCGCTGCTAGTTTCACTAGCACGCGTACGCGGCGTCCCCGCCTCTGGCGGTAAAAACAAAACAACATTAAATGTTTACCTCTTCAAATTGTCATCTAACAATTTAATCCATCAACACAAGCTTGCTGACACCACCAATGCCACGCAATTTATAAAAATAAACGCCAGCATGTTTTAGATCACCTCTATCCAACCAAAAACAAATTTCATCTACATTTTTATCATTGGTTATTTTCTTTTGATAGATCAATTTTCCAGACACATCATAGACAACGAAAAAATCATTAACAACATTGGAGCAATTTTTCAAACAAATATTTGTTTGCTCTTTGAAAGGATTTGGGCTATTAGTCAACAATAGATTTTCTTTCTGAGTATTTTCTTGCTCCAGCCTAGTGTGAAGCACAAGACCTGGAGGATTTGGAGTTATTATTCTACCTAATTTAACCTGAACTTGGATTATCTCGATACTTACATTTCCAGCTTCATCTGTTGCACGGACGTCAATCAGTACATAACCTATGTCTGAGGCATTGAGCTCAATAGTTTTTTGATAATCATCTAGTGATAGGGTCCGTTTTAATTCAATGACGGGTTTGCTGCAATTATCATAAGTTCCGGCATCAATGAGATCCAGATTAAGCGTTTTAGTGTCATCTAAATTCAAAAAGATGCTTGGACTTTCTTGTAACAATATCGTTGGAGCTATATCATCTCCATTGATCAATTCCATTTCAATATCCTTTATAAGTACATTACCACACTCGTCAGTTGCGGTGATTTCAACATAAGTTATTCCTACATTTCGAAGCATAAATACGCCGTCATTCAAAAGATCGATCGTTTCATACTGATCATTCCCCAAATAAGGATTACCTGAAATAAGGAATTTGGCAACAGCAGATTCTAGATTGGAGCATTCGTCAGTTATTTCAAACATCTCAAAGGTGATAGGAATACTGTCGCATGATTCAAAACTGAATTCATCAGGCATGGTAGGAGACTCCACATCTACATATTCAATGATTTGTGAGTGATTAGTGACTTGACCAGTACAAAAGTTGCCCAACGTCCATTCTCGCAATAACTTAACTCCACCGCAAACAGGAACTTCAACATCTTCCCAAACAATAAACAAATTACAATCAGTTGGAACTTCCTCAGGTAGGTCCATACATTGATTAAAATCAGTCAATAACTCAAGCCCAATTGCCTCACTTGACGTAAAATCTTGACAGCTTCGAACGATGTCTTCAGGTAGATTCAATGCTCCTAAAGGAGGACTTTCTATGGTGATGGTCTGTGTACACATTTGAATGTTTCCATCTTCATCCTTGCCACTATAAGTTCGTTCTACTTTTTTATTTTGCCAATTGCCATCGACACATGCTCCTAAGATACATTGCTCTTCAACCAAGGTTATGTCTTCAAAGTTTTCTACGTTATCAATCAAAGGGTTTGGGAAGCCTGTAGTAATAATCATTTTTGCTAAAGAAACCTGGCTAGTTGGAAATGCGCCACCTTGACCAGGTATTGGTGGAATTGTGTCATTTCCAAAGTCCGATACTCTAATAAACCAGGTTTGCCCTAGCGCATTAGGTATTTCTTCGCTGTAATTTTCAGTAAGATAATTGATAGGCTCTTCAGAAAGCATATTACTAGATGAAATATTTGAGGAGTCGAATAGACTTCCCAAACCAATTGCATTATGGTGTCCTTCTATGGTGAATACATTTTGAGAACCTACGGTTCCAAGTTCAGCCAATAAAATTGATTCTGGGATACCTGAATTTGTTAAACCGATTGGAGGGTACAAAGAAACTTGGGTTTGATATATTGTATTACTTATAAAATTTAGTTCGATACTAATGTCTTTCAGGATTTCACTTTTCTTAAAACAACTTTCAATATTTATTGGGATCCAAAGATTAAAAATCGAATCTCCTTCATGATAAAAGCCAAAGAAATTTGCAGGCATCTCGGGAGCTGCCTCATACTCAAATACTCTTTCAAAATCCCCATTCAATTTTTCTGGATCATTGCATTGCATAACATAGTCCGTACAGATCATTTGTGCATTCATTAACACTTTTACTTGGACAGTTTCTATGATTACATTACCAAATGCATCATAGACGCGTACATCGATGAGTACGTCTCCAACATCAGTAGCATTTAGTTCAATAGTTTCTGCCCAATTATCTTGCAAAGAATTTCGCTTCATTTGAAGTACATGATACCCACAATTGTCGTAAGTGCCAAGGTCAATACTTTCTACATCAATAATGTACTTACCATCCGAATTCAGCGTAATGCTTTTCTCTGTCTGAACCATTAGGACGGGTGGAACATCATCTCTAATTTCAACAACTATATCTTTGGTAATTTCATTATCACAGGCATCTGTGGCAGTTATTTCAAAGGTGTTACCTCCGAAACCTAGTCCAACTATTGATTCACCATTCAAGAGGTCTACAATTTCATATTCATCATTACCCAAATAAGGATTTCCAGAAACAAGCACTGTTGCAAAAGTAGATTCTATGCTGGAGCAATTATCATAGATTTCGAGCATTTCAAATGTAATTGGAAAGGTGCTACAAGATCCAACCACTATATGATCTGGAATGTTAGGTGGCTGAACATCATTATATTCTATGATTTGTGCGTGGTAGACAACTTCACCAGAGCAGAAATTCCCAATAGTCCAATCTCGTAAAATCTTCACGCCACTGCAGATTGGAATTTCTACATCTTCCCAAACCACAAATAAATTGCAATCAGTAGGAATGTCTCCTGGGAAATCCCAGCAAGCGTTAAAATTATACAAAAACTCAATGCCGATGTCCTCACTTGACGTGAAATCCTGACAATTTAGAACTACGTCTTGAGGAATGTCTAAACCTTCTAAAGGGACACTTTCTATTTCTATCGTTTGAGTACACATTTGAATGTTACCATCTTGATCCACGCCACTGTAAGTTCTTTCCACTTTTTTGTTTTGCCAATTGCCATTAAGACATGCTCCTTCAATACACTGCTCCTCAATCAGCGTTACATTTTGAAAGTTTTCCTCATTGTCAATTATAGGACTTGGAAAACCGGTAGTTATTACCATTTCTGCTGAGGTAATTTCTCCTGCGCCAAATCCCCATTGCGGACCTTTATCGGATATTCTAAGGTACCAGGTATTGCCAAAAGATTGTGGAGTAAAATCATTGCTAGTTTCAGAATAGAAATTGACAGACTCCTTTGAAAGCATATCCTTACAAAAAATATTAGAGTATTCAAATAGAATTCCCAATCCTAAATTATTTTGTTGACCATCTTTGGTGAATATATTTGTAGATTCGACCTCTCCAAAATCAGCCAATAGAATTGATTCTGGAACGCCAGTGTACGCTAATCTTGTAGGTGGATACAAAATCACTTGCAGGTCAACTATTTCATTGTGAATAATATTTAAGTCAATGCTGATGTCTTTAAGGATTTCACCATCCCTAAAACAAGTTTCTAAATTTATTGGGAGCCATGTATTTCCTAGTTCTGATCCTGGATTTGGGCCCGCAATATTTGCAGGAAAATGAAAAGCATCTAAATACTCAAGTTCCCTTTCAAAATCTGCATTCAACTTTTCCGGATCATTGCATTGTACAACATAGTCCGTACAGAATAATTGAGCATGGATTGCTTGCTTGATAAAACAAGAAACAACAAAAATTAAAGCAAGTTTTAGAAGATACTTAGGGTTCATATTGGGTGCTTTGAAGGTTTCTTAAAGTTAAGGAAAGTCTGTTGTATATAAATACCTGAATAATGGTATTTTACACATAGAAATGAATGACAAGTCAATAATAACTATCTTGCATTTTCATTATAAATACAAACCAAAAGCATCCTGGATTACGTTCATAAACAAGTGCATAAGCTATATTTATACATTACCCTATTTTTGATCCTTGCCTCACAGGCAAATGCACAGGAATACAACTTCATCAAATACAATGTACAAGACGGTTTACCTCAATCTCAGGTCTATGATATCTTTCAAGATAGCAAGTCCTACCTTTGGATGGCCACCCAAGGTGGAGGCGTCTGTAGATTTGATGGCAACAGCTTTGAAACCATCAGTACCAGAGATGGTCTGCCCTCCAATTTTATGGAATGTATTTTTGAAGATTCTGACAACATCCTATGGTTTGGAACTAAAACTGGATTGGCAGCATATGATCATAAGAAGGTGATCTGGTCTGAAAAGAACAACCGCATCATTTATAGTATTGCTGAAAAAAAAGATGGCAATTTAATGCTAGGTACCCAAGCAGGTCTTTTGTTATTTGACAAAACTTCTAATAAATCTACAAAGCTCCAATTGGAACCTTACTTAGATATTTCTAGGATCAATGATATTTTGTTGGTTGGCACCGAATGGTGGATTGCTTCTTCAAGAGGACTCTTTATATTGAATGGAGAACGGGTACGTCGTATTGGATTGGCAGAAGGGTTAATTTCAGAAGACCTCAAAGAAATAAAAATAGACAAAATGGGTTTTGTGCTTGCCTTGCAATTTGCAGGTGGGTTGTCCAAAATAGATCCCAAAACAAAAAAGGTTTATGAAGCCTTTCAAAATCCAAAGATCAACAAAGGTCAAAGCATCTACGTCTCTCCAGAAAATGATATTTGGATAAGTACCTTGACGGAAGGCATCCAAGTATACTCCCATCAAACTTCCACTTGGAAGGAAATTGGAGAGAAAGAAGGCTTGACACACTCCAATGTAAAAGAGGTTTTTGAAGATCAATGGGGTAATTTGTGGATAGCCACTTCTGGTGGAGGGCTGCTAAAATATCTTGGACAATATTTCAAACATTACAATAAGTCACAAGGATTAATAGGAGAACGAATTTATGCCATTGAAGAAACTCGTGACAGTAGTTTGTGGCTTAGTGTTGGACAGATTGGTGTTGCCGTTATTGATTCGACCGGGATAAGAAATAATGTCGATTCCACGGTTATAGAAACCAAGTGCAACGACATCTTTGAAGATTCAGAAGGTCGCTTATGGATGGGTACATCTGAACAAGGTCTTATCATGAAAGATACTTCGGGATTTCATCCTTTTACGACCAATCAAGGTTTGTCTTCAGATTGGATAAAGTCAATTGCAGAAGACAGTCTTGGCAATTTGTGGGTAGCAACTTTTGCCGACGGCTTAATGAGGATAAAAGTGATCGATAGTTTAGATCTAGAAATATCACTATTTGGAATGGCCCAAGGCCTGCCTGACCTGTTGATGAATAGCCTGACTACTGATCCCAAAGGGAGGGTCTGGTATAGTACCAAAAGAGGAGGGTTAGGTTTTGCTTACGCCAACAAAATCACAGATCTTACAAAGGAGGCTAAGTTGCCAAGGGTACCTATAAGATCTATTGCTTTTGATTCTTTAAAAAATGTTTGGATCGCCACTGCTGAATCTGGAATCTATCATGCTTCTTATTTAGATCTGGAACCTGAGTTTGAGAAACTGAAGTCAGACAAAAAACTCAGAAGTGACAACATCTATTCTCTACAATTTGATAATGAAGGAAACCTTTGGGCTGGGTCAGAAGTCGGTGTGGACAAGATCACTTTTAACAAAGCCGGAGTGGTCATGGATGTCCAACACTTTGGAAGAAACGAAGGATTCCTGGGCGTAGAAACTTGCCATAACTCAGTTAAGCTAGATCGTAACGGGCACCTGTGGTTTGGTACTTTAAACGGATTGAGTCGACACATTCCTGGGCGTACAGAACTAGCGGTCTCCAAACCTAAATTACATTTTACGGGAATAGATCTATTGTATGAAGACATCAAGTTATCGGAGTATGGCGACTATCTTAATAAAGGAGATTCTTTGGATGCTGGTTTGAAATTAAAGTATAATAAAAATGATATTGGCTTTAACTTTCAAGCCATCTATCCAGATCAGCCAGAAGGCATTCGATATTATTGGCAATTGCAAGGTCTGGATGATGAATGGACTAAGGGATCTAAAGCCAATGCCATCAATTACACCAATGTTCCTCCAGGTAAATACACCTTTAGTGTAAAAGCCAGATCTGTCAATGGACAAGAAAGCAATACCTTAAGTACTAGTTTTGAGATCAGTCCCGCCTTTTGGCAAAGGCCCTTATTTCAGCTTTTGGCAGGATTGCTTTTGTTAATGCTTTTGGGGGCGGTTTTCTATGGAAGAGTCCGCAGAATTAAAAAGAAAGAAAAGAAGAAAAGGGAAGAACTTGAGTTGAAAAATGAACTTCTAAGTCTAGAGCAAAAAGCTTTGCAACTACAAATGAATCCACATTTTATTTTCAATGCATTGAATAGTATCCAAGCATTGGTTGTAAATAGAAAGAATGAACTAGCAAGAGATCAGATCCAAACTTTTGCAGGACTGATGCGAGGTATTTTAGTCAATTCAAAATCGGAACGCATAAGCCTGAAAGAAGAAAAGGCTACCTTAGAAAAGTACTTAAAGATGGAGCAATTCTGCCAAGCAGCTAAATTCGATTTTAAGATCACTGTGCCAACAGAATATGATCCAGAAGAAATAGATCTACCACCAATGTTGATCCAACCCTTTGTTGAAAATTCGGTTTTTCACGGAATTTCTCATCTAAACAAAGCCGGCCAAATTGAAGTTAATTTTAACATTGAAAATGAATTGTTAATTTGTGAGATAATCGACAACGGAGTCGGAAGAAAACGTGCGAGGGAATTAGAAGCCTCCAAGAAAAAAGGCCATCAATCAGTTGCCTTGGAAGTGACTGAAAAGCGATTAGAAGCTTTAAAAATTAAAGGTACTTACAAAGCTTTTGAAATAAAAGATATGCTTGACGATAAGTCGGAAGTTGTAGGCACAAAAGTGATTTTAAAACTTCCTCTTGAGATGAATTTTTAATAAAGAGAAAACAATTAAATCAAAACGAAATGTATAAAGCAGTTCTTATAGATGACATGCCTGATGCGCTACAAGTATTAGAAGCAGACCTAAAAAAGCATTGCCCAGAAATAGAAATTATAGGAAAAGCTAGTTCTGTAGTCGAAGGTGCTAAGCTATTGCGCAATGTAGAAACAGATCTAGTTTTCTTAGACATCCTACTCGGTGATGGAACAGGTTTTGACATACTTGAAATCTTACCCGACTTAAAGGCCAAGCTCATCTTCATTACCGCAACTGACGAGTTTGCGATCAAAGCATTTCGTTTTGCAGCCATCGATTATCTTTTAAAGCCGCTGGATACAGAGCAATTGGTTGAGGCAGTCAAGAAAGCCACTTCCATGATTTCTGCATCAACGGAGAGCATTAGTCTGTTAAAGGAAACCATCAACAATCCCAATAAATTACCGACCCGGATATCATTGCATTCCTTAGACAAGATCTCTGTTGTCGACATAGACAACATCGTCCGCTGCGAATCAGATGGCAACAACACCATCTTTATCCTCAACTCTGGAGAAAAGATCTTCGTTACAAAGACCCTCAAATCTTTCGCCAACCTTTTTGTAGATCACGCTTTTATGCGGGTGCATCAATCGCATCTCATCAATATGAGTTTTATAGATTCTTACGTCCGAAAAGAAGGTGGTTATTTGAAAATGAAGAATGAAGATATTGTGCCTGTTGCTGTGCGGAAGAAAACGGAGGTGATTAATATGCTTAGTAAGCTGTGAATTCGAGGTTGGGGCACAAAGCCTCGCAAAGAGGCACTAAGTTTCATAAAGAATTAATTGAAAATCCTTCTAATATTTTCTATCATGTAGGAAAATCAAAATTCTCACATCCCTCTGTATGGTTTTTTATAATGCCACTTTCGTGGAATGCTTGATCTCCTCCAGCACAATCTGACTATCTATATCATTTATATTTCGAATGGACGCGACCTCATTCACAAGAAAGTTTCTGTAATCCATAATGGTCGCAAATCTTACTTTTGCTAAAAAATCAAATGAGCCTGAAGTATGATAAAACTCAGCTACCTCATCAAGGGATTCCATACTCTTTACAAACTCATCTCTGGCTTCCTTGTGATGATCTTTTATAGTAATATTCATGAAAACGATGATGTTCTTGTTAAGTAGATCTGTATTGAGAAGGGCAACATACTGCTTGATGTAACCTGCTTTTTCTAACTTTTTTATACGTTCATATACAGGGGTAGTTGTAAGGGATAATTCCGTAGCCATTTCCTTAGCCGTTCTACCGGAATCAGATTGAAGCATATCTAGTATTTTTACATCTATAGGGTTCATTAGCAGTAAAATATTCTGTTTAAAAGAATGAATCTATGAATAAAACCTAAGATAAGCTATTTTTTGCAGCAAAATATTCTATAAACAATTTGTTTATAAAAAGGTAGGGAAATTATCTGTGAAGTATTTAAATTACTATACATTTTCATTTATGATTGAAGTTTAAAGACAATAGAATTCGCTAAAAAAATCGGATAATCAGATAAAATGACTAAATTTGTGATGAAAAGACAGCACTTAAATTGAATTTCACTAAGAAGTTGGATATTTACAGTGTTTTAAACTTTACCCATGAGGAAGACGATAGAATTGTTCCAGAGGATTACCAATGACCTTTTAGATGATGAAGAAGAAAACCCCGTAGCCAAACACATCCCATCCTCCAAGCTTTTTGAAACGCTTGACCTCTCTTTGCAGGATGATCCATTATCAGAAGAAGCTTTTGAAACCATTGTTAAAGAATTGGTTTTTGCTTCTCCAAGAACAGCCACAAAAGGATTTTTTAACCAACTATTTGGTGGACGAAATGAAAAAGCCATTTTAGGAGAATTGCTTTCTGTTATTCTCAATAATAGCATGTACACCTACAAAGCGGCTGGTGCACAAATAGGTGTAGAAAAAGTTGTCATAAGACAGGTCTGTGATATCCTAGGTTGGGATAAAAACTCAGATGGTACTTTAGCGCCAGGCGGCTCCATGACAAACTTTATGTCCATGCTTATGGCTAGAGATACCGCGGCTACTAATGTATCCGCCCAAGGCATGCAGCAAAAGATGATTGTCTATACTTCAAAGGAATCTCATTACAGTATTCCTAAAAATGCTGCCTTTTGTGGGATTGGAAAAGAAAACGTAAAATTTATTCCGACAGATAAAGAAGGTAGGGTCATACCAACAGCTTTGGAAGAAATGGTTCATGAGGATCTAGCAAATGGAGGATTTCCTGTAATGGTTAATTTGACCGCAGGAACTACGGTCATGGCTGCCTTTGATCCAATACGGGCGGTGCATACAATTTGCAAAGAGCACAACTTATGGCTGCATGTAGATGGAGCATATTGTGGTTCTGTTTTGTTCAGTGAGAAATACAAACATCTTATTGACGGGATTGAATTGGTAGATTCTTTTAGTTTCAATGCACACAAAATGATAGGAACACCATTATCTTGTTCTCTCATCGTTGTACAGGATAAAAAACATTTGTACCATTCCTTTTCTAATGACGCAAGTTATTTGTACCAAACAGATCATGATGGTTTTAATCTTGGCAAAACTTCCATTCAATGTGGAAGGAGAAACGATGCTTTAAAATTTTGGACTTTATGGAAAAGTGTCGGTACAAAAGGTTTGGAAAAAATAGTTGATCATCAATTCGCCTTAGCTGATACAGCAAGTAAATACGTTCGGGAACATGAAGACTATGAGCTATATAGTCATGATGATACGATCGCTATTTGTTTTAACTACAAAGGCATTCCTGCTAGAGATATTTGTACGTTATTGTACGAGCATTCTGAATTATTAGTAGGTTATGGTTCTTTTGGTGGTGTGGAATTTATTCGTCTTATAACGATCAATGCACAAAATAGTCATGAAGATATTTTGGCCTTCTTCAAAACAATGGAGGAGTTCGTGGCTAATCACGAGGAATTGTTTGAGGCAGTGCTTGTAAAATGATTACCTTCAAGTAATTATTATTTCTTTTCTTCCTAAAAACCAAACTTATGGATCCCTCCAAAATAATCGCCCTTGGACTCTATGTTTTGATCTTATTCCTTATTGGAATATTCGCGTCAAGACGAGTTAAAAGCATGAGTGACTTTTATGTTGGAGGAAAAAACATGGGCTTTTGGGCAGTTGCGTTTTCTGCAAGAGCAACTGGTGAGTCAGGTTGGTTATTGATAGGACTGACAGGGATGGGAGCCATCTCTGGTTTATCGACTTATTGGGTGGTAGTAGGAGAGGTCTTAGGTGTCGCAATTTCTTGGTGGTACATGGCCAAGCGGTTCAAAAGAAAATCAGACGAGTATCAAGCCATCACAATTCCTGATTACCTGGAAAGTCATTTTAAATCCAAAACAAAGACCCTTCGAATATTAGCTTCCACCATACTTTCTGTTTTCGTAGTTATTTATGTGAGTTCTCAGATTGATGTCACTGGCAAGGCCTTTGAATCTATGATGGGCATCAATTATTATACAGGTGCCATCATTGGTTTTTGCATCGTCTTGACGTACATCTTCATCGGTGGATTTGTAGCCGCTGTGTGGTCCGATTTATTTCAAGGACTGCTCATGTTTTTTGGTTTACTGCTATTACCAATCGTAGTTTACTTTTCTATGGATGGTAGTACTGGTATTGTAGAAGCACTGTATCAGATAGACCCCGCTCTAACAAACATTTGGGGAACCAGCGCTGACCCATGGATGAATATTGCCACCATGTTGGGCTTTGCTATGATCGGGTTGGGTTTCTTAGGCTCTCCACAAGTGTACGTCCGTTTTATGTCCATCAAAGACGAGATGGAAATCGATAAAGGCAAATGGGTTGCAGTGATTTTTACACTGCTAACTGATGCAGCAGCAGTTACAATTGGAATTTTAGCACGTGTTTTATTCACTGAAAGTGGTCAAGATCCAACCAGCGTACTTGGCAATGCCGGAGAAGATGTTCTGTCCATAATGACAGAAAATTTCTTGCCTTATGTATTGGTCGCCATTTATGTTGCGGTAGTACTTTCTGCGATCATGTCTACCATTGATTCCTTATTAGTTATAGCTTCAAGTGCCATCACCAGAGACTTTTATCAAAAAGTATTCAACCCCACTATTCCTGACAAAGACCTAACAAAAATGTCTCGAGTTGTGACCTTAGTTATGGCAATCCTAGCATTAGGAATCGCATTATTAATTGCCATGAACTCCCCAGATCGTACGGTCTTTTGGATGGTTATCTTTGGATGGTCTGGGATAGCCGCCTCCTTCTGTCCAGTGATCATTTTGTCTCTATTTTGGAAAGCCTATTCTGAAGCTGGTGCCATGGCTTCAATGATCGCAGGTTTCCTCTGCGTTCCTTTCTTTAAATTTGTGGTTGCAAACATGGAAGGTATTGGACCTTATTTTGAAAAACTAGATGTTCTTGCACCCTCTTTTTTGATCTCGATGATCTTTGGGTGGATCTTTACGAAGCTATATCCAAGAGGTGAATAATTGAATAGCATTGATCGCCGAAGCTTTAGCTTAGGAGAATCAAACTTTTTTTAACCGATAACCGATAACCGAAAAACCAAATAAGCTTATATGGTTCCCAAAAAAAATTCCTACCTTTCAATCAATGTCTGATGTAACACAATTTCACAATCTATCGCACATTTTCATCTCTTTGATCGGAGCTGTTTTATTAATTGCGATTTATTATAACATCCGTAGACGATTCAGAAAAAAACTAAATGAAGGCGATTCTCAGAATAGAGTAGACAAAGGACTATTGCATTTATCGCTGGCTTTATTTATTTGGGTTGCAGCAGGCATTTGGGCATTCCTTGGGCAACAATATGCTTTCTCTGATTCTTGGACCTACCAAATAGGTGTCAATCTTTTATCCATTGGGAATAGTGCGTTTTTATTATTCGCACTATCATATTTCACACACGCTCCCGAATTTATCAGCAATAACAAAAAGAACGTCAAGTTAATAGTAGCCTTAATTGCCATCATCACCTTAGTAACTCTTGGGATCTCTTATGGACTGGGCTATGTTAATATGAATGGTATTAAGATCATGGCATTTCCTGATCTGGTACTATCAGCATTTATTTGTTATTTACTTCTGATATCTTTGTATAAAACCTTCAGCCACAATAATTTGAAAGTCGTGGCCATCATATCTGTTGTGATGGTATTTTTGTTGTTTATTTCTCAATTGCCTGAAGTTTTTGTAGCATTGAATGATGATTTTAATTATAGCCTAATTAGGATCATTGCTAAGTCCTCCTTAATTTCATTATTTCTATTGCTAGCAACAACTTGGGTGATTAATTTAGCGAATACCCCAGATGTGAAAGAGATAAAAATAAAGTTTACGGACTGGTCAATCGTACATTTGAACATACCTTCAAAAGAAATCATTAACCAAAGAATTGATTTTGGCTCCAAGACCACCCAATATAAAAATCTACTCAAGATGGCTATAAGAAGAAAGTATGGTTCCGGGGAGCAACAGGGTATTCTTGTCAATTCCGTTGGCGAAATTAAAAACCAATCTTACCTGAGTAGAATAATTGATAACATCAATCAAATATTAAATCTAAAAGAAGAGGCTCAGTTAGAACGAAGAGACCTTTTTGTCTTCCTAGGCGAAAGTAAATATCGTTTGAGAATCCTTCCAGAGCTTATAGAAATTGAACCAAACCTTTTACAAGAGTTTAACAAGAATCCTGAAAATAGCCCGTATTTAAAGCTTTGTAATTGATTGTAACTGACTAACAAATCCTTACAAGAAGCTATTTTTTACTATAATTTATATCAACCATTGTTTCCTAAAACGATTTAGGCCTTCTTTGAATTTCAATCAATACATTCAATATGGCTGATATAATTAAGAACAAATCTTTCTTAGGGCATCCGCAGGGATTATTCTATTTATTCTTTGCAGAATTATGGGAGCGCTTTTCATTTTATGGAATGAGAGCACTACTAGTGCTCTACATGACAAAGCAACTTTTATTTACGGATGATATGTCCTTTGGGATCTATGCTGCTTATATGTCCTTAGTATATTTTACCCCAATGATCGGAGGAGTCTTGGCTGATAACTACTTAGGTTATAGGAGGTCAATCTTTTTTGGAGGCATTTTAATGGCCTTAGGACATTTTTTTCTCACAATAGAACTTCCAGTATTCTTCTACGGTTCTCTTGCTTTGCTGATCGTCGGAAATGGTTTCTTTAAACCAAACATTTCAACCTTTGTTGGAAAGCTGTATTCAAAGGAGGATCAAAGAAGAGATTCTGGTTTTACCATTTTTTATATGGGAATTAATATTGGAGCTGCGATTGCTCCTTTGTTGTGTGCTTGGATGGCAGAAAGATATGGTTGGCATTATGGATTCTTATTGGCTGGCTTAGGGATGTTGGTTGGATTATTTTATTTCAATAGAGGGATAAAGAAAGAAGTCTTCGGTAATATCGGAGGATTGCCTAATGAACAAGATTTCTACCAGAAAACATTTGGTTTGAATAAAGGAGCATGGATCATCATCGCCTCAGTATTTTCCGTTCCATTATTTTCTTTAATTATCAAGTTCAATCAATATGAACATTATTTAGTTTGGATTACAAGTTTTGTTATTGTAGGGGCATTACTTAAAATTTATTCATCCGTGAATGCCGTTGATAAAAAACGTTTATGGGTAGTGGTTTACTTCACAGTTTTAATGACCTTGTTTTGGGCTATATTTGAGCAAGCTGGATCGTCCTTAACTTTGTTTGCAGACAGAAATGTAAATCTTATTGGAATGAATGCAGCTCAAACCAATAGTATTAACGCTGGATTTATCATTTTTTTAGCCATTCCTTTTTCCTGGCTTTGGGCTTATTTGGCCAAAAGAAATGCCAATCCAAACTCTGCGATTAAAGCAGGAATAGGTATGCTTTTATCAGGACTTGGTTTTGTTATTTTTGCTGCCTCTGCAAGGTCAGCCGATCTCAATGCTCAAACACCAATGTGGTACTTGCTTGTTGGATATTTTGTCTTGACAGTAGGGGAGTTGTTTATCAGCCCAATTGGTCTTTCTAAGATGACGGAACTATCTCCTGCTAAATACTTATCTTTTTTAATGGGAGTATTTTTCACTTCTTCGTTTTATGGTCATTTCTTTGCTGGTAAGATTGCAAAGCTTACAACAGTATCCGAAGGAGGAGAAAATATTTTTGCCTCTGGTATGCTAGCCCAAACGGCTGAAACAATTTCTGGCCTATCGCCAACGCAAAGTATTGAACTTGGCGGATCGTTTTCTCAACTGTATTCCTATGTGGCGGTCTTTTCTAATTTCGGCATATTGACTATGCTCATAGGGGTCATTTGTTTATTGATTGCTCCTTTGATAAAACATTTAATGGCAGGAGTTAAGTAGAAGAACATTGTTCCCGAAGCTTCAGCCTGAAAAAGCAAAGCTTCGCAAAGAAACACAAAGTCTCACAACGCCAAAATAGATTAAAGCATAACCCTTATATGATCTTGAACAAGAATAATAAACCACAAACCCTTAACTGTCTCATATGGTTTTTAGCCTGTCTTTTATGCACGCTTCAAATCCTGCTTCTTCAAACTACTCAGTTCACTACCCAAAAACTTAGCTATCTCAAACATACCCTCTTTACCTATTTTAGACGCTTGTTCTGCACCCGAATTATAATTCGTATTCGTGTTTACATCATATACCCATTTTGTCCCATCAGCATCCTCCACATATTCCAAGGCGCCAACACTTATGTCATTGGCTTTTAAAAATGCAGCGTATTTATGCAAGTCTTGATTCGTATACTCATCTTTTATTATAAACTTGTTTGTTGCTCCTGATTTGTTTGCAGGACAAAAGGCATCTCCAATATTGCAAGAATCCGCTGGGCACAATTGAAAACCATTTGTGGCATCAATGCTCACAGCATACAATAATTCACCACCAACAAACTCAGCCCGAACGATGCGTCCTTCAATAGGAGCTACGTATGCTTGGACCAACCAAATGCCATCCAGTGATGCTCCAATTTGATCGTTTTCGATTGATTGAATCAAGCTCTCTTTAGAATTAAACAGCTGTACGCCCGCTCCTTTACCACCACGATTT
>ENA-ORXM01000611-ORXM01000611.1-marine-metagenome-genome-assembly--contig:-NODE-611-length-60401-cov-4.252039_pt1 | contig 60401 bp, 52 predicted proteins | sample MGYA00237867_ERZ511480 | MGnify/ENA primary metagenome ERZ511480 (study PRJEB26309, sample SAMN06266103) | marine metagenome | isolation source: Algal blade | place: United Kingdom:Sidmouth, United...
TAGACCCTCATGCCTTCCCTCGCCAAGCCTTCCAAGGAACGCCTGTACCTCTTCGACACCACCCTGCGCGACGGGCAACAGACGCAGGGCGTCGATTTCTCCGCCGCCGACAAGCACCGCATCGCCGCCGCCCTTGACGATCTCGGCATCGACTATATCGAGGGCGGCTGGCCGGGGGCCAATCCGGTCGATACCGAAGTCTTCGCCAATCCCCCACGCCCCAAACGCGCCAAGTTTCTCGCCTTCGGCATGACCAAGCGGGCAGGGCGCTCCGCCGAGAACGACGAGACGCTTGCAGGTGTCCTCAATGCCGGTACGACCGCCGTCTGTCTCGTCGGCAAGACCCATGTCTTCCACGTCGAGACGGCCCTGCGGATCACCAACGAGGAAAACCTAGAGAACATCCGCGCCTCCATCGCCCATTGCGTCGCGCAGGGACGCGAGGCGCTGTTCGATGCCGAGCATTTCTTCGATGGCTACAAGGCCGATCCGTCTTACGCGCTCTCCTGCATCGGCGCAGCTCTCGACGCGGGCGCAACCTGGGCCGTACTCTGCGACACCAATGGCGGGACGCTCCCGGCAGAAATCCATGCGATAACGGCGGAGGTCTGCGCCCGGTTCGGGGGCGAGCGCATCGGCATCCACACTCACGACGATACCGGCAACGCCGTCGCCAATACTCTCGCCGCCGTCGATGCGGGCGCAAGGCAGATTCAGGGTACGCTCAACGGTCTTGGCGAGCGGTGCGGGAATGCGAACCTCGTGAGCCTGATCCCCACGCTGCTGCTCAAATCACCCTATGCAGAGCGGATCGAAACCGGCGTGAGCGCCGAGGGCCTTGCCCATCTACCGCGTGTCTCGCATCTCTTGGACGACATCCTGAACCGCGCGCCCAATCCCCATGCTCCCTATATCGGCGCCGCCGCTTTTGCCCATAAGGCCGGTCTCCATGCCTCCGCCATCGTCCGCGATCCGACGACCTATGAGCATATTCCCCCCGAGGCCGTCGGCAACGAGCGCGTCATCCCGATGTCCAATCAGGCGGGCCGATCCAATCTGCTGAAACGCCTCTCCGAAGCCGGGATCGACGCCCGCATCGACGACCCGCGCCTTGTGCGATTGCTCGATGAAGTGAAGGCGCTGGAGGAGAAGGGTTTCGCCTTCGACAGTGCGGAAGCCAGCTTCGTGCTGCTCGCGCGCAATTTTCTCGGCCAGATGCCCGACTATTTCACCATCGAACGCTATCGCGTGACCGTCGAGCGCCGCTTCAATGTGCGGGGCGAAGAGGTCACGGCCTCCGAAGCGGTGGTGAAGGTTCGCGTCGATGGCGACACCACTATCTCCGCCTCCGAAAGCCTCGATCCCGTCAGCCAGCAGGATCAGGGACCGGTCAATGCGCTGAGCCGCGCGCTCCAGAAGGATCTGGGTAAATACCAGAGTTATATGGAGGATTTCGAGCTGGTCGATTTCAAGGTGCGGATAATCGGCAAAGGCACCGAGGCCGTGACCCGCGTGCTGATCGTCAGCACCGACGGGCAGGGCGCGCAATGGGCAACCGTGGGGGTGTCCGCCAACATCGTGGATGCATCCTTCCAGGCACTGGAGGACGCGATACTCTACAAATTGGTGCGCGATGGCGCGCCCGTAGCCATGAGGCTCGCCGCCGAATGACCGGATTGTCGCCCTGTGGCGAGATGGTGAGAAGGAGCGATCCCGTGCGCTTCCGCACCGCTCTCTTCGCGCCACCGGATGCGCGCGAGGGATTGTTCGCACTCTATGCCTTCAATCTGGAAATCGCGAAGATCGCGCCGATGGTCTCCGAACCGATGATCGGGGAAATCCGTCTGCAATGGTGGCGGGACAGTCTCGACATGGCTTTCGGCGAGGGAGCCGTCCGCCGTCATGAAGTCGTCGAACCGCTTGCTGCTATCATCCGGTCGGCGGATTTGCCCCGCGCCCCGTTCGATGCGCTGATCGATGCGCGGGCACAGGATCTCGATCCTGTATTTCCTGTGGATATCTCGACCCTCACCCCATATCTGCGCGAGACAGCCGGGTCGTTGACCCTCCTCGCCATGCGGGCGTTAGGGGGAGAGATGGATGCCGCCGCCCTGAATGCCGGGCAGGGAATCGGCATTGCCCGGTATCTCACGGCAGTGCCGGTACTGGCGGCACAGGGCAGCGCGCCTCTGCCCGGCAATATCGACTGGAAGACGCTCCGCGATGGCGGCGCGGATGCCGTCTTCGCTCTGCAGGTCGATGACCTCGTCACGCAGGGGCGCGCCAGCATAGCCTCCGCCCGCAAGGCGCGCCGCAGGATATCGAAGCGCGCCGCTCCTGCTTTTCTCGAAGTACCGGTCGCCGACAGGTATCTCGCTGGAATAGAGCGCGGTTCGGACTCGATGGCTGTGCTTGCGGCGGATCAGCCTTCCCCCTTCCGCGCGAACCTGTCGAACTTGTGGCGCGGTATCACCGGCCTTTGGTAGCTATCGACGCCGCAGGGCCAGAACCCATGCCTTCACATTCTGCCCCGGCATGTGCTCGCCATAGTCACGCGACAGCAGTTCTGCCCCACCCGCATCCAGCAATTCGTGAATTCGGCCCTCGTAACTGCCTTCGGCGATGGCATGATCGTTGAGCGAAAAGACGAAGATGCCGCCCTGTTCCAGCCGCTCCAGAACGTCATCGATCAGGCTGGCGGGCGCGTGACCGGGGCTGAAGACACCAACGGCAACCGCCGCACCATAGCGTGCATCGTCCGGCAGGTCATCGAGACCCCCTTCGATCAAAGTCCGGTACAGCCCCTTGCCGCGCGCGACAGTCAGCATTTCGGAGGCGAAGTCCGTGCCGTCCAGACTATCGTATCCAGCACTCTTCAACGCCTCTCCGCTTAGACCCGTGCCACATCCGATATCGAGAACCGGTGTATCCGGCTTTACGCCCACCTCACGCAGGGCCTCGGCGCAGCGCGCCGGTGTCGCGTATCCGTTCTCGCGCATCGACGTTTCATAGGTTTCAGCGAATCGAGCGTAATGTGCTGCCGTTTCTTCGGCGGTCTCCAAGCCGTAGGCATGGTCAAAAAAGTCATCGCTGCTCATGCCGCCTCCTGTCGGATCTCCAGCCAGGCAGACCACGAAGCCTTGGCGCGGTCGGTGTAGGCACGTTGGCGGTCTTTTTTACCCCTGCGCCCTTTACGCACACTGTCATCCAGTGGTGGGAACAGGCCGAAATTCGCGTTCATGGGTTGGAATGTTTCGGCGTTCGCACCGCCCGTAATGTGATTGAGCAACGCACCATGCGAAGTGTCCGGCGGTGGCATCTCCTGCATTGCCTCCAGCGCATCGGCGGCTGCGAATCGGCCCGCCAGAAGGCCCATTGCTGCCGACTCGACATACCCCTCGACGCCGGTGATCTGCCCAGCAAACCGCAGGCGCGGGTCGGCCTTCAGGCGCATCGTATCATCCAGCAGGATCGGCGAATTGATGAAGGTATTGCGGTGGATACCGCCCAATCGTGCGAACTCGGCCTTTTCCAGTCCGGGTATTGTCCGAAACACCTCCGTCTGCGCGCCGTATTTCATCTTGGTCTGGAAACCGACGAGGTTCATCAATGTCCCGAGCGCGTTCTCACGGCGAAGCTGCACGACGGCATGGGCTTTGACCGTCGGATCATGCTCGTTCGTCAGGCCCACGGGCTTAAGCGGCCCGTATCGCAGAGTTTCGCGTCCTCTCTCGGCCATGACTTCGATGGGCAGGCAGCCCTCGAAATACGGCGTATCCTGCTCCCATTTCTTGAACTCCGTCTTGGGCGCGGCGAGCAAGGCGTCGATGAATGCCTCGTATTGGACGCGGTCCATGGGACAGTTTAGATAGGCCGTACGCTCGGCTTCGGTCTCGCCTTTATCATAGCGCGATTGGAACCATGCCTTCGACAGGTCGACACTGTCGGCATGGACGATGGGCGCAATCGCATCGAAGAAGGCAAGGCTTTCGGCTCCGGTCAGCGCCGCGATGGCATCGGCGAGGGCAGGTGACGTCAGTGGTCCGGTCGCTACGATGACGTTCTTCCAGTCGGCAGGGGGAAGCCCTGCCACCTCGCCCCGCTCCAGCATCACGTTCGGATGAGCCGCCAGGGCTTCCGTCACCGCCGCAGAAAAAGCGTCCCGATCCACCGCGAGTGCTCCCCCCGCCGGCAAGGAGTTGGCATCGGCCATCCGCATGATGAGCGACCCGGCCTCACGCATTTCATGGTGCAGCAGGCCGACCGCGCTGGTCTCGTGGTCGTCCGAGCGAAAGGAGTTGGAGCAGACGAGTTCGGCCAACCCGTCCGTCTGGTGGGCGTGCGTCTCACGATGGGGCCGCATCTCGTGCAGCACCACCTGCGCGCCTCGCTCGGCGGCCTGCCATGCGGCTTCCGATCCGGCCATGCCGCCGCCGATGATATGGATCGGGTTCGTCATCAGAAGCTCAAGGAAATGTTTCGATGCGCGGAAGAACAGGAGGCCACATACAGCGCCTGTTCCTCGGGCAGCTTCGGTTGTTGTCGTAAGCCGATCGTATTCGCGAGTGCCGCCGTGTAACTCTTAAGCTCCGGCAAAAGTTCCTGACTGGCATCCTGCCGCCACTTTACTTCGGTGTCGAAGAGTTCGATGGCTTCGTCCATGAAGGCCATGACTTCTTCCATGTCGGGAGTGCGCCGATACTCGCGACGCGCCTGACTTAGTGGTTTGCGCAGATCGCTGGTATCCGGCGCGACGCTCATGGCGCGCTCGGCCTCCTTGATCCGTTCGACGGCAGTATCCTTGTCCAGCCTTGGCAGATCGTCCTTCAGAGACAACAGGATACCACGCTGCTCTGCCAGCAGATCTCCGCCGCCGATGACCTCGATGGCGTCGTTCACGGGCGCGAAGGCACGGTCCGTCTGGCGACGATAGAGGCTGCGCGCGTCGCTTTCGGCCTTGGTCAGAACCTTGAATTCCTCGTGCGCGCCATCCCATTCTTCCGGGATCAGGGCTTCGAGAGCGCCTTTCTCGGCTTCGAGTTCGGCCATATGGGTCTCGATCCGCCCCTTCGCGTCCACATCGTCTTCACGACGCAACTCGGTGGCGAGATCGCTCAATTCACCCGCAATCCGATCGATCCGTCGGGTCAAGGATCGCACTTCGACATGCAGCGGACGATAATCTTCCGCGCGGGACTGGACCTCGTTCTCGGCGGACTCGATGGCGGCCATCGACGTGAAGGATTCTTCCGCATTCTCGAAGGCTTCCTCCAGATCCTCCCGCACGCCTTTCGGCAGCATGGCGAGATCGAGCGCCTGCGCCTCGGAGATCGCCTGCCGCAGGGCCGGTCCTTCTTCGACGAACCGGTCGGAGACGTAGTTCTCCATGCAGTATTGCAGTTTCGGGTTCAGCGGGGGCGGCGCGTTTTCGGATGTCAGCGACAGGCGGTTCGGCAGGTAGTTCACGAGAGACGGATTGAATCCCACGATCGTCAGCGCGAGCAGCTGCAACATGATGAACGCGACCACGCCCTTGTAGATCTGCGTCGTCTTCACGGTGGGTGGTGCGACCCCGCGCAGATAGAACAGCGCGAAGCCGAAGGGCGGGGTCAGGAACGACGTCTGGATATTCAGCCCGATCATCACCCCAAGCCACACGGCGGTGACGTTGGCGGAGGGATCGGCAAGCAGGATCGGCGCGACGATGGGCACCACGACCACGGCGATCTCGATGAAGTCGAGGAAGAACCCGAGGACGAAGATCACCGCCATGACGATGATGAACTGAGTCCAGAAACCGCCCGGCAGCGTATTGAGGAAATGCTTCACCAGTTCCTCGCCCCCGAAGGCACGGAAGGCGGAGGTCAGCATCGCCGCTCCGAGCAGGATGATGAAGACCAGCGACGTCGTCTTCGCCGTCTCGATCATCACGCCGCGCAGGGTGTCCTCGATCATGAAGACCCGCCAGCCGCTCCAGATGAGCGCGAAGATCAGGATACCGACCGCGATGAGCGCGGCCTTGATCCCGAAGGCGTCTTCCGCGCTGCTGACGTTCTTGATGTTCGTGTCGTAATTCGAGGTGATCCAGACGATGGCGGCCATCGCGATCAGCGCCAGAAGGGCCGGGGCGAAGGCCAATGCCGATCCTTGCTTCAGCCTGTATCCGGCCATCAGCATGGCTCCCGCCGCTCCGATGGCTCCGGCCTGGTTCACCGTGGCTATACCGGCGATGATCGAGCCGAGGACGAGAAAGATCAGCGCCAGAGGCGGCACGAGGGTCACGAAGACCTTGACCCAGAAACGCGCGTCGAACTTGCCTTCGTAATGCACGGCCGGGGCATATTTCGGACGCAGGAATGCAAACCCGAGGATGAACAGCATGTAGAGCAGCACGAGCAGCAGCCCCGGCACGAAGGCCCCGAGGAACATGTCCCCGGCGCTGGTCGAGACGACGCCGAACTCGGACGGCATGGTCAGTTCGCCGGTGGAAGCCCGGTAAAGCTCCTTGCGCGCGGTCCCTGCCTGATCGACCGCGCTCGCGAGCTGGTCGGCCAGGATGATGAGAACGATGGAGGGCGGAATGATCTGCCCGAGCGTGCCCGAGGCGCAGATGGTCCCGCTCGCGAGGGCGGGCGAATAGTTGCGGCTGAGCATGGCCGGCAGCGAGATCAGCCCCATCGCCACCACGGTCGCACCGACGATCCCGGTCGTCGCAGCCAGCAACGCGCCGACGAACACGACAGAGATGCCCAGACCGCCGGGGATCGGCCCGAACAACTGCGCCATCGTGACCAGCAGGTCTTCGGCAATCTTCGATCGCTGGAGCATGATGCCCATGAAGATGAACAGCGGAATCGCGATCAGCGTATCGCGCTCGACCTCCCAATACACCCCTCGGAAGTTCGTGACCCCGGCACTCAGCCATTCGCTCGGCCCGCCCCCTTCCGCGAAATAGGCACCCGTGTCACCGGCCCCGAAATACCCCGCGACGGCGGCTGTCGCGATCGTGAGGATCGCCGAACCGGGCAGGGCGAAGGCAACCGGAAATCCGGAAGCCAGGGCAACCACCATCAGCAGGACGAGCAGGGCGAGGAAGTAAAGTTCCATCGAATGCCTCGTGAAGAAGGAAAATCAGTGAATGATGTCGGTGGCGATTTCGCGCGCCCCCGGTTCGCCGCGCCTGTCGGCGGATGCCTCGAACAGCATGGCGACGAACTGCATCATCATGGAAATGGCGAAGACCGCGAGGAACCCGGCCATGAAGTATTTCACGTACAATCCGGTCGTCGATTGCGTGATCTCGAAGGCGAGGATCGGGCTGTTGATGATCGATGCCTTGCCCCACATGCCCAGCAGCAGGACGGTCCAGCACAGCGTCATGCCCAGGAGGATCGATCCCCAGGAATTCACGAAGGCTTTCTTGCGCCGCGCGAACCCCGCATAGAAGACGTCCACCCTGACATGCCCGTCCTCCAGCAGCGTGTAGGCACTCGCGAACAGGAAGAGCGCGGCATACCAGAAGCGCACGAGGTCGCCCATATAGGCCTGCTCGTAGGAAAAGACGAAGCGGGTGAAGACGATGCCCAGTTCGGCCACGACGACGAGCAGGGCCAGCCAGATGAACCCGAGCGTTCGCGTGACGCAGGCGAGCAGGATACCGACCAGTACGAGGGGACCGTGGACGTTCATGCCCCGAAACTGCGATCGTTTCATATCCGATGCGAGTTCCTCGCCGATGTAATGGGCAAGCCTGTCCTCGACGATGAGAGCCGAAATCGCCATGTCGGCGAGGCCGACCAGCAGGACCACCCAGAATGCCGCGCGGATCAGGAACGTGTTCCACCCCGTCACTTTGGCGGCATCCTCGCGCAGAGGGGCATCGCCGCGCTTGCGCACATACATCACGGTAAGGGCGATTGCGGCGATATAGATTCCGAGCTGCACGACGGAGAGTACGCCGATGCCCCCGTCGGATGATCCGAACAGGGGGGCGAGGCCCGGCCAGTCGAACCAGTATGTCAGGACGTTGTTGAGGACGAATGCATACATGACCGACAGGGTGCACCATCCGAAGAACCGTACGATGGGTGCGGGTTCCGCCCGGTAGGGGACGGTCTCAGAAGTCAGATCGGTCATGTCGTCTCCCATTGCCGAAAAGCAGGGTACCGCGCATCCGAAGCGACGTCACGCGATGTCTCGTGAAGGTCGCTTCGCTTATAGAAAGAGGCCCCGATATGCACCGGGGCCTCTTAACCTATAGATCATTTATGTCGTCATTCAATGGCAGCGTCACGGCGCACCCGAAGCGGGCGATCTTCAGAAAGCGAGCCGCACCCGCGCCAGAATACCGTGTTCCCTGAGATCATCGCCGTACTGACCGTCATACTCGACGGCAACGGTCAGATTCCGGTTCACGGCGGCTCCGAGGCCCAGGCCGAGAACGAAGGCGCTCTCATGGCTCGAATCGATCTGCTGCGACCCGGTCGCGCCACTTGCCGTGGCCAGACCGACACTGTGCTCGTCATCCATGAAGTCATGGCGATATCCGATTCGCCCTTTCGCGAAGGCGGTCGCACCATTGACCTCCATGCCGATCTGTCCGCGCAGACCGATTTCTCCGTCGAGCCGATCGGAATCGTAATCGGCGACTTGCAGGCCGTTGTTGCCTTCGTCGAATCCGTCGATATCCAGCCTGGAATAGTTCAGGCTCGCATACGGGCCGAAGGACAGGCTTCTCCCCCGGACCGGATTTGCAAGCCGTGCCGGAAAATCGTAGCCGAGCCGAAGACCGGCGGTCAGAAGAGACGCATCTGTATCGCCCGAGAAGGAACTGGTACCCGAAATCCTGTCCGAGCTGATATCGAGGACCGAATACCCGACATGGGCGTCGCCGTAGAACCCGGAGAGACTTTCGACGCCGCCATAGAGGCTCGCGCCGTATCCTTCGACCCCGACGCTGCCTTCGCCACCGTTTCCGTCGCCTGAATAGTCGCTGGTATTGACCGAGATTCCGATCAACCCGCTGTTCAGGAAGCTTCCGGCGGGCATGTCGAAGCTCTTGTCGATACCGGCGGAGATGGAATAGCCGCTGTAGTCATAGCCGATATTGTTGCCGTGTTCGTCGGAGTCGCCCTCGATGGCCCTGAAGTCGACGAACATGCGCAGCCCTTCGATGCCATAGGCATCTACTGCGACTTCGCCCCGCTGGGGCGTGTAGCCCGCACCCCGATGTGCGCCGCCCCCGTCGAGGCCATCCATACGCAGGCTGGCTGCACGGGCGTAGGATCGGGCATAGGTCATCCCGAGATCGCGGATGACCGAAAGCAGGGGGTGCGAGAGGGTGCCGCCGCCGCCCGTCGCGGCCCGTGCGAGGCACAGGTTGAAGACACTCGCGAATCCATCGGCAGGGTCTCCACCCGCGCGCAACCGACCAAGGTCCGCAATACAGCCATTTTGCGTGGCAAAGGCCGGATTGACGTAGTCGTCGACGATGTTCGCGTTGTCGAACCCCGTTCCCGGCGTGACCGTACCAAGGGGAACCTGGGTCACGTTTCCTGCCGCATCGACCAGGAACGCCTCGGTTCCGTTACTGCCGATGGCCGCTTGTCCCATACTGCCGGTGATATCGGTAGAAAGGATACCGACGAGCGTGGCACCACCGTTGATGCCGGCCAGTTGCTGCTGCACGGTCATCGGATCGAATGTGTTGCTGCCGTTCGATTTGCGATCTTCGTCAGTCACCAGAACGAGTACGACGCTGGAGTTCGGAGCGAAGTTATAGCCGTTCGCGGCCACGTCGATGGCGCTGTATCCGTCTTCGAAGCTGCCGCTCGTATCGAGGTTTGCTGCCACTGAGTTGGAAAACTGCCCGGCAGTGCCGAATTGTCCGCCACCGACATCATAGATCACGCCAAGTTCGTTCGCGCCCCTTTCACCGAAGCCGACCAACCCGTAACGCGCCTGTATCCCGCTATTGCTGAGATTCCGGTCGAGGGTCGGCACGAAATTTTCCAGAAATGCCTGCTCGCCTGCCATGGACCCGGATTCGTCGACGATGAAGACGATATCCGATGTCGATTGAGCGAAGGCTCCGGAAGCGATCAACGCAACTGTGGCGGCAATCGATGTTCTGCGAAAAGTTCGTTGGAAGAACCGTTTTGATCCAGTCATGTCTATCATCCCCATATCAAGCTGAAACTTGTTACATACAGGGACATCATATTCGGTTGATCGAGACTGTAAACACGTAAGAGGCGATTGACGCAAAAACGCCACACCCCAGAGAAGGTGTGGCGTTCAGTTCGCTATCCCGTTTCAGGGATCGCTGTCAGGGTTCGTCAGTCACCGATGCCGACGACGCGGTTGCGCTTCACGCTGTAGGCGATGTCGGCGATGGCCATGTAGCCGCCGATATCCTTGCGCGCCGCGAGACAGCTGTCGAAGATGCGCTTGGACAGTTCGCTGTGATCGCGGGCTTCCTCGATCACTTCTTCTGCCGCTTCGCCGAAGGCGTCATAGACGTCGTCGTTGAATTCGCGCAGTTCCACGCCGTTCTCTTCGATGAGTTTCGTGAGATACTCGCCGTTATTGGCGTTGGTTTCGGCCATCTGGCGCGAGTTTTCCTCGTTCGCCGCCGCCTGGATGATTGCCTGATGGGTCTTGGAGAGACCACCCCACCATTCGCCGTTCATGCCGAGCGCCAGCTGCGAGCCGGGTTCGTGCATACCGGGCCAGTAATAGTATTTCGCCGCTTCGTAGAACTTCATGAAGTAGTCGTTGTACGGGCCGACCCACTCGGTCGCATCGACGGCGCCGGACACGAGGTTTTCGAAGATCTGGCCACCGGGCAGCGACACGGGAGACGCGCCCAGCTTCGACATGACGTCGCCGCCGAGACCGGGGATACGCATCTTCAGACCCTTGAGGTCGTCCGCGCTGTTGATCTCCTTGTTGAACCAGCCGCCCATCTGGACGCCCGTGTTCCCGCAGGCGAAGTTCTTGAGGCCGAATTCACCGGCCAGCTCGTCCCAGAGTTCCTGACCACCCGCATATTTGATCCACGCATCGATCTCGGTATAGGTCAGGCCGAAGGGGATCGCGGTGAAGGGGGCCCAACCGGGATGCTTGCCCTTCCAGTAGTAGTCGGCTGCGATATAGGCCTGCGAGTTGCCCGACGCGACTTCATCAAAGCTGTCGAACGCACCGACCTTTTCGCCGGCGGCGTAATAGGTCACGTCGATGTCGCCATCGGTCAGCTCGGTAATGCGGGCGGCGATGCGCTGCGCGCTGATGCCGAGGCCCGGAAAGTCGCGTGGCCATGTCGACACGATCGACATCTCGACCTTGTTCTGCGAAAGTGCCGGCGTAGCGAGCGGAGCGGCTGCTCCGGCAATGGCTGCACCCTTGAGAAACGCGCGTCTTTTCATAATCTTCTCTCTCCCCAGTGAGGCCGCCGCATTCAGCGACGGTCCATAGACTGCGGATAGTAAGGCGATGACGGTCCAAGGGCAAGACCATAGAAGATACGCGCCCCGTTCAGGACCCCAGTTGCAGCCACCGCCCCGCGATCAGGACTTCCGTGCCGGGGAAGTCCACCTTGTACTGCATCTTGCGGCACCCATCGACCCAGTATCCCATGTAGACATAGGGCAGGCCCAGCGCCTTCACGATATCGATATGATCGAGGATCACGAACCGCCCCGGCGAGCCGCGCTCGCGGTCGGGATTGAAGAAGCTGTAGACCATCGACAACCCGTCGGCCATCACGTCGGTCAGGCAGACCGCCTCCAGCGCATCGTCCCCGTCCTCGTCCTTGCCCCAGTATTCGATGACCTGGGTGCGGACCGTGCTGTCCTCGACCATCGAGGCGTAGTCATAGGCGTCCATCGCCGCCATGCCGCCCTCGGAATGGCGCGCGGTGACGTATCGGCGGAAGAGCTGATACTGTTCCTCGGTCGCCAGTGCGGGCTTGACCTCGCGCCGCAGGTCGTCGTTGCGCTTCACGATCCGCCGGTCCCGACGCGACGTCTCGTAACGCGCCGCGACGATACGGGTCGCGACACAGGCATTGCATCCCGGACATTGCGGACGATAGGCGACGTTCTGGCTGCGCCGGAATCCGTTGGTGGACAGTTCGTCCCCCACATCCGCCGCATGGCCCCCGCTGAGCGGCGTGAAGATCTTCCGCTCCACCCGGTTGGGCAGATAGGGGCAGGGCTGCGGCTCGGTGAGATAGAAGCGCAGTCGCGACGACTTGAAATGCTCGGTCATGCGGCCGCCGTTGCAGGGATCGTGCTCGCGGTCGCCCCCATCACGAATTCGCCTCCACCAGATCGGGTGCACCGCAGATCAGCGGGTCCGGCGCGCAGGCAACGCTGTCATCCTTTCCATCGTAGGGCAGGCGGTTCAGGATCGCCCGGATCGCCGCAACCCGCGCGCGTCTCTTGTCGTCGGATCGGATCAACGTCCAGGGCGCATGGTTCGTATGGGTGCGCTCGAACATCTCGTTGCGTGCCGCCGTGTATTCCTCCCACTTGCCGAGCGAGGCGACATCGATGGGCGACAGCTTCCAGTGCTTCAGCGGATCGGATTCCCGCTCCAGGAAACGCCGCATCTGTTCGGCCCGCGATACCGTCAGCCATATCTTGAACAGGCGCGTTCCGTCCTCGATGATCGTCGTCTCGAATTCCGGGGCCTGATTGAAGAAGTTGAGCGTTTCCGACCGGGTGCAGAATCCCATGACGGCCTCGACCCCGGCACGGTTGTACCAGGAGCGGTCGAAGATCGTCATCTCGCCCCGCGTGGGCAGATGCGCGACGTAGCGTTGGAAGTACCATTGCCCCCGTTCCCGATCCGACGGCTTGCCGAGCGCGACGATGCGGGCGACGCGCGGATTGAGGTTGCCGGTAAGACGCGCGATCGTGCCGCCCTTGCCGGCGGCATCGCGCCCCTCGAAGATCACGACGATCCGCTCGCCGCTCTCCACCATCCACCGCTGCATCTTCGCGAGTTCGATCTGCAACGCATCCAGATCATCCTCGTATTCCGATTTCTTCCAGCGGTTATCGTAGGGATGGTTGGGGTCGAGAAGGTCTTTCTCGTCCGATTTCTGGACGAGCTTGCGCAGATCCTTCGGCAACTCCTCCTCGAAGAACCGCGAGATTTCGCCGTCGAATGGTTTCTCGAAGCCTTTCATCGACCGATCTCCCTCGGGTCGAACGCGGTACTTTGATAGACCTCGTTGATCCAGTTGCCGAAAAACAGATGCGCATGTGAGCGCCAGCGATTCTCCGGATGCCTCGTATCATCATCGTTCGGGAAGTAGTCGTTTGGAAGGGCGATATCGACCCCTTTCGCCTTGTCGCGTCGGTATTCCTCCGCGAGGGACGTGCTGTCGTACTCGATATGGTTGAACATATAGAGCCGCCGGGCCGCCGGTTCGGCGAGCAGGCACAGCCCGGCATCGGGGCTTTCCATCAGCACTTCGAGGCCCGCATCCGGGGGCAGGTCTGCTCGCCGTACTTCGGTCCACCGCGATACGGGGATCGAGAAATCATCGGAGAATCCGCGCAGATAGGGCGATGCGGAGGCAAGGTTGCGATGACGAAAGACCCCGAACGCCTTCTGCTCCAGATCATGCTTCGGAATCCCGTGGAAATGATAGAGCGCGGCCTGCGCGCCCCAGCAGATCGACAGCATCGAATGCACATGGGTCCGCGACCACTCGAACATCTCCGTCAGCTCGGGCCAGTACCGCACGTCTTCGAACGGCAGATGCTCGATCGGCGCGCCCGTCACGATCAGGCCATCGAACTGCGTATCCCTTACGGCTTCCCAGGGTTCGTAGAATGACAGCATGTGAAAGGGCGGTGCCGTCTTGGGCGTGTGACTGGCCATCTTCAGCAGCGTCAGCTCGATCTGGAGAGGGGTTGCCCCCACCAGCCGCGCGATCTGCGCCTCCGTCCTGATCTTGTCGGGCATCAGGTTGACCAGAGCGATCTTCAGCGGACGGATATCCTGACGGGCCGCCTCGTCCTCGCGCATCAGCATCACGCCCTCGCGGGCAAGGATCCTTTCGGCGGGCAATCCGGCAGGAATCTTGATCGGCATTGCGCTGGAATCTCCCGATAGCAGTCAGCGAAGGGACCAAAGCCTTACCTCTCCATTAAGGTTTCGGAAACCTCATCCTCCTATTAATTTTTTTTAAGGTACTTATCAGGGATAACCTCCGTGACTGCGAAGCGACTGCTCAACGAATGGCGCAAGGCGACGTTGGCGTTGCCGTTGATGGTTACGATCCTGCTTGCGCTCGCCGTTGCAGGATACGCGGTCTATCACCTTTCGACTTCCCAGTTCCTGAACCAGAATACCCTTAGCGGACGCCCCAACGTGACCGCTTTCGAGATGCAGGAACTCTACGATGACCTGCTGAGCACATCCCGAAATCACGATGCCGAAGAGACCAATGTCATCACGGGTAAGTTCATCGCACGCGCGCAGACCTTCGATCTGGAATTCAGGCGGGTGGTCGGTCCTGATTTCCGTGACCTTATCCGAAAGGAAGGACTGGACGAGGACTTCAACGAATTGCGTGATCTCGTCGCCCGGATAGATGCTTTCGTCAAAGGCGATCCTGCCCTTTCCCCCGCAGACTTCACACCCGTTCTCGTCAAGGCCCGCCCCAGCATCAAGCGGCTGGCGCAGACGCTCGATCAGAACAATATCGGTCTTACCGAACAATGGCGCGCGAAGATGAAGCGCGATGCCATCGTCATCATGGCGCTCGCTGCTCTCTTCATCATGTCGGTCGTCTTTCTCGTTCAGGTGGAATGGCATCGTCGCAAGAATTTGACCGTGAAGACCCGTGCGCTCGAGATTTCGGAAAGCAAGCTTCGCGATCTGAGTTTCTATCGCCAACAGTTCCTGGCCAACATGAGCCACGAATTCCGAACTCCCCTCAACGCCATTCAGGGCTTTTCGGAAGCGATCCTGTACCAGAAGGATACGATGTCGCAGGAGCGCATCTTCGAATACGTGGATATCGTCGCCCGTTCCGCCCGCGATCTGGCCTCCTTGACCGAGGACGTGCTCGATCTGTCGAAGATCGACGCGGGAAAGTTCGATATCTATCGCGAAGACGTGCCGTTCACGCTGCTGGTCGAAGACGCGATCGTCCAGTTCCAGTCGGTCGCGGAGCAGCGCGACATCACGATCCGCCAGAGCATCGAGGCGGATTGGGTCGTCAATTGCGATCGGCTGGCCATCAAGCGTTGCCTTACGAACGTGCTGTCCAATGCCCTGAAGTTTTCGGATCAGGGCGGTGCGATCTATGTCGATGCCTACATACGGGACAAGCGGATGCTCGTCGTCGAAGTGCGCGATGTCGGCTGCGGTATTCCCGAACGCGACCTGCAGAGCATCTGGATGGTCTATGCCCGCTCCAGCCTGACCCGCAAATGCGACCGCGAGGGAGCGGGGCTGGGTCTTGCGATGGTCAAGGCCCTGATGGATGCCCATAGCGGTTTCGTCGAGTTGCAGAGCCGGGAAGGCGTGGGTACGTCGGTTCGGATGTGCATTCCGGTCAGTGCCGTCGTCTCCACGAACCGTAGAGAGGTGGCGTCATTGGCCCAACCGGTTATCGCGATCGAACGAAAACGCAAGGTCGGCTGATTTCAGTCCCGGCTGCGTCCATGGTGCAGCAAGGTGAACAGCAATACGGCGATCATCGTTCCGTTCAGCAGATGCCAGATGAAATGGCTTCCGATGTGGATATGGGGGCAGATCGCGGCATCCGCCGTCCGTGCCGCCAGAGAGACCGCGAAGATCACCGTCGCCACGGCCACGGGCCTCGACGCAGCGCGACCCAGCAGACGCAGGGCCAATGCCGATCCCCCCAGAAGGGCCAGAGCGGGGAAGTAGTTTTCCGACCCGTTCAGCGATCCACTGGCGAATACCCCGCCGATATCGCGGGCGAACAGCGACAGTCCGAAGGCGACGACCGTTCCGATGATGGCCCATTTTCCGCGCAACCTGAACAGACGCGCCATCGCCGCATACAGGAAGACGACGATGAACAGCAGGATCGGAAACGTGTCCGCCAGCGCCGCCCACCGCTCCGCATAGGTGTGGAACAGGAACGATCCGACCCCGATGCAGAACGCGATACCGCACAACGCGGTCACGAGCGTATCGTTTTGTCCCCGACGCCGCATCGCGATATAGGGCAGGATCGCGGCCACGATGAAAGCCAGATTGGACATGGCATTGATCGGCTCGGACCAGAACTCCGGTCCGGTCCGCTCGCAATAGACGTCGATGGCTGCCCGCCAGTTCATGGCCGTACGGCTACCCGACCAGCGAGATGTTGCCGTCCGACGTCGAGATTTCCGCCATGAACCCGGCGGTTACGCTGCCACCCTCGATCTTGATGAAATCCTCGGCACCGATGGCGTCGAGGGCTTTGACCACGCCGGTCTTCTCGCTCCGATGTGCCTTCAGCCGCACGAGCGACAGCCCCTGATCCTGCATCAGGGATGCCGGATGCGCCGTCTGCCATTCGATCACGAGCGGGATATGTCCCTGATGGATCAAGGCTCCATCCTCGCGGATCGCGACCTTCCAGGAGAAATCGCCCCGCGACATGGTGTGGATCGTGCCGATATTGACCGGGCAATCCTTCATGACCTGATCGATATCGTCCACCCGCACGGCCCAGTTCAGAAGGCGGGGACCACTGGCCAGACTGTCCTGGATATCCGGGTCGTCCAGCCCGAACCACCGGGGTCGCGACGGTGCCGGGGCATCGGGATTGATCGCCACCAGTTCCAGATAGCAGGAGCCGAGACTCCACAGCTTGTTGTACGTCCCCATCGTGGCGTGCTCGCCGCCGCCCTGCGGCGGGACACCGAGCATGTCTTCCAGCCAACGTGCCCCCGCTTCGAGGTCTTTCGTTCCGACGACGATATGGTCGAGTTCGGTTGCCATCCTAGCGTCCTCCGCTGACATCGACGAATGCACCAGTAACATAGGATGCATCGTCGGACAGCAACCAGATTATTGCCCGTGCGACTTCTTCGGCGGTTCCCGCCCGTCCCAGAGGCGTCTGGGCACCGACTCGCGCGGCCCGACCGGGCTGTCCGCCGCTGGCATGGATATCGGTTTCGATCAGCCCCGGACGCACGGCATTGACGCGGATGCCCCTGGGCGCAAGTTCGTCGGCAAGGCCGGTCGTCATCGTATCGACCGCACCCTTCGACCCCGCATAATCGACGTATTCGTTGGCGCTGCCCAGTCGTGCTGCCGCCGAGGAGACATTCACGATACTGCCTCCCGTCATCCGCCGCGCCGCCTCGCGCGCGACGATATAGGCACCGAGCACGTTCGTATCGAAGACCCGGCGCATCCGCTCCACGTCCATCTCCGCAACCGTCGATTTCGGCGCCACGATCCCCGCGTTGTTCACCACGCCATCGATTTCGCCATAGGTTTCCTGCGTGCGGTCGAACAGCGCGATCATCGTCGCCTCGTCGCGCACGTCGCCCTGCATCGCGAAGGCCGAGCCGCCCGCCGCCCCGATGGCGTCAACCGCACTGCTTGCCGCCTCGCCGTCGCGCGCATAGGTGATCGCGACATTCCAGCCCCGTGCGCCGCAGAGCAGGGCGGTCGCCCGTCCGATACCCCGGCTGCCGCCGGTGATGAGAACCGTCTTGGTCATGCTTTCTCACGCGGCAGAGCCGCGTCCTCCAGAAACAGTTTCACGCGCCTGCGCCCTTGCCATTCGTCGATCTGAATACGCCCCGCCGCCGTCAACGGCCGCCCCTTGTTGGCCATCAGGACCGGCCCCAGATCGCTCTCGAAGGCCCGAAAGGCGATGGCATCCAGCCATGCCGTGCCATCCGTGACCGAACAGGCGAAATGCCCCGTTCCCACCTCGCGCGTCCTGTCCAGCCGGACATTGGGAAACGAGAAACGCGGCGCGGGCGACCCCGCCCCGAACGGCCCCGCCCGTTCCAGCAGTTCACACAGGTCCAGCGTCGCCCCGCGCGGCGAGAGCGAACCGTCCAGCATCAGGGTGCGTGGCCCGATCCTGTCCGCGCCCTGCTTGCAGAGCGCCGCATCGATCCAGGCCATCGCCTCGTGCAGCCGATCCTCGGCCACGGTCAATCCCGCCGCCATCTTGTGTCCGCCGCCCTTGAGCAGCATCCCGGCGCCGGTCGCTCCATGGATCGTGCGCCCGAGATCGACCCCCGAGACCGAGCGCCCCGATCCCTTGCCGATCCCGTCCGACAGCCCGATCACGATGGCAGGCCGGTTATAGCGTTCCTTCAGGCGGCTCGCGACGATCCCGACGACACCCGGATGCCATCCCTCGTCGGCGGCCCAGACCAGCCCGCCCCGGATACCGCGCGCCTCCGCCTGATCGATGGCCGCCTCCAGGACGGCCGCTTCGATCTCGCGCCGGTCGTGATTGTAGGTGTCGAGCTGTGCCGCCATCCCCGCCGCCTCTTCGGGATCGTCACAGGCCAGCAGGCTCGCGCCCATATCCGCCTTCCCGATCCGCCCCCCCGCATTGACACGGGGGCCGAGCAGGAACCCCAGGTGGAACGGCGTCGGTGCAGCATCCATGCGCGCCACATCCGCCAGCGCGCGCAGCCCCGCATTCTTGCGCTGCCGCATGACCTGCAATCCCTGTCGCACCAGCGCCCGGTTCAGCCCGATCAACGGGGCCACGTCCGCCACCGTCGCCAGAGCGACCAGATCGAGCCATTGCAGCAGGTTCGGCTCCTTCACCGTCCCCGACTTCCGCAGCACCCGGTTCGTCGCAGCCAGCAGCAGGAAGGCGACCCCGGCGGCGCACAATTGGCCCAGCCCCGACTCGTCATCATGCCGGTTGGGGTTCACGACTGCCGTACACTCGGGCAAGGTCTCCCCCGCGATATGATGGTCCGCGACGATGACATCCGCGCCCGCCGCCCGTGCCGCCGCGATAGGACCATGGCTGAGCGTTCCGCAATCGAGGCACAGGATCAGAGGACAGTCCCGCGCCAGCGCCCGCATCGCCGGATCGTTCGGGCCATAGCCTTCGTCGATCCGGTCGGGAATATGCACCCGAACTTCGATATCGAGCGACCGCAGCCAGCGTTGCACCAGCGCCACCGATGCCCCGCCATCCACATCGTAGTCGCCGAACAGCCCGACCCGTTCCCGGTCCCGCACCGCCCGCGCCAGCCGTTCGGCGGCGATATCCATATCCATGAGAATCGACGGATCCGGCATCATCTCGCGCAGGGTGGGCGCGAGATATCCCTGCGCTTCGTCGATCCCGACCCCCCGGATCGCCAGCACACGCCCCACGATCTCGGGCAGCCCATGCCGCTGGGCGATGGCCAGCCCCGCCCGTTCGGCCGCCGCATCGGGCATCCGCCACGGTCGGCCCGTCAGCGACAGAGAAGGGGGGGAGGCACCGTCCATCCGCGCAGTCTTCTCACAAGGCGAAGCACGGCGCAAACCCGTGTTCTCCCGTCATCGTATTTCGTGCAGAGCCGCGTTCATACCCGATCACCCCGCCCTCGCGCTCAAGGCTTCTGGAGCGGCAGGGGCGGAAACCACTCGGGCAGCAGATCGGTTGCGGCTCGGGTCTCCAGTGGCATGATCCACGTATCCGGTCCCCACATATTGCGCTCGACGTCGGTGAGATCGACGGTCGGGTCGATGAATGCCTGTGGCGGGCGCCCGTTGAAGATCACGGTGTAGCGCGCATAGATCCTGGCCGAGGGCCACCCCCCGAAAGTCTGGAGCCTCTTCTCGAACCAGATCGCGAAATCGCGCGAAAGATCGGCACGGGTCATGATGTAGGTCGCGCTCCGCGCCCCCATGAATTCGACGGGATCGACCGAATACTGGTTGCCGGTCTCCGGATGCACGGCGAGATAGCCCCCCTCGACCTGTTTGCTGTAGACCCGCATCCGCCACGAGAAGCGGTGTCCGTCGCCGGTCCACCCGACGAGATTCGGGAACGCCGCCTGACGGATAGGCAGGATCAGTTGAATCGTGAACCAAACCAGCAGCAGCGCCACGATCCCCGTCCCGACCGGGCGGATCGAATGAGAAGCCGCTTCGGGATCACTCGGGATCGCCGGCTCGCCCGACCTCAGACGCGCCCGAAACCAGTTCCACACCCGAGACGGCCAATCCGGGTCGAAAAAGATCGTGGTGATGGCGATGGTCAGCCACGGAAAGATGCCGATGTTGAACAGGACGGCATTCGATATGTGGAAGAAGACATAGACCAGAAATACGGGCAGGCGCGTCCTGCGATACATCAGCAGCGGAGCGCCGATGATGTGCAGCGCCACGACGCCCCAGGATGCCGCCACGATGAGAAGATCATGCTCGAACAACGCGCCGTAGAAGACGGCGTCCTTGTTCGCCGGAAGCCACTGGAGCAGCGGTTGCCCGCGCAGCCAGTCATCGGTGATCTTCACCACCCCGGCAAAGATCAGGATGATCTCGGTCTGCAGCCGGAGCGCGGTGACGGGCCACCGGGGAATCCATCGGCTTTTCTCCGTCAGACCGAACAGGGCATCGAGCGACCAGAGCTTGTTCGCCGGTGAGACCGCCAGAAGAAAGGCGTAGAGAAGCACCATGTAATTGTGGTTCAGGTACTGTACCCGGTCGAGCAGAAAGAAGTAGCCGAACGAAAGGATGAAAACGACGATGGCGACCCGGAACAGCAGTCCGAGTGCGATCAGGGCGGCAGAGACCCCGACGAGGCCCCACACGATATGAATCCATGGCTCGGGAAGCGGTTTGACGAAGTGCAGGTCGAAGTAGGGAAACTGTACGGGGCTGAGAACGTAGTAGGACGATATGCGTCCGGCGCTGACATACCGGAAGTAATCCCAGAGAAGGATCGCGCCGAAGAGGATTCGCACCACGGCGAGCGACTGACCTGAAACGTCTTCGGACAGCCGCACACGCAGTTTGCCAAGTTGGCCGGAGATCGGCATGGTCTGGTATCACCTGTGTCTATGTCGTGCGCACGACGCTAGCCGACTTCGCGCGAACAAGGAAAGCGCCGCATGACGTTGCAGGAGGCCAGAGGCATTTATCCCAAGACAACGCCCGTATCACGCCTATCTCACATGTGATGATCAAATCGTCCGACCGGAAACCCGCAGAACACTCTGGCCTCACCATCGTCTACGATGGAGAATGTCCCTTCTGTGCGAGCTACATACGGTTGGTCCGCCTGCGCGAGACGGTCGGGCCGGTCGAACTCGTGGATGCTCGGCAGGAGCACCCTGTCCTGGACGAGATACGCGCCAGGAATCTGGACCTCGACGAGGGGATGGTGGTGCGGGTGGATGGTGCGTATCTCCACGGACCCGCCGCGATGGCGGCGATTTCTTCCATGTCGACGCCCTCGGGCTTGGTGAATCGTGCCATGCGGACACTCTTCAAGACACCGAAGCGCGCAGCACTTCTCTATCCCATGATGGTACGCGGTCGCAACGCGACGCTTCGCCTGCTGGGGCGCAAACCGATCGGTCAGGATCGCGAACGCTGAACCGGCTTCACCGCTCCGTCATCGACCATTCAGTGATGGGCGTCATCGGCTCCGTGATGATGCCCGCCGACCGGCTCGCCATCCACGATCAGCTTGCCTTCCCAGAAGCGTCCTACGAGGATGCCGAGGATGAAAGCGCCGATAATCGCCAGAATGAACCAGAGAAATCCCAGAAGTGTCATGCGGTCAGTCCTTGATCGGGTTCCGGTAAATCAGGCGGCGCAGCGATCCCGTGCGTGAGCGCATCAGCATCGTCTCCGTCTCGATATAGCCGCCGACGCGGCGCAGTCCACGGACGATCGAGCCGTCCGTGACACCCGTGGCCGCGAAGATCACGTCGCCCTGTACCATGTCGTCACGGGTATAGATTCGGTCGAGATCGCTGATACCGGCCTTTGCCGCGCGCCCGCGTTCGTCGTCGTTGCGGAACATGAGACGACCCTGAATCTGTCCGCCCATGCATTTCAGGGCCGAGGCCGCAAGCACACCTTCCGGCGCGCCGCCCGACCCCATGTAGATATCGATCCCGGTGATATCCGGTTCCGCACAATGGATCACGCCAGCCACGTCGCCATCGGTGATCAGCCGGATCGCCGCACCGGTCTCGCGCAGTTCCATGAGCGTCTCGTTGTGACGCGGGCGCTCCAGCATACAGACGGTAATATCCGACGGCTTGCAGCCCTTCGCCTTGGCCAGCGCCACGATCCGCTCGGTCGGCGACATGTCGAGGGTAACGAGGTCCGGTTCGAACCCCGGCCCGATGGCAAGCTTGTCCATGTAGACGTCCGGCGCGTGCAGCATCGACCCACGCGCGCCCATCGAGATAACCGCGAGGGCATTCGGCATCGCCTTGGCCGTCAGGGTCGTTCCTTCCAGAGGATCGAGGGCGATATCGACTTCCGGCGCATCGTCGCCGCCACTGCCGACCTCCTCGCCGATGTAGAGCATCGGCGCTTCGTCGCGTTCCCCTTCACCGATGACGACGACGCCCCGGATATCGAGCTTGTTCAGCTCGGTCCGCATGGCGTCGACGGCGGCCTGATCTGCGGCCTTTTCGTCGCCGCGCCCGATGAGTTTCGCGGAAGCGATTGCGGCGGCTTCCGACACGCGGGCGAGGCCCAGCGACAGCATTCGATCCTTGAACTCGTATTCCGGCGTGTAATTGGCCATGGGCTGTCAGGTCCAGTCTGTTCGTTCGCGGAAAAGGGTTTGAGGCTTAATCAAACAAAACGCGCCCCGTTGCAACGTCCCATTGACATGCGATCGGATCGAACCCCGAAGCGCAGGACGATGCCCAACCGTGGGGCTATGTCATGCTCACCCCGATTACATATCGATTCAGCTTTCGACGATTCGCATCGCAACCGGCGGCGCGACCGAGGCGGGCAGGGCAGCGATACGCGCCTTTGCCCTGTCGATGGCCATCAGGTCGCAGGAATGGGTCACGATCGTCACGGGGGCGGCATTGCCGATATGGTCATGCTGGCGCATCCGGTGGATCGAGATCCCTTCCTCCCCGAGAGCCGCCGCGACCTCAGCAAGCGTACCGGGGCGATCCTCCAGCGACACGCGCAGGTAGAAGGCACCTTCGTCCCGCATGGCAGTGCCGCTCTCTGCCGGGGCCAGATCGCCATAGGCGACACCGAATGTCGGCGGTGTATTGCCCCGCGCCACATCGACGATATCGGCTAGAACCGCGCTCGCCGTCGGTCCCCCGCCCGCGCCGGGGCCGGTCAGGACCGTCGCTCCGATGGCATCGCCCTCCAGCATGACGGCATTCGTCACCCCTTCGATGGACCCGAGCGGCGAGTCGATGGGGGTCAGGCAGGGCCGCAACCGCTGCGACACGCCCTCCGACGTCTGTTCCGCCATGCCGAGCAGGCGGATGCGATAGCCCATGTCGGCGGCGGCGACGATATCCTCGGAGGAGACGTTCTCGATCCCTTCGATCTCCACACCCGCAAAATCGATCTGACGCCCGAAGGCGATGGCCGCCATGATGGCCAGCTTGTGCGCCGCATCGAACCCGCCCACATCCGCCGTCGGATCGGTCTCCGCATACCCGAGCTTCTGCGCGTCCAGCAGCACGTCGCCGAAGGCCGCGCCGGTCTCTTCCATCTCGGTCAGGATATAGTTGCAGGTGCCGTTGAGGATGCCGCTGACCCGCGTGACGCCGTTCCCGGCCATGCCTTCGCGCAGCGCCTTGACTGCCGGAATACCCCCCGCCACCGCTGCCTCGTAATGCAGCGATGCACCGGGCGTCTCTTCGGCCAGTTTCGACAACGCGGCCCCGTGATGCGCCAGCAGAGCCTTGTTGGCCGTGACGACCGGCTTGCCCGCCGCCAGGGCTGCCTCGACCGAGGCCTTGGCCACGCCATCGGCCCCGCCGATCAGTTCGAGGAAGATGTCGATGCCGTCATCCTTCGCGAGGGCGACCGGGTCGTCGAACCACCGCAAACCCGAGGTATCGACCCCGCGATCCCTTTTCCGGTCCCGCGCGACGATGGCATCGACCCGAAGCGCCCGACCGGCCCTCGCCGCGATCCGCGCGTTCTCGTGCATCAGGTATCCGAGCGTCGCCGCACCGACCGTTCCAAGACCTGCAATACCGATCCTGAGGGGTTCCTCGCTCATTCCGATGCCTCCAGCATACCTTGATATCGTCCGACGACCGCATCCGCGTCGTCCATCAGCTTGCGAATCCCGCGCGCCGCCTGCCGGATGCGCTGTTCATTCTCGACCAGCGCAAGGCGCACATATCCCTCGCCATACTCCCCGAAGCCAACCCCCGGCGAGATGGCCACATCGGCCTCCTGCAGCACGATCTTCGCAAACGCCATCGAGCCGAGCCTGTCGAAGGGCGCAGGCACTTTGGACCACGCGAACATCGTCGCGGGCGGGGCCGGAATCGTCCAGCCTGCGCGCCCCATCGCCTCGACCAGCACATCGCGCCGGTCCCTGTAGACCTGCCTGATTTCTTCGATGCAGTCCTGCGGCCCGTTCAGGGCCGTGGCGGCGGCGACCTGTATCGGCGTGAACGCGCCGTAATCCAGATAGCTCTTGATCCGCGTCAGCGCGCCGATCAGATGCCGGTTCCCGACCGCAAAGCCCATCCGCCATCCCGGCATCGCATAGGTCTTCGACAGCGAGGTGAACTCCACCGCCACGTCGATGGCTCCCGGCACCTCCAGGATCGAATGGGGCGGATTGCCGTCGTAATACATCTCCGCATAGGCCACATCCGACAGCAGCCAGATTTCATGCCTGCGGGCAAACGCCACGAGATCGCGATAGAAATCCAGATCGCAGACGAGTGCGGTCGGGTTCGACGGGAAGTTCACGACGATGGCCGTCGGTTTCGGCACCGAATGGCGGACGGCCCGATCCAGTACGCGCAGGTATTCGGCCCCGTCGAACGTGCCTTCGGGCGTGGTCGGAACCGGAATATGCCGCAATGTGCCTCCCGCTATCATGAAGCCGAAGGCATGGATCGGATAGGACGGGTTAGGCGCGAGGATCACGTCGCCGGGAGCCGAGATCGCGGCGGCCAGGTTCGCCAGCCCTTCCTTCGACCCGAGAGTCGCGACGACTTCGGTCTCCGGATCGACGCTGACGCCGAAACGGCGCTCGTAATACCCCGCCTGCGCCTTTCGCAACCCCGGTATCCCCTTGGATGCCGAATAGCGATGGGTGCGCGGACGCCGTACCGTCTCGATCAGCTTCTCGACGATATGCGAGGGCGTATCCATGTCGGGATTGCCCATCCCGAAATCGATGACGTCATGCCCCGCCGCGCGCAGGTCTGCCTTCATGCGGTTCACTTCCGCGAAGACGTAGGGGGGCAGGCGCTTGACGCGATAGAAATCGGTGTTCATGGCGCGCTGTGCTTACCGCGCAGCGCCGCCGAACGAAAGGGCAAAAGGCGCTATTCCGCCTTTGCCCTCTCCGCCCGTTCCCGAGCGCGTCTGCGCGCTTCCTCGGCACGTTTGCGGAAGGAGTCGGAGATCACCGGCTTCTCGCGATCCGGTCGGCTTGCGACCGGCGGCTTCGTAGGCGTCCGCTCCGGCACGGCGCGCCGTGCCGCCGCCTCGTCCCGTTTTGCGGTGAGGGCAATGGCGGACGAGGACGATGGCGGAGCCGTCCGGGTCACGGCCCCGCGCTCCCTGCGCGCAGCCAGTTCGGCCGGTGCGGTCGAGGCAGGCGAAGTCGTGACCGATCCGATCCGCTGCGACCGCAGCGTCAGATCATTCCGGTCCACGAGGCTGCCATAATAGGTCTGCGATTCTGCAGTCACGCGGTTCGCCCGCGCCGCGAGCGTGGCGCTGTCGAGACCGGAAACGCCCTGCGCCCGTGCCGCCGCGACCCGCCGGGCACGATTTTGCAGTTCAGCCGCGTCGACGCCGCTCTGCGCCTGCGCCCGTGCTGCCGCGATCCGGCTCGCCCGTGCCTGCAACTCGGCCTCGGGCACGGAACTGACCGGCAAGGCCCGGACCTGCGACAACCGCGCGGCCCGTGCCGCCAGATCGGCCTCGTCCACACCGGGAGTGACCATCGTCGACTGCTGCCTGATCCGGGCGACCCGCCCACCGAGTTCGGCCAGGGCGACCCGCTGCGGTCCGGGTTGCGCCGCGCGGGTCAGGACCATCTGCTGCGCATCGTTCAGCATCGTGAAAGCCTGCTGACCCTGTGCAGGCAGCAGCGATTCGGTCGGCACGTCAGGCGTATCGACCAGTCGCGGCCACGGCACGTCGGAAACGTCGCGCGTATCGGGCAATCCGTCGATCCGTGCTATTTCGCCTCCGCATCCAGCCAGAAGAAGGACGCAGAGAAAGGAAATCGGTGCAATCGGGCGCAGGCGGTTCATCGTCTTCCCTGTCATTGGCCAGCGTTCGCGGTATACCGTCGGGTGATCCGTTCGGTACGATGGAGTCAACGTACCGTCGCGAACGGTCGGAGTATAGGTCAAAGGGGGGTTTACGCATCATGAGTGACAAGCCGGAACAGGAAAAGAAAGCGTCTGCCGATCCGATGGTTGCCGCAGAGAACATGGCGCAGGCCTACGCTCTCGCACAGGAAACATGGACCTATTACCTGCAGACCCATGCGGAGGGCAAAGCGTCCAATCCCGATCCCTACAATATCGGCCCCGCCATCGCCGACCTCCAGAAATCGATGATCGAGAAGCCCGAGGCCATGATCGAGGCCGGGATCGATCTCTGGCACCGGCAGGCGACCCTGTGGACCAACGCCCTCGCAAAGGCGGCAGGGGTCGAGCCGAAGCCTCTTCCGGGAATGGAGACCACCGGAAAGGACAAACGCTTCGCCGATGACGACTGGGACAACCACGCCGTCTTCAGCTATCTCAAGCAATCCTACCTGCTTTCCTCGAACTGGATGCGCGATACGGTCACGAAGACCGACAAATCCCTGCCTCCCGAGGAACAGCGGAAACTGGAATTCTTCGCCGAGCGATTCTCCGAGGCGATGTCCCCGTCCAACGTCTTCGCCATGAATCCCCATGTCCTCAAGACGACTGCAGAGGAGGGTGGCGCGAACATCGTGCGCGGGATGCGCCAGATGCTGAAGGACATGAAGCGTGGCAAGGGCGAATTGCTCATCAGCCAGACCGACATGACCGCCTTCGAGGTCGGCAAGAACATCGCCGTCACGCCGGGTGAAGTCGTGTTCCGCAACGACCTGTTCGAGTTGATCCAATACGCGCCGACGACCGAAAAGGTCCATGAGACGCCTCTGCTGATCGCGCCGCCCTGGATCAACAAGTTCTACATCATGGATTTGAACGAGAAGAAATCCATGGTCCGCTGGCTGGTGGCGCAGGGCTATACGGTCTTCATGATCTCATGGCGCAATCCCGAACCGGCCAAGGGCACGGGCAAGCGGATCGAGCGCACCTTCTCCGATTACGTGACCGAGGGTCTCTATCCGGCCCTCGATGCCGTGATCGAGGAAACCGGCGCGAAATCGGTGAATGTCGGTGGCTATTGCATCGGCGGTACCATGCTCGCCACCGCGCTCGCGCATATGGCCCAGACCGGCGACAGACGCATCAAGGCCGCAACCTTCTTCACCGCGCAGGCCGATTTCGTGAAGGGCGGCGATCTGCGCATCCTGATCGACGACAAGATCCTCGACGATCTGGAGAAGGAATCGAAGAAGGCGGGCGGCGTGATCGACGCGCGCCACATGGCGCAGGCGTTCAACATGCTGCGCGGGAACGAGCTGATCTGGAACTACGTCGTCAACAACTACTATCTCGGCAAGGAGCCCAGCGCCTTCGACCTGCTCTTCTGGAATGCCGATTCGACCCATATGCCTGCGAAATGTCATCTCGCCTATCTGCGCGACTACTATCGCGACAATGCGCTGGCCGAGGGAAGGATGACGCTCGACGGCAAGACGCTCGACCTCGGCAAGATCAAGACGCCCGTCTATTCGATCTGCGCCCGCGAGGACCATATCGCCCCCGCCGAGTCGGTGTTCCGGGGCGTGAAGCTGTTCGGCGGATCGGTCCATCTGGTCGTCGGCGGGTCGGGCCATATCGCCGGGGTCATCAATCCGCCCGATCCGAACCGGATCAAGTATCAGTATTGGACGAACGATACCCCGCAATCCGACTGGCCCGAGACCCTTGCCGAATGGCTCGATGGCGCGACCGAAACACCCGGATCCTGGTGGCCGGACTGGGATGAATGGCTTTCCGGGAAATCCGGCAGGAAAGTCGCGGCCCGTCGACCCGGCGCGACCTTGGGGTCGATCGAACCTGCCCCCGGCTCCTACGTGCGCGTCCGTTCCGATGAGCCGGTCGCGGATGCAGGCTGAGATGCAGGTCACGCTACTCGGTACCGGCTGCCCCGTCGTCCATAGCGGGCGTCGCGGGGCGGCGACGATGGTGGAGGGCGGCGGTGTGCGCCTGCTGATCGATTGCGGATCGGGTGTGACCCAGCGCCTCGTGGAAGCGGGGACGACCAGCGCCGCGATCGACGCGCTGTTCATCACCCATTTCCACACCGACCATCTGGTCGATTTCTACCAGCTCGTCATTTCCGCATGGCATCAGGGTCGGACGCGACCATGGCCCGTCTATGCACCGCGCCCCGTCCTCGACCATCTCGAGGCCGTCATGGCCGCGTGGGAACCGGAGCGCGCGCAGCGCATCGATTTCGAACAACGCACCTCCAGCATCGGTTTCGAGATCGAACCGCACGAGATCGCAGGGCGCGATCACATCGGGATCCGCGATATGGATGTGCAGGTCGTCGAGGTCGATCATGGCCCCGTCGTCCCCGCCTTCGGCTTCGTCTTCGGGGCAGGTGGCCGAAAGGTGGTCCATTCCGGCGACACCGCCCGCTGCGATGCGCTCATCGGAGCAGGGCAGGGTGCCGATCTGCTCGTCCATGAAGTGATGATGCACGAGAAACGCGCGAAGACCCTGACCCGCTCGTCCATAACGATGGATAACGTGGCTTCCTACCACACCCTGTCGTCGGAAATCGGCGGGATCGCCAGTGACATGAGGGCGAAAGCTCTCGCGCTCACCCATTTCGTGCCACCCGAATTCGACCGCAGCGCCCTGCTCGCCGAAGTTTCCCAAACCTATGACGACGGTCCCGTGATCGTCGGCGAAGACCTGATGCGCTTCGATCTGACGACGGGTATCGTATCGCGCGATGATTTCGCGATGACGGCGTTGTAGGCTTTCATGTGCGGGCGTTTTGTCTTCGATGCGAAACCCGAAGAGGTCGCGACGATTTTCGAAGCCACTGCCGACGATCTGTCGGATATGCCGCAATTCGCCCGTCCCCGGTACAATATCTGCCCTACTCAGACCGTTCTCACGATCCGCAGTGAAGAAGACGAGCGTAGTGCCGTACCGATGCGCTGGGGATTCCTGCCTCATTGGTACGAGACGCCGACGGCAGGTCCGCTCATCATCAACGCCCGCTCGGAAACCATCGCCGAAAAGCCCGCCTTCCGCGCCGCCTGCCGCGAACGGCGCTGTCTGATCCCGGCGACCGGATTCTACGAGTGGCGGTCGAGCGACCCGAAACCGAAGACGCCGTTCTACTTCCACGCACCGGACCAGCCCGTCTTCGCCTTCGCGGGTATCTGGCAGCATTGGTCGGCACCGGGCCATGAACCGGTCGATACCTGCGCCATCGTCACCTGCGATGCAAATGCGACGATGCGCCCGATCCACCATCGACTGCCGGTCGTCATCCAGCCCGAAAGCTGGAGCCTGTGGCTCGGCGAGGCAGGCAAGGGGGCCGCGCGCCTGATGCACGCAGCCCCCGATGATTTCTTCGCGATGCACGAAGTCTCGCGCAGTGTGAACAGCGCCCGATCCGATGCGCCGTCATTGATCGAGCCGGTCGGAAGGAATGACCCGTCACTCTGAAGGAAGATGCCCGCCATCGGGACATTTCCTGATCCGTCCGGATCGGACGATACCCTAGCGGCGTCGCGAAAGCTGGCGCAGGACGTCCATGTCAACGCTGCCATCGCCATCGGAATCGAACATGCCGATCACGTTGTCGAGGCTTCGGTCGCCCGTGCTGTGGCGTTGTCGCGGACTGGTACCGAGGATACCGCCGAGCAGATCGTCCAGACCGCCGCTCTGAGCCTGTGGTTGCTGCCGGGTCTGACGATTGCCACCCAGCATTCCGCCAAGGATACCCCCGAGGCCACCGCCACTGCGAGGCTGCTGCTGTTGCTGGCGGCCACCGCCGAGCAATCCGCCGAGGATACCACCTAGGCCACCGCCACCTCGTTGCTGTGGCTGAGCGCCACCGCCGAGAACTGCACCGAGCAGGTCATCCAGACCGCCACCGCCGGAGCGTCTTCCACCGCCGCCCGCCATCCCCTGGATCAGCGATCCGAGAATACCGCCCATGCCGGTATCGTTCGACGTCTTCTTCTGCATTCCGCCGAGGATCATCGACGCGATCATCGGCAGCATCGCCTTGATGACCGTTCCCCCGATCCCGGAGGCGAATTCGGCCTTCTGCGCCACGGCACGGCTGACATCCTTCGACCCGAAAACTTCGGCCAGAACCTGATTGCCCCGATCCGTCGTCGCATTCTGCTGCAGCGCGGAAGGATCTTCGTAGATATCCTCGTAATCGGTGCCCTGAATCTTGCGGAGCAGGGATTCGAGACCCTGCGGATTCTGGGTCCGTTGCTTGAACCCGGCGGACATGGCGGGCAGCACCTGCTGGAGAACCTTCTCGGTATCGTCCCGCCCGAGTCCGAATTGGCGTGCGAGGTTGTCGATCCCGTTTCCGCCTTGCGCTTCGCGTAGAATGTCGAACATATTCATCATGTTATCCTGTCTTGTCGTCCTATTGGGCGAACCGTATCACGCAAGGTGTGGTACATCTGCATCGGGTCTCGCTACCTGATCCCATGTGCCCGCGACCGCCGTGATATTCAAGAGGCCGCGCGAGGTTGCCGATGGCGTCACGATCTGCGCGCGCCCCCCGGCCCCGAGCAGCAGCGGGCCGACGGGCTGGCCATCTGCAAGGCTTTTCAACACGTTCATGGCGGCATTCGCAGAATCGAGCGTAGGAAAGACGAGCAGGTTCGCCGGCTCCCTGTATTGGGCATCCGGTATGAATTGTTCCCGCAAAGTGCCGTTGAGGGCCGTGGACGCGCGCATTTCTCCCTCGACTTCGAAGTCGATCTTCCGGCTGCGCAGGATGCGCAGGACATCGCGCATCTTCTGCGCGCTGGGAGTATTCGCACTCCCGAAATTGGAGTGGCTGATCAATCCGACCGTCGGGACGATATCGAAATGCCGCACTTCGGCGGCAGCCATTTCGGCGATATCGGCCAGTGCTTCCGCAGTCGGATCGTAATTCACATAGGGGTCGGCAATGAAGATCGGCCCCGCCTTCAGGATGATGACTCCAAGCGCGGCATAGACGGACCCGATGGTCTCGTTCTGAAGGGCATTGTCGATATACCGGACATGCCAGTCGTAGTCTCCGGTCAGGCCGCAGATCATCGCATCCGCCTCCCCGCGCTGCACCATGACGGCGGCGATCGCCGTCGTATTCGTCCGCATGATCGCGCGGGCGGCGTCGATGCTGCACCCGCGCCGTGCGTTCAGGGCATGGTACGTGCGCCAGTATTCGCCGTAACGCTCGTCATCCTCCGGGTTCACGACCTCGAAATCCTTGCCGGGCTCGAGGTCTATTCCCGCCCGTTCGCACCGCATCGCAAGCACCGAGGGTCGCCCGATCAGGATCGGTTCGGCATAGCCTTCGTCGAGGATCGTGCGGATCGCACGCAGGACGCGCTCGTCCTCGCCCTCGGCATAGACGATACGACGCCGGTTCTCCCGCGTCTTCTCGAACAGGGGCTTCATCAGCATCCCCGAGCGATAGACGAAACGCGCCAGCCTGGCTTCGTAGGCGACGAAGTCCTCGATGGGTCTCTCGGCCACGCCCGACTCCATCGCCGCGCGGGCTACCGCCGAGGCGACCCGCACCAGCAAACGCGGATCGAAAGGCTTGGGGATCAGATACTCGCGCCCGAAGACGAGGCGTTCGTCACGGTAGGTATTGGCCACCTCCGCCACCGACGACTTGCGCGCGAGATCGGCGATGGCCTTCGCTGCGGCGATCTTCATCTCCTCGTTGATCTTGGTCGCCCCGACGTCCAGTGCGCCCCGGAAGATGAACGGAAAACACAGGACGTTATTGACCTGATTGGGATAATCCGACCGCCCGGTCGCGATGATCGCGTCGGGGCGCGTCCGTTTCGCCAGTGCCGGATCGATCTCCGGGTTCGGATTGGCGAGGGCGAGGATGATCGGGTCTTTCGCCATGCGTTCGAGTAATTCCGGTTTCAGCACGCCGGGACCGGAAAGCCCGAGGAAGATATCCGCATCGTCGATCACGTCGCCGAGCGCCCGATGCGGGCAATCCTGCGCAAAGGCCGCTTTCTGCTCGTCGGCGGCACGGCCCTTCCAGACCAGCCCGTCGATATCGCAGAGCCAGATATTCTCACGCTTCAGACCCAACGAGATCAGCAGGTTGAGGCAGGCAACGCCCGCCGCGCCACCGCCCGTCGAGACAAGCTTGAGCGTGGACAGATCCTTCCCGACCAGACTGACCGCATTGAGTATCGCAGCGGCGACCACGATGGCCGTACCGTGCTGGTCGTCATGGAAGACCGGGATTTTCATATGCTTGCGGCATTCCGCTTCCACGGCAAAGCACTCGGGCGCCTTGATGTCTTCGAGGTTCACGGCCCCGAAGGTCGGTTCCAGCGCGCGGACGACAGCGGCCAGCTTCTCCGGATCGCTCTCGTCGACCTCGATATCGAAGGCATCGATTCCGGCGAACTTCTTGAAGAGAACCGCCTTTCCCTCCATCACGGGCTTCGACGCGAGCGCACCGATATTGCCGAGGCCCAGCACTGCCGTGCCGTTCGAGATGACGGCGACCATGTTCGCACGTCCGGTAAAGCGCGCCGCGTTCGCCGGATCTCGGGCAATCTCGGTACAGGCCTCCGCCACCCCCGGTGAATAGGCCAGCGAAAGATCGCGCTGCGTATTCAACGGCTTTGTCGGTGAAATTGCCAGTTTTCCCGGCACGGGAAATTCATGGAAATTGAGCGCATCCTCGCGCAACCTGTCATCCGACATTGGCCGTCTCCCCCTGTTATATCCCGTGCCAGAGCCGTGCTTTCGACGGTTTTGGATCGTCTGGCATCCCGTTGGACGCAAGGGTAGAGAGATTCATGTCACATGCACGGTTTATCCGCTTCGCAGACGGAATTTATCGCCGGACAGGCAGTGCCTACAGCGACATCTGGGCCATGACTTCCCGCCATTCACCCGCCGACAGGCCGCTCGTCTCCTGAGTCACCTTCTCGCCCGCAATCATCCGGCGCACGGCATCGAGAGCAGGGCCGGAGAGCGTGACGGCCCCAAGCCTGTAATCCTCGAACGCGCCATAGGCCATCGGCACCCAGGCTTTCGTCAGATCGCAGATCGCATCCGCATAGACCCGGATTTCGTATTGAGCGTGAGCATCGGCGCGCAGGCGCAGGAAGTGGAAGAGATTGTGCAGATCGGTCTTCCAGTACCATTGCGTATAGGTGTTGAGCGTCAGGTTCATCCGCGCCAGTTCGCGCGACAGGCCCGCCTTGCCATGGTCTTCCGACAGCATTTCCTCGTAATGCGAATAGGTTCGCTCGGCATCCCCGCGCAGCAGGTCGAGGACATGCTGCGCCTCGTCTCCCGATAGCACGTCTCCCCGCCCCTGCCGGTTCGTATCGGATTGTGCGGCCAGATGCTCGGCGGCGGGAATGTAGTATTCCTTGTCGAGGATCGAATAGCGCGCCGAATACTCGTTCACGTTGGCCGTGCGATGCCTGATCCATTGCCGCGCGATGAAGATCGGCAGCTTCACATGCAGCTTGATCTCGCACATCTCGAACGGCGTCGAATGCCAGTGGCGCATGAGATAGCGGATCAGGCCTTCATCGTTGCGCGCCGCCTTGGTCCCGCGTCCGTAGGAGACGCGCGCCGCCTGCACGATGGCCTCGTCGTCACCCATATAGTCGATGGCGCGCACGAAACCGTGGTCGAGGACGGGAACCACCTCGTACAGTCGCGCCTCCAGCCCCGGCGAGATCGCACGGCGCGTCTCGGCTCGTGCATCACGTTGGGCGGCGATTTCGGCGGCTTGTTCGGGGGTCAGGCTCATGGCGACTCTTCCGGGATCGTTGCCTTGCCTTCCTAGCGCAGAGTCATTTCGCTTGCGAGGCTCTCATGTCCTTGAGGATCAGGAATGGCTTCTCGACCCCGAAATGAATGAGCAGCGCGGCCATGAAACTCAATGCCAGCACGGCAATGCCGAAGATCATAGGCTGGAATGCTCCCCCGAAGGCGATGGCGATGACCGTCGCCAGCGGGATCAGCGGCATATGGACGAGATAGAGCGTGTAACTCAGAATCGCGATCACGAAGAGGGGCCGCGCGCCGAGCCAGCCCGCTTGCCCCTCCCGGTCGAGAACGACCACGAGAATACCGCCGAAAGCAAGGGCGATCAGCAAGGGTTGCAGCGTCGCATCGAAAGCGTCGATCTGGGCCATCATCGGGGCACGCAACATCAGACATGCGAGCGCGGCGAGAGCGATGGCAAGGATCGCATGGCGGGGCAGGGCACCCAATCGGCGGATCACGCCATCGGCTTGCAGGAAGGCGACGAGGGTGCCGATGGCGAGGCCATCGAAGGTCAGGTGGAACGGACTGCGAAAATTCTGGAACAGTGCGAGGTACGATCCGATATCGGCACCTCCGGCAAGGGTCATCGTCCGCAGGATCGTAGGCAACAGGACGAGAGCGATCAGCAAGGCATAGCGCATCGCGCCGTTCGACAGGGCGGCGACCAGCACGATCAACGGGGCGCAGAGGTAGAATTTCTCCTCCACCCCGAGCGACCAGAATGCCACGACGATGTCGGAGCCGAGATAATCCTGCATGATCGACAGATGCACGAGAACGCTGCGCAACCCCACCTCGGGCGCATAGAACGGAAACGCCCCTACGAGCACGAGGCCCAGTACCGCGAAATAGGCGGGCAGGATACGCAGCGCCCGCGCCCCGAGATACGCGCCCATATCCACCGTTCGCCCCTGCCGATGACGCGACAGCAGATGCCGCGAGATCAGGAAGCCGCTCAGGACGAAGAAGAGATCGACCCCGACCCAGCCATTCACGAAGGGCGTCGCGAAATCGTAGCCGAAGGCGACCATCATGTCCGGGTCGCGCTCCTGCAAGGGCCGGAAGATATGCCGTGCCAGCACCAGCAGTACGGCGATGGCCCGCAATCCGTCGAGTTCGGGGATCGCGCCGGGTTTGCGTACGAAGGCGAGATAATCCGAGGAATGGCGGGTAGCGAGGGTCATGGGTTTCGCTCGTTGCCCCGGCCCTGGGCCGGGGCCTTCCTAAGCGGCAACAGGCACCGGCTCAGGACCTGGTTTCTCAATGATCGTCCAGTCCGAGGGTCTGCTGCATCTTCGGCTTGCGGACTTTCCAGATCATCGAATCGACGATGTAATGGTGGAAGTTGATCGTCTGGTACACGATGATGAGCGGGGCGAGGCCGACCATGGCGAACCACCCTTCGGCAGCGTTCACACCGCTGTAGAGAACCATCGTCAGCAGGACGCAGAAGCCGAAATAATACGGCCAGTTCTTCGCCTGCGACAGGATGGACAGGAATTTCGCCTCCTGCTTCACCCCGCCCTCGAACCGCTTGGTATTGAATATCCAGACGAACAGGACGTATTGCGCATTGTGCCAGATATTGATGATGAGCCAGCCGATCGTGATGTTCTCGATCAGCAGATAGCCGATGCCGAACACCGCCAGATGCGAGACGGTATAGATCGTATGGGCCATCGGCATGGCATTCGCCCGGTGCATCCGTAGCCGCCCGATGGCCCAGACGATCAGCACCAGCACCGTCACCGCACCGACGATATCGACCAGCAGGCGCGGTACGGGGAAGGTCCAGACCGGCAGGAACAGGAAGGTTTCCGGGCTTTGCCAGGACCGGTAGAGGATACCCCAGAGCGGCAGCAGGTAGAACACGGCCTTCAGGAATCGCTCGTCTTCCGTGACCAGAGAGTTTTCCTTGCGGCGATAGACCTGTCCGACGCCCCAGCTCTGCCGGGTATAATGGAACCACTGCCAGTAGAGATAGATCGTCGTGAGAATCCAGACGCCGAACCCGTGCGCGAGCGCGGCGACCACGGCCAGCACGATAAAGGGCAGATAGACGATCAGGAACTTGTTTTCCTGAAAACTCTGCTTGTCGAAGCACAGGCGCGTGTAGGTCGAAATGACGTGGTGATAGCCGAGAAACCACAGATCGAGCATCAGCACGATGGGAAAGAGATGGGGGTCCATCATCACGATCAGGCCCGAAAGCACCGCGATGGTCAGTGTCCCGAGGATGAAGAAGGCGTCGAACCGGGGGCCACGAAGCCAGCCCCCTTCGGGTGCGGTCATGGATACGGATTGCGTCGTCATGCCGGTCGTGCCTCTCGCTCGGTACGGGAATCTTGACCACAGTTTCGCGAGGCACGGTTTCGATTTCGTCAACAGGCCGGTGACGGACTGTTTACTTGGTCGAGCGGGCGACTAGGTTCGGAGAGACACGTTAGCGATGAGGGAGAACGGCATGGCCATCCAATACCTGCACACCATGGTTCGCGTCAGCGATATCGAGGCATCGAAGAAGTTCTACTGCACCCTGCTGGGGCTGGAGGAGACGCGCCGCAAGGATCTCGACGGAGCCAAGGCTACGCTGGTCTTCCTGTCCGAGCCGGGCGGCGGACCGGGCAACGAGATCGAGCTGACCTATAACTGGGAGGGCGACGAGGAGTATTCCGGCGGTCGCAATTTCGGTCATCTCGCCTATCGCGTGGACGATATCTACGAGACTTGCCAGCGCCTGATGGACGCCGGTGTCACGATCAACCGCCCCCCGCGCGATGGGCATATGGCATTCGTGAAATCTCCCGATGGCATCTCGATCGAATTGCTCCAGCATGGGGATAGCTTGCCCGAGCAGGAACCATGGGCGAGCATGGACAACACGGGGTCATGGTAGTCTCCTACGATCTCATCCCCGCACAAGCGGGGATTCTTCCGTACTGAAAGAGACGCCCGCAGGCGCGGGAATGACAGGACCATACCACGATGACCCAGGCCCTCCTCATCATCGACGTCCAGAACGATTTCTGCCCCGGCGGGCTATTGGCCGTGAACGATGGGAATGCCGTCGTGCCGATCATAAATGCCATGCAGGCCGATTTCCCGCTCGTCGTCGCGACGCAGGACTGGCATCCCGCCGATCATTCCTCCTTTGCGGCCAATCATGATGGCGCAGACCCTTTTTCCAGCGTCGAGATGCCCTATGGGACGCAAGTCCTGTGGCCCGTGCATTGTGTGCAGGGTAGCGAGGGTGCCGCCTTCCATCCCGATCTGGCGCTTGACCGCGCCTCTCTCGTCATCCGTAAAGGCACCGATCCTGCCCTCGACAGCTACTCCGCCTTCTTCGAGAATGATCGCAAAACCCCAACCGGCCTCGCCGGATACCTGCGCGACAAGGGCGTAACGGCCCTGACCCTCGCGGGCCTCGCCACGGATTTCTGCGTCGGTTGGTCTGCCCTCGATGCCCGTCGTCTCGGATTCGACGTGACGCTCGCCACGAATGCCTGCCGGGCGATAGACCTCGACAGCTCGCTCGAGACAGCGATGGCGGCCATGCGGGATGCGGGGGTTGAAATCTCGTGACATACTCGCAACCCCGGTCTCAGGGCCGGGGTTGCGTCACCGACAGACGAAAACCGGATCCCCCAACGCCTCCATTCTCGGCACCACGCCCAACCCCGGCGCATCGACCGCCGCCATGGTGCCGTCCGAAATCTCCGGCCCCCCATCCGCAATGACCAGATCGGTGTATTCGTGAAAAGCCGATGACTGCGAGTGAAAGATTTCCGGCGTCGAATGTGCGAGATGCGCGATGGCCGCCGTCGCGATCTCGCCGCCCCAGGCATCCTCGATCGTCATGTAGATCCCGAATTCGACGCAGAGATCCCGGAACTGCCGTGCTTTCGTCAATCCACCCAGCCTGTTGATCTTCACGTTGACCTGATCCATCGCGCTGTCGGCGCGTCCCCGTATCAGCATGTCGATGCTGTCCATGCATTCGTCGAGGATCATCGGCTGATCGCAATGCCGACGGATCGACAGGCACTCTTCGTATGTGAGACAGGGTTGCTCCATGGAGTAATCCATACCCCTCGTCGCCCCGACGACCCGCATCGCCTCGTGCATCTTCCAGGTCGTATTCGCATCCGCTGCGAAGACCTCGCCATCCTGCCGCGCGCCGAGGATCGATTCGATGCGTTCGATGTCCTTGCCCGCGTCACTGCCGACCTTGATCTGATAGCGGCGAAACCCCTCGTCCTGATATTGCTTCAACCGCTCGACCATCGCAGCGGGGTCTTGCCGTGACAGCACCTTGAACAGCTTGACGCGCGGATTTCTCAGCCCGCCGAGCAGCATGTAGCAGGGCAGGCCGACCGACTTGCCGAGGATATCCCAGAATGCCATGTCGAGCGCCGATTTCACGTAAGGATGTCCCCGCAGATTTCGGTCCATGAGGTCGTACATGGCGTCCGTCTGCCTCGGATCGGCACCGAGCAGGGCAGGGCCGAGCGTCTCGATTCCCGACCGTACTCCTTGCGCATAGGCAGGCAGATAGGCGGGTCCGAGCGGACAGCTTTCTCCGACTCCCGTGATGCCCGCATCGGTTTCGACCAGAACGACGGTGCTGTCGAACGCCGCAAAGGACTGACCGCCCCAGCTATAGGACCCTTCCTTCATCGGCAGATCGACCCGATGGACGAAAATCTTCGTGATCTTCATGCTGTGCTCCCCGGTTGCCGTCGCATTGTCGCCCGTCGCTCGCGGTTTTCAAAGTCCCGATGCGCCATCCCTTGTCGCAAACGGACATGCCCATCCGCGATGATCCGCCATAGCGTCCCCTATGAAGACGATTACCCATCGCAAGGCGCTGAGTTACCAGCCGCCACCCGGCATCTCCCGATCCGAATTCCCGTAATTCAATCAGGAGACGACCGATGACCGATCGCCCCAATATCGTTCTCATCATGGCCGACCAGCTCGCACCGCATTTCACCGGTGCCTACGGCCATCCTCTCGTGAAGACACCTCATATCGACGCCGTTGCCGCGCGTGGCACCCGCTTCGATGCGGCTTACTGCAACGCGCCCCTATGTGCCCCCAGCCGCTTCAGCTTCATGTCGGGACAGCACGTCACGCGCATCGCGGCCTATGACAATGCCAGCGAATTTCCCGCGACCGTGCCGACCTTCGCTCATTATCTGCGGATGATGGGATATCGCACCTGTCTCAGCGGCAAGATGCATTTCGTCGGGCCGGACCAGCTCCATGGTTTCGAGGAACGGCTGACGACCGACATCTACCCCTCAGACCATGCCTGGACCCCCGATTGGGAACTGCCCGACGAGCGGATCGACAAATGGTATCACAACATGGATGCCGTTCGGCAGGCAGGCATGGCCGCGACGACCTTCCAGATCGAATACGACGAGGAAACGGCCTTCTTCGCCCGAAGGAAGATCTTCGAATACAGGATGAACGACGTGCAGCCCTTCTGCATGGTCGTCAGCTTCATCCACCCTCACGACCCCTATGTGGCGCGTCCCGAATGGTGGAACCTCTACGATCATGACGCCATCGACATGCCGTCCTCCCCCGTGGCGCTCGATCCCCATTCCCAGCGTGTCATGGCCGGGATCGAGGCCCATGAGACGGCAGTGACAGACGAAGAGATCCGCAATGCCCGCCACGCCTATTACGCCAATACCTCCTATTTCGATTCCAATGTGGGGCGGGTGGTGCAGGCGCTGGAAGAAAGCGATCAACTTGACGATACGGTCGTCGTCGTCACTTCGGACCATGGCGACATGCTGGGCGAGCGGGGCCTGTGGTACAAGATGAACTGGTTCGAGCATTCGGCGCGGGTGCCGCTCGTCATGGCCGGACCGGGCATCGCGCATGGCGTGGCCGATGCCCCCTGCTCGCTCGTCGATATCCTGCCGACCTTCATCGAGATCGCAGCGGCGGGCGGCACGATACCCGAACCGGGGATGCCCCTCGACGGACGCTCCCTGCTACCCGAAGCGCGCGGCGAAACGGCGCCCGAGGACGCAGAAGCCATCGGCGAATATTGCGCCGAGATGGCTCCCGCTCATCCCGTCTTCATGATCCGGCGCGGACGCTGGAAATACATCGCCTGCGAGATGGACCCGCCTCAACTCTACGACATCGAGGCGGACCCGATGGAACTGAGCAATCTGGCCGCCGACCCCGACCATGCCGAAACCGCCCGTTCCTTCGCGGAGGAAGTCTCGACCCGCTGGAATTCCTCCGCCATCCGCGACAACGTGCTGGCGACGCAGAAGCAACGCCGCGCTGTCCATGCCGCCATGGAGAAGGGTATCTGGACGGCATGGGATTATCAGCCGCCCCGCGACGCGAGCCGGGAATTCGTCCGGAATACCGTGTCTTGGGACGACGTTCTCTTTCGAATGCAATATCCGCCGCCAGACCGGACCTGACCGGTTTCGCACAGAAGCCGTTTTTCGAACGAACTTACCGGCTAACGATATCGTCATGGATCATGACTGTGTTCAAGTCGAAGGCGGATCGATGCGTTACAGGGGTCTTGCGGCCGCTCTCTTGCTGGCGGCTTCTCTGGCGGCGTGTTCTTCCACACCTGTCGGTGTCGTGGCCAGCGTGGAAGCGGAACGTGAGCGGGGGGAGGAAACCACCCCCGCTTTCGTACAGGCCAATGGCGGTCTCTATTCGAACGCCGGGCTTTCGGACTATCTCGACGAGATCATCGTCCATCTGTCGGACTCAGCCTCGATTCCTGCCGAATACGGGCAAGTCACGGTGGGAGTGCTCGATACGAACGTACCCAACGCCTATACCGTGCAGGGCGGTGATATCTTCGTCTCGCGCGGCATGATCGCGCTGGCTGCTGACGAGTCGGAACTCGCGGGCGCACTCGCACACGAGCTTGCCCACGTCTCGTCGCGCCATGTCGCCAAACGACAGGCCGCGACCGAGCGCCTCGTCTCGGACGTCGTTCGCAAGGCGCGTTCCGATCTCGATGTCGGCGGGTCTCTGTCTCGCAAGCTGTCCGTCATCGAAGCGGGCATAGGGGAGCGTCTGGACGAATTATCCTCCTATTCCAGCCAGCAGGAATTGGAGGCCGACCGGATCGCCGTCGGGATACTCGAAACCGCCGGATACGATCCGGCAGGTTTTGCAAAGCTGCTGCAACGCTTGAACGACTGGCAGGAATGGAAGGACGAGGAGGCGGGTTTCGATCGTATGCAGGCTCAGGCGGAACTGGGCCTGAAAGGCTATCCCGATATCGATGATCGGCTTGCGGCCCTGTCCACGGGCGATCGCTCCACGCCGACGAAGGGCAGTGGCGACAGGCTGATGGCACTGATAGACGGCATCCCCTACGACGACGTCTATCACGGTGGATATATTCGGGACCGACGATACTGGCATCCCGAACTGGCGATAGCGTTCGACGTACCGGTAGGTCTTGCACCGGTACATACCGGGATGCTGGCCTTCCTGTCATCCCACGGCACGATACAGGCGCGTCTGCTCGGAAAGGGCGTGACGCTGGATACGATCCCGAAGATCGAGAGCGACGAGATGGCGAAGTTCCTGCCACTGCAATCGGGCAAGATAAACGAATTCCCCGTCCTGTCCGGTTCCGGAACGATCCGGCAAGGCTCTGACGACGTCCCGGCAAAGGCGACGTGGATCGATCTTGGCGGGCAGGTAGCGATCGTCTACATGACAGTGGCCGGCAGCGATGGCGCAGCACTCGACAGGCTCTATACCGATATCGTGGGCAGCATCCGGCGGGTCGATCCGAAGACGATGCCGTCCCGTCGCTTTCATACCGCGCGTCGCAGCGCATCGACCGATACCGTCGCGAAGGTTGCGGCATCCTCTTCGTTCGGGAAGCAGGCGGAGAGACAGGTGCGTCTGTGGAACGGTTTGACGAAGGACGAGGAACTCCACTCGCGTGACTGGGTAAAGTCGATCCGGTAAGCTGAAAGGCGATCAGATCGCGACGTCAGGGGGAACCGCAATGCCGAAATCCGTCATCATCACCTGCGCACCGACAGGGGGCATCCACACGCCCACCATGTCGCCGCACCTGCCCATCACCCCGGACGAGATCGCCATCGCCAGTATCGACGCGGCGGAGGCCGGGGCGTCGATCATCCATCTCCATGCCCGCGACCCACAGACCGGCAAGCCCGATCCGAGCCCCGAAACCTTCATGCAGTTCCTGCCCCGCATCAAGCAGAGCGTGGACGCGGTCGTGAACGTCTCCACCGGAGCGGGCCTCGGGATGACGATGGACGAACGCCTCGCGGCGGCGACGGGCGCGTCTCCCGAGATGGCCTCCCTGAACATGGGCAGCATGAATTTCGGTATCTTCCCGCTGCTGGAGAAATATTCCGGGTGGCAGCATGAATGGGAGCCGGAATTTCTCGGGATGACCCGTGATTTCATCTTCCCCAACACTTTCGCGACCATCGAATACGCCCTGAAGAATCTTGGCGAGGTCCATGGCACCAAGTTCGAGTTCGAATGCTACGATCTCGGCCATCTCTACAATCTCAAATGGTTCGTGGATAAGGGACTGATAAAGCCGCCGTTCTTCATCCAGATGGTCTTCGGCATCCTTGGTGGCATGGGGGCCGAACTCGATCACCTCGTCCATCTCCACCGGACCGCAGATCGCCTGTTCGGGGCCGAGAACTACGAATGGTCGGTGTTGGCAGCCGGCAAGGCCCAGATGCCGTTCGCGACCCAGAGCGCGATGTTGGGCGGCAATCTGCGTGTCGGGCTGGAGGACAGTCTCTATATCGGCAAGGGCGAACTGGCGACATCCAACGCTCAACAGGTAACGCGCATCCGCCAGATCGTGGAAAATCTTGGCCTGACGGTCGCTACACCGGCAGAAGCCCGCGAACGGCTCGCGCTCAAGGGTGGAGACGCCGTGGGGTTCTGAAGCGGGTTTTGCTTGCCTCACGCCGCGCCGTGTGTAGCGTCGCCCGCGATGAAGAAGATCGACGATATCGCCAAGGCACGGCGCACCGTGAAGCTGCTGCCCGAACCGCCCGAACCGTTGCCGGGGGCAGGATTGTCCCGTGCGACCGTCGAGGCCTTGCTCGATACGGCTGGGTCCGCACCGTTCCACCGTGCCAGTGCATCTGCCCGAGGAGGGCAGGGCGCGGTCGAGCCATGGCGCGTCCATGCCGTCGACAAGCCCGGATGCGCCGAGCTGATACCGCGCCTGACTGCGCTGCCGAAATCACCGGGCAAGATCATCAACATGCTCGCCGCCGCCGATGCATTGCTGCTCGTGACCTGGCTGCCGGAGGAGGGCAGGGACTGGACGGCTTCGGATCTTAATATGGAGCATATCGCCGCTGCGGGCGCGATGATCCAGACCCTGCTGCTTGCCGCGACCGAAAGCGGGATCGGCAATTACTGGTCCAGCGGCGGAGTTTTGGCGGACGAGGCGTTCGAAGTGCTGGGGATCGGACGCGAAGAGCGTTTGCTCGGTGCAATCTTCCTGTGGCCGGATATACCCGAGGGCGTCGAAGCCAAACCCGGCAAGCTCCGGGGACAACGAAGCGCCCCGGCGCACTGGACCCGATGGATCGAGGTGCAGAGGTCGTGATCCGCATCGCCACCGAAACGGAGGCGGATGGATGGGAGATCGAATACCTGCTCGACACCGCCTTCACGCCGGGGCGCACGGCCCTTTCCTCCTATCGCCTGCGTGATGGAGTGCAGCCGGTTTCCGACTTGTGCCTGACGGCCCGAGACGACGATGCCATGGCGTCGCTGGCGGGCTGCATCCGGTTCTGGCCGGTCGCGGTGAATGGACGCAAGACGCTGCTGCTCGGCCCCGTCGCCACCCATCCGACCCGGCAAGGGGAAGGAATCGCCGCGCGTCTCATCCTCGAAAGCCTGGAACGCGCCACCGCATCGGGATGGTCGGCCTGTATCCTGATCGGTGACGAGCCATATTACCGTCGCTTCGGTTTTACCAAATCAGAAACCCTGCGATTCCCTCCGCCGACCAACCCCAACCGCATCCTCGTGAAAGCGCTGGCTTCCGATGGACTGGATGGCCTGTCGGGCAGTGTCGTCCGTTGGCAGGAACCTTGACAGATTTTTTCGTTCGTGGTGTCCCAAAGATGGCGCGGGCGTAGTCCAACGGTAGAGACAGAGGACTTAAAATCCTTCCAGTGTGGGTTCGAATCCCACCGCCCGCACCACGAAGCCATCAACCCGGCCATCACTGTAGCGCAAGACATGTTCGGCGGATATTTGCCGCAATAGCTGCGCAGTTACCGTGCATGGCGGTGCAAAGAGAATCGCGCATCACCATTGCGAAGAACGGCGCGTCCGTCTGCATCTGCCAGCGCCGTTCATCATGGAAGGCGGTTATGCCGTCACAGAACTCGGCATCAATAATACCGCCAACATCATCGACGGATTTCACAGTGATTGGAGGTTACGAAGCATGATCGTGCTCTGAAACAAAAGATCGCCGCCGATTATTTTTCATAATTTTAATTACAGGTTTTTCTGTTGTAGTAGATCGTGATGTCACCCCATCCCTGTATAGCCAGAATGCGACTGCGACTGCTATTTCCGGTGTGGAGCGACCTCACTCCGCAGGAACGGTACCGCCGCTGCGTTGTCGCCGTTTCGGGCGGGCGGCGCCTCGACGTGGCTCGGCCTCGCCGACGGCTTCCTTCACGATACGGTGCAGGACGATGGTCATGCTGATGATCAGGAAATAGCCGTCGTAATAGGCAAACGACAGCAGCATACCGCCGATGGCGTAGCCGGTAATGGAAACCTGCATCATCGCTGCGAGGTCATGGGCCCACAGCAGGTCTGCCCTGCCCTTGGCCATCCGGGAGATGCGTCCACAGGTCAGCCATGATCCGACGAGGACGAAAAGAAACAGGAACAGGCCCGGAAAGCCGGAATCCGTGACGACCTCGACATAGATGTTATGGGCCGCACGGACCCTGTATTTCGCCTTGTGCGAGCAGATATGGTCTTCGCTCAGGTAATCCGTAGCGATATTCTTGTTCTGGATCGAGCGCAGGCCATGGCCGAAGACCGGGCTGTCCATGGCCATATCCATACCGAGCTGCCAGTTGGCGACACGCAGGCAAAAGCTCTCGTCCAATTCGTTTTCGTCTTCGTAGGCGCTGTCCTTGCCGGCGAACTGCTCGAAAGTCGTGCTGATACGCGCCTTGTATTCCGAAGGTGCGAAGGATGCAGCGCCGAATACCAGGATTCCGATCAACAGGCCACTGGCGAGCTTGTGGTTGGTCTTGGTCCAGAGAAAGGCCATCATCGCGGCCATCGTAATCATCCCGCCGCGCGAGAAGGAGCCGATCACGGCGAGAAAGCACATGACCATGCCCGCCATGGCAAGATTTCGCATGACCTTGTGATCCGCGTGTTTCCATAGGAAAAACAGGATCGGAGCCAGCATCAACACGGCAACGGCGAAGTGGTTGCGGTCGTCGATCATGGTATCGGCGGGGCCGAATCCGGTATACCGGCCGATCACGAACCCGCTGTAGATCGTCACGAGACCGATCTTGACCGCGTGATAGCCCAGGGAAAGCGCGAACGTCCAGACGAGCGAGATCAGGCGATGGGGCGTGTTGATCACGATGAGCAGGATGACCATGTGAATGGCCATCTTCACGACGAAATCATTGTAGAATTCGAGGGAAGCCTCCCGGTCGGGCGATATCAATGCCGTCAGGGTCGTCCATCCGACGAAGGCAACGAACCCGACGGCAAGCTTCCCTCCGGGCCACGTCTTCCGCTCGCTTGATATGACGAACGCGATGAGAGTGACCAACACGATCAGAAGATTGGGACGCAACGACGTGGAGAACCCGAACGCTTCCCGGTGCGGATTGAGGATCGCGATCCATGTCCAGACCAGAACCCCGATATAGGGTCGGCGCAGGATCATCGGTATCAACGCGAGAATCCCGACAAGGATGACGATGTCGCGCATGGGGGTCGCCTTCCGTCGCTCGGTGAAGCCTTCGTTAACCCCCGTCGGGGCATTCTGCCCTGCGTAACCGCCCGATACTGAAGAGGGCGTTAACCACGGAAAAGGGGACGTGCATGATCGGTGGAGCCATGCTGGCCTGCGCGGTAGGGGCGATGATCCTGATCGCGTGGTGGTCGCTGCCGCGCGACGATGTGGATGATCCGGCTACGGGCCTTCTGGCGTTGCGCTCGTGGTCGGAACGAACCGTCGCGCGCAAGCATGGAGTGACGGGCAAGCGGGACCGCCGCCCTGTCGCAAAGGGCAAACGCGACCGGCGCCCCGAACGAGCGAAGCGACGACATTGAAACGCCCTGCCCTGTCCCGATCCTCGAAGGCGATCCCATGCGTGTCCTGACCGTTACCTCGCTATGGCCCAATGCGGCGCAGCCGAATCACGGCATCTTCGTCGAGAACCGGATGGCTCGGGTCCATGCGACGGGACGCGCGGACATCACCGTGATCGCGCCGGTGCCATGGTTTCCGAGCACGGCGTCGGTTTTCGGACCGTATGCCACCTTCGCGAAGGTCCCTGCACGCGAGGAGCGGAACGGTATCCGGATCGAGCACCCACGCTATGGCACGATTCCCAGGGTCGGAATGTGGGTGCAACCGACGCTCTATCACGCGGCTCTGGCACGGTGTGCGAAACGGCTGATCGCCGAGACGGGGCCGTTCGATATCATCGATGCCCATTATTTCTATCCCGACGGGGTAGCTGCTGCCCGATTGGCCGACGAACTGGATCTGCCGCTGACCATCACGGCGCGGGGAACCGACATCAATCTCATTCCGAAAGGCAATGAACCGGCAAGACGGGCTATCCTTGCCGCAGCCGCGCGGGCCGATGCGTCTATTACCGTCTGCGAAGCACTGCGCGCGGAGATGATTGCGCTGGGAGCGGATGGCGGGCGTATCCATGCCCTGCGCAACGGGGTCGATCTGGAGGCGTTCCGCCCCCCCACGGCGGATCGCGCCGCGCTCAGGAAAGCACTTGGGGTGCCGGCCGATGCCCCGCTCGTAGTTTCGGTCGGAGGTCTCGTGGAGCGGAAGGGACATCATCTGACGATCGATGCCGTGGCCGCTCTTCCCGGTACCAATCTGCTGATAGCGGGCGGCGGGCAGGAAGAAAGCGCGTTGAACGCCCGGATCGCGTCGCTCGGCGTCGCGGACAGGGTGCGATTGACCGGTCCGTTACCCCATGCGGCTCTGGCGGATTTCTATGGTGCGGCGGACATCTCCGTTCTTGCCAGCAGTCGTGAGGGATGGGCGAACGTCCTTCTGGAATCGATGGCCTGCGGCACTCCGGTCGTGGCCACGGATGTGTGGGGCACCCCGGAAGTGGTGGCGTCACCGGAAGCGGGTCTGCTGTGCTCGCGCGATGCCGTATCTCTCGGAACGCAGATCGCGGCCTTGCTTGCGGGCTTGCCCGAGAGGGCCGAGACGCGCGCCTATGCCGAGCGATTCTCTTGGGATGAAACGGTGGATGCTGTCCTTCAGGTCTTCGAGGATGTGGTGAGAGAACGAGCGAACGGGGCCGGAACCGGCACGGGCTGACACATCACGGGCTTATGCGGGATTTCAGCTTTCTGGCCAGGTTTTCGATCATGAGGAGCGGCGTCTTGCGTTGGAGCGCGACGGCGAGGATATCCGGTCCCGGCTGGCCGAGGCTGGTCTTGTAGCGGTTGGTACCGCCCATGAAATCGTAGACACTGGCACCGCGTTTCAGATGATGTTCGATGGCGAGGGCGTGGGTCACGAGGCCGGGCTTGAGGCGATTATCCTCTTCGGCACGAAAGCCGCTGAGGTAGAAGAGCACACGACCCCGACAGACGAAATTGTAGAGCCAGCCGAACGATCGATCGCCTGCACTTGCGCGTAGAAGCTCGACTTCGCCTTTCGGCAAGGCTTCCGCGATCATATGGCGATGGAACGTCATGTAGTCGGAATTGGCCGTGGCCCCTGCCCCGCCGGCCGCCCGCCACTTCGCTTCGTGATGTTCGCCCAATTCCGTGAAGAACTGGTCGATATCCGTGCAGGGTTCCAGACGCAGCGGACCATTCTCGGCATAGAGGCGCATCGACCGGCGAAGCTGGGAACGTGTATTCTTGCCGAGCGTCGCGATATAGGCGTCGGCATCGCCTACCCCCTGTTCACGCAAGGCGGCAAGGTCGACATATGCCGAAGTGGTTTCCGCCCTTGAGTGAACGACGTGGCCCAGCCCTTCGAGGATACGCGCGGTTCTATCGGTCGCACCGCTGACGATGATCTCGTCGTATCTGCCATGGGAGCGCAATGCCCGTATTGCCGCGTACCAGGCGGCAGCCTCCAATCCTGCTTCGCAAAGAAGTGAATTATACTCGATCGTAACGGCATCTTGCGCCGTTATGCCGGTATCGTGCAGGCGCATCTGTTGCACGGGCAAGCCTCGACGACGTTCTGTCGTTCGGACGAACAGGCCGAGGGCAATGTCGATACCGTCATCGTCGGTCACGGCGAGGAGCACGGGAGGCGTATCGAGGCCGGCAAGCCATGACCGCATCCATGTCCAGGACAGGAAGAACGGACTCCCCACACGCCGTTCGAGCGCGCTCCAACGGCTTTCGAGCGCGACGAGGTCGGTTACGGCAGTCAATTCGCTCGATAAGGGTATCATCGGCATCTCCCATCCTTCGATAGGTGCTTTAGCTTAACACCCTCTTCGTAAATCACGGGTTATGCAAAGGCTGCACCGATTTAAGCGAAGGTCGCCCGTGACGCTCGACGCAAACCTTTTCGACTTGGCTATCGTGCCGGGCGCGATGCCCCCAAGCCTCGCGGTCGTGATCGATACCGAAGAGGAATTCGATTGGACCGCACCGTTCTCCCGGTTGTCGCGGGGTACGAACAACCTGCGCGAGCTGTCGCATCTGCAGGCGATCATGGACCGGCACCAGGCCGTGCCGCTGTACGTGATCGATCATCCCGTCGCCTCGGACATCGAAGCGATGCGGTGGATGGGTGCGGTGCGCGACCGAGAAGGCTGCGAGATCGGGGCGCATCTGCATCCGTGGGTCACGCCACCGCACGATGAACCGGTAAGTGACCGGAACTCCTTCACATGCAACCTGCCCGACACCCTTCAACTCGCAAAGATCGTTTCGCTGACCCGAACGATCACCGAAGCCGTCGGTGAGCGACCCGTGGCGTTCCGCACGGGACGATACGGGGTCGGCAAGGCCACGTTCGAAGCACTGGCCGAAACCGGATATCGAACCGATCTTTCCCTAGCGCCGCATTCCAGTTTCATTTCACAAGGCGGGCCGGAATTCTACGGCTGGCACAATCGGCCCTTCTGGGCGGATACGGAACGGCGGCTGCTCAGCCTGCCCGTGACCACTGGATTCTCCGGAACATTACGGGGCTGCGGTCCGTCCCTTGCGCCGTTTCTGGACAGTTCTACAGCGCGACACACCCATTTGCCGGGAATTCTGGCGCATGTCCGCTTGCTGGAACGCGCACGGTTGACCCCCGAGGGAACGGGGTTGAAGGAAATGAAGCGGCTGATTTCGGCTCTGGTACGAGATGGTGAGCGCGTACTGACGTTGTCGCTCCATTCCTCGACACTGTTACCCGGCGCGACCGTCTATGCGCATGATGCAACCGAACGCGACGCGCTCCTTGCTCGCCTGGATGCCATTCTGGAATGGTTCACGTCGAAACTTGGCGGGGTTCTTGCTTCAGTGTCCGATATCGATGCGGCGATCCGGGGTATCCCGGTCCGTTCGTCAAACCTTAAGCCCGGTCTGTTAAGATCGGCCCAAACCGCATGACCGAGGGAACGTCCGCCATGACCCCGATCCGCTTTCTCGCCTCGATGCTGCTCTGCGTGGCTCTGAGTGCCTGTAACAGCATCTCTTCGCAGCTCTCCTATGCGCCCGACAGCCAGCAGATCACGGCAGGGGCTGCACGGGGAACGAGTGCAGGCACGACTGCACCGAACTATCGGTTCGGTCCCGGTGAGACGGTGCAGATTTTCGTGTGGCGTTCACCGGAACTTTCCACGACCGTGCCGATTCGTCCCGATGGACGGTTCTCGATGCCGCTGATCGAAGATCTGGCTGCCGCAGGCAAGACGCCGACAGAACTCGCCCGCGATATCGAAGACAAACTGCGCGCCTATGTGCAGGACCCCATCGTGACGGTGATCGCGCGCGTCGATGGTCCCGGCGATCCGCGCCAGCAGATCAAGGTGCTCGGACAGGCCGTGAATCCGTCTTCCCTGCCCTATCGCAGCGGCATGACGGTGCTGGACGTGATCATTTCCACAGGTGGTCTGACGGAATTCGCGGACGGAAACTCTGCGGTTCTCGTGCGCCGCGAAGGGCTGGACAAGACATCGTACCGCCTGCGCCTCGACGATCTGGTGCGCAAGGGCGACATCGCCGCCGACCGCCCCCTGTTGCCGGGCGATACGATCATCATTCCAGAAAGCTTCATCTGATCCAGGACTTGGAGCGGTAGCCTCAAACAGCCTCCGGCTCGCGTCGGGGGCTTTTCTTATTGGTTCAGGAGCCGCCGCTGGCCGCCAGAATCGTCTCCGGCCTCAATGCCGCTCCGATGGCCCCCTTTGCCGACGGAGGTGTCACGCCGAAGGCGCGAGCGGCGGCGGGCAACATGGAATCATAGCGCCCTCCCCCGGCAAGTTGCGCGGCTCGGCGGTTTTCGACTGCGAGAGTACGATCCACGATCTCGAAGACGAAGCCGTCGTAGTATTCGAGATTGCGCCCGAAGTCTCCGTCGAAGGGCAGTGTAGCGGCGTCGATACCCTGTCGCTCCAATGCCGCCATGCGTGCCTCGAATATCGCGAGTGCCGGAGCGATGCCGAGGGCGGTTTCCTGAGCCAGATTATGAAGACGATCCAGCGCGTCGGCGCAGGGCGCTTTCAGAGCGGCAGTTTCCTCGATGGCGGCGACGATCTCGCGCGGCAGTGGATGTGCCTGTGCGTCTTCGGCCTGTTCGAGAAAACGCTGTGAGATTTCCTCGTGGGTGCGCAGGCCGACATGCTCGGTGCCGGATAGGTCGAGCATATGGGTGACGGCAGCGCGAGCCTGCTCGGGGGCAAGGCTACCGAGGGCCTTGAGGAATGCGAGGCGTCCGGCTTCGTCCGTGCTGCCCTCCGACAGTTCATGCAGCAGGGCATGGAACCGGCGAGGACGCCAGACGTGGCGCTTGAGACGGGCGCGCCAGCGGTTCGGGATCGGAGCGGCGTCGATAAGCGAGAAGAGAATGCCAAGATCGCCAGTCGTGACTTCGATGGCGCATCCGGCCTCCAGCAATGCGGTCTGGGTGCGCGCGAAGACTTCTGCGTCGATTCGCGCCGGGTCGTCACCGCCGAACCATTCGCAGCCGATCTGGCGGAATTGTCCGGCACGGGTATCATCCGGCAGAGGACGCCTGAAGACCGGACCAGTAGCGACGTAACGGGCCTCGCGCTCACCATGGCGCTGGGTGAGGTGGTAGCGACAGATCGAGAGCGTCAGGTCGGGCCGCAGGCACAGGTCGCCCTCGGGCCCATCGAAGACGAAGGCGCGGGCGCGAACATCTTCGCCGTAGAGATCGAGCAGATTGTCGGCATCGAGAATCTGGCCCGGTTCGATATGCGACCAGAAATTGCCGCCGATCACGCCGAGGAGGCGATTTTCTAACCCGAGAGCAGCCTCGCGGGACCGGGCATCAACATCGGGCGACATCATGGGGAGGACTGGCGATCCATGATCGCGCGGATGGTGGCGAGGATTTGGCCTCGCTCGACTTCCTGTTGCGCAGGCTGGGCCTTCCATGCCTCGTTAGATTCGATTTCGGAGGCGAGGCTGGTACCGAGGACGAGATCCTTGATCTGGGCCGTACCGCTCTCGCGTTCTTGCGAGCCGATGATGATGGCGGCGGGAGCATGGCGTTTATCGGCGTATTTCAACTGCTTGCCGAGATTCGTTCCACCGCCCATGTAGACTTCGGCGCGGATGCCATCGTTGCGCAGTTCAGTGGCGATACTCTGGTATCCGGTCATCTGATCGCGCTCGAGTGCGAGAATAACGACCGGGCCTCGTGCTTTGTTTTCGCTGGAATGTCCGCGCGCGCGCAGAGCAGCCAACAAACGATCGACGCCGATGGAAACGCCCGTCGCCGGGGTGCGCTGGCCCGTGAAACGCATGACCAGATCATCGTAACGTCCGCCCGCAGCGACCGAGCCGAACTGGCGTTTTTCGCCCTTTTCATCGACGATATCGAACGTCAGTTCCGCTTCGTAGACCGGCCCCGTGTAATAATCCAGCCCGCGCACGACGGACGGATCGATCACGACCAACGGTGCACGATAACCTTGTGCGTCGAGAAACTCCGCCATCATTTCGAGTTCCCGAACTCCCTCGATACCCTGCTCCGATTCCCCGACAAGCTCGCGAAGCCGCGCACAGGTTGCCGCCCCATCCGCACGTCCCGCAGAGACGAAGCCCATAAGCAAGTCGATCTGTCCTGCCGAAAGGTTCGCCCCTGCCGTGAAATCTCCACTCTCGTCCTTACGGCCTTCTCCGAGCAACGCACGGACGCCCGCTTCGCCGAGACGATCGAGTTTGTCGATAGCGCGCAGGGCAATGCCCCGTCGTGCTTCGTCATCTTCACCCTGAAGTCCCGCTTGTTCCAGTATCCCGTTGAGAACCTTGCGATTGTTGATACGGATGACGAAATCGTCGCGCTCGATCCCTGCGGCTTGAAGGGCATCCGCGAGCAGCGCACAGATCTCTGCATCGGCAATTACGGTAGACGTGCCAACCGTGTCCGCATCGCATTGAAAGAACTGCCGGAACCGCCCCGGCCCCGGCTTTTCATTGCGCCAGACCGGCCCCATGGCATAGCGGCGATAGGGCGAGGGCAGGTCTTGTCGGTACTGCGCCGCGACCCGCGCCAGAGGCGCAGTCATGTCATAACGTAGGGCAACCCAGCTTTCGTCATCGTCCTGAAATCCGAAGACGCCGCCCATCGGGCGATCCACATCCGGCAAGAACTTGCCAAGCGACTCGACGGTCTCGATGGCCGGGGTCTCCAGCGGATCGAACCCATGCATGTGGTACACTTCCGCAATGCGCGACAGCATCCGCTCGCGCTCCAGCACATCCTCGCCGAAGGTGTCGTGAAAACCGCGCGGGAGTTCTGCCTTTGGCCGCTTCGGTTTATCGGCTTTCTTCGCCATATCGTTCGATCTTTCCGCTCCAGGAGCCTGTCGATACACGTTTTTACCCTGCAAGGGCCGTTTTGACCTTTTTGCCGGCTATGCCGAAATCCATCCGTCCGAGATACTCACCGCGAAGGTGCGCCATCACGGCACCCATATCCTTGAGCGAGGACGCCCCGGTCGCATCCACCGCTTCTCGGACTGCCGCATCGACTTCATCCCCATCCATCGGTTTGGGGAGGAATTCCTTGATGATCTCGATCTCTTCGCGTTCGCGTTCGCACAATTCGACCCTGCCGCTGCTCTCATAGAGTGCCGCAGAATCCTCGCGCTGCTTTATCATCTTCTGGAGAAGGGACATGATGGCGGCCTCGTCGACACCGCCGCCGTCCTCCGCCCCCCGCGCGGCGATATCCGCCTGCGTTATGGCCGCGCGGATCAGGCGCAGGGTCGCCAGCCGCACCGGCTCGCGCGATTTCATGGCGATCTTGAAGGCTTCGTCGATACGCTGGCGCATGGTTCTCTCCCGCAGCTTGTCCGCTCTCCTAACCGATCTTCAGGGGATTGGAAAACCCGACTTTGCAAACGAGCCGCATTGGACTAGAGACACGCCCGACCCATCCCCGCGAGAGGAGCTATCCGATGTCCGCTGCACAGACCGCCGCGACACCTGCTTTCCTGCGTGACCGCCCAAGGCCGACCGCCTGTCTGGCGCTTGCCGATGGACAGGTCTTCTGGGGCAAGGGCTTCGGTGCCACCGGTCGAACCGTCGGAGAATTGTGCTTCAATACGGCGATGACCGGTTATCAGGAAGTGATGACCGATCCGTCCTATGCCGACCAGATCGTCGCCTTCACCTTTCCGCATATCGGCAATGTCGGGGTCAACGACGAGGACCGGGAAACCGGTTCGCCCGTTGCGCTGGGAATGGTCACGCGGATGGATCCGACCGAGCCGTCGAACTGGCGGGCGATGGAGCCGCTCGATACCTGGATGCGCGATATCGGTCGGATCGGGATTGCCGGGATCGATACGCGGCGGTTGACGCGGCTCATCCGGTCGGCGGGGATGCCCCATGCTGCGCTCTGCCACGAACCCGAAGGCGACATCGACGCCGATGCACTGGTTGCGATGGCACGGGGATGGAACGGGATAGAGGATGCCGATCTTGCAGCGGAAGTTACCTGCGATACCGCCTATGGCTGGAACGAGGGGCGCTGGAGCTGGCCCGAGGGGTACGACAAGAATCCCGAGACGAAGCACAAGGTCGTGGCCATCGATTTCGGGGCCAAGCACAATATCCTGCGCTGCCTGACGGATGTGGGATGCGACGTGACGGTGGTTCCGGCGCAGACCTCGGCCGAGGATATTCTCGGCCTGCAGCCGGATGGTATCTTTCTGACGAACGGTCCCGGCGATCCGGCAGCGACGGGGGTCTACGCCGTGGATACGATCCGCTCGTTGATCGACGCCGAACTGCCGATCTTCGGAGTTTGTCTGGGCCATCAGTTGCTCGCCATGGCACTAGGCGGAAAAACCATGAAGATGAAGTTCGGGCACCATGGCGCGAACCATCCCGTCAAGGACATGGAGACGGGGAAGGTCGAGATTACCTCGATGAATCATGGTTTTACGGTCGACGAGGATTCCTTGCCTGAAAGGGTTGTTCAGACGCATATATCGCTGTTCGATGGATCGAATTGCGGTCTGCGTGACGCCGAGCGCCCGCTGTTCTCCGTCCAGTATCATCCGGAAGCAAGCCCCGGACCGAAGGACAGTTTCTATCTTTTCGAGCGGTTTGCGGATAACATCAAGTCGCGCATGTAAGAAGACCATGCTCTCGTAGTTGTGTGAAAACGCACCAATATCGTGTGCTATATTGACATTCTAGCCAATATCCATTCCGTTGTGCATCACAATGGAACATTCCGCTGGCGAAACGACGAGCCGTACACGGCACGATGCAGAGGGTGATCGGGAGTCTTCCTCCCCTCATCGTAATTTCCGTGCGGATGAACAGGCAATCCTATCCGCAGAATTCGATTTCAGGCCGAAAGGCTGGGAGAACGTTCTCTGCCGTCACACCGTCATTCCGGACTTCGTCAGCAATGGCGGTGTCGTCTTCACTGCCGCAACCTATGCAGATGCAGTGAAAGCCGCCGACGAACTTGGCATCAGAAGCCGCTTGCGCGATGTCACGCTAATCCGGCGACCCGCGATCATTTCCAGATTGTCTGAACGATATGAAGGGACTCTCACGGAACGCTCGACCAAGGGACTGCGGGAGAAAGCGCCCGAACATTCTGCAGCGACCGGCTTCCCCATATGGATGCGGTTCGGGTGGTGCTTGATTGCAATACTGCTGGTGGCCGCACTCGTTGCGTCACCTTTCGCAACGATGCTGAACCTCTGGTTGATATGCCTACCTTATTTTACGGCGACGATGTTGTTACGTGCCTACCTTCTGTTCAGTGCGGAACGCGAAACGGTGGTCCTGCCGACTGTCCCGAAGAAGCGTCCCGTCGTTTCGATACTCGTGCCCGTCTATCGCGAGGCGGACAGTCTGCCCGCGCTCATCCGCGCGCTCGAAATGCTCGACTATCCGAGGCGGTCTTTGGACATCAAGATCCTGCTCGAACAGAACGATGCCGATACGATCATGGAGGCACGCTGGCTGACGGCTGGCAGCCACATCAATTGCCTCGTCGTACCTCCGAGCGAACCGCGCACCAAACCCAAGGCGATGAATTTCGCCTTGCCCTTCGCACGGGGCGAGATCATTGGAATCTTCGATGCCGAAGATGCCCCACAGCCCGATCAAATCAACAAGGCCGTGGCGGCCCTGGAAGCGGCAGGAGACGATGTTGTCTGTGCGCAGGCGCGACTCAGCCACTACAATCCGGACGACAATCTACTGACCCGCTGCGTGGCGATGGAATATGCCCTGTGGTTCGACATGCTCCTGAAGGGGTTGAGTCGGGCACGGTTGCCCGTTCCGCTTGGAGGAACGTCGCTCTATTTCAAGACGGATGTGTTGCGTGAAATCGGGGGATGGGATCCCGACAACGTCACGGAAGATGCCGATCTGGGTTTGCGACTGGCAAGGGCGGGCAAACGTGCGGTCGTCTTCGACTCGACGACCCATGAAGAGGCGACCGGCAGCGCCATCGCGTGGATCAGGCAGCGGTCGCGTTGGATCAAGGGGTTCATGCTGACCTGGGCCGTGCATATGCGCGATCCTGCGCGGTTGGCGCGGGAGCTTGGGCTCGTTCCGATGCTCGCCATCAACGTATTGCTGCTCGATGGCTTCCTGTCCTTTCTGATGCAGCCGGTGATGGTGCTCTCGGGTATACTGGCGCTGACGATGGAATCGCCACCTTGGATGGAAGTTCTCGGTGCACCGGGCGTGGGCATCTTGCTGGTTGTCTTGTTTGGAGGACAGCTCTTGCTGCTTGGCGGAGCCTTCGTTGCCGGATATCGGCGTTTCGGGTTTCGGGTCGCAGCCTGCGCGCCGTTGCTCTGGCCTTACTGGATGATGGGCGGGGTGGCCGCGATGCTCGCGCTGGTGCAACTGGTGACGAGACCGCAATTCTGGGAGAAGACGGTCCATTGCGTCAGTCCGGTCGCTCGGAAGCGGCGCGCGGCGGTCCTGGGGGTGAGCGACGGCGATTAACACTTGCACCCGTGTACGGTGCCGCGCAGAACCTCCCGCATGAGCGATACAGCAACATCCGCCCGCCCCGCGCCCCCGAAGATCGGAATGGTCAGTCTCGGCTGTCCCAAGGCCCTCGTCGATTCAGAGCGCATCCTTACTCGGCTCCGGGCCGAGGGATACGCTTTCGCGCCCGATTATGCCGGGGCAGATGCTGTGATCGTGAACACATGCGGCTTTCTCGACAGCGCAAAAGCCGAGAGCCTCGACGCCATCGGGGAGGCCCTGCGCGAGAACGGTCGGGTCATCGTCACCGGCTGCATGGGAGCGGAAGCCGAAACCATCGAGAAGGCGCATCCCAAGGTACTCGCCATCACCGGGCCGCAGCAATACGAACAGGTGATGGACGCGGTGCACGAGGCCGTGCCACCCCGTCCGGATGCCTTTATCGACCTGATCCCACCTTCCCGCGAAGCAGCCGGGGTCCGCCTCACGCCGCGCCACTACGCCTACCTGAAGATTTCGGAAGGGTGCAATCACTCCTGCCGGTTCTGCATCATTCCCGACATGCGCGGAAAACTGGCTTCTCGCCCGGTGAACGCCGTTCTGCGGGAAGCGGAGCGATTGGTCGAATCCGGGGTGAAGGAATTGCTGGTCATCTCGCAGGATACATCGGCCTACGGGGTCGATATCCGTCACCGTGAGGCGGAGTGGAATGGTCGGGAGTATCGTACCGACCTTCACGATCTCTGCGATGGGCTGGGGACATTGGGGGCGTGGGTGCGATTGCATTACGTCTACCCGTACCCGTCGGTGGACAGGATCATGCCGTTGATGGCGGAGGGGAAGATACTCCCCTATCTGGATATTCCGTTCCAGCACGCCTCGCCGAAGGTACTGCGCGCCATGCGCAGACCGGCCAACCAGGAAAAGACGCTGGAGCGGATCGCCGGATGGCGGGCCGTCTGCCCCGACCTGACGATCCGCTCGACCTTCATCGTCGGCTTTCCCGGCGAGACGGAGGAAGATTTCCAGATGCTGCTAGATTGGCTGGAGGAAGCCCAACTCGACCGGGTTGGCTGCTTTCGCTACGAGGATGTGGCGGGGGCGGCGGCCAACGACCTTCCGGGGCATGTATCGCAGGAGATCAAGGATGACCGACTGGCGCGGTTCATGGCCGCGCAGCAACGTATCAGCACCGCAAAACTGTCCCGTCTGATCGGCGAACGGATGACCGTCCTGGTCGATGCTGTGGACGAAGACGGTGCGGAAGCACGTTCGGCGGCAGATGCACCGGAAATCGACGGAAACGTCTTCATCGACGAGGATTTTACCGATCTCGCTCCGGGGGACTTCGTAGATGTGATCGTCGATGAAACGGGAGACCACGACGTTTGGGCAAAGCGATTCGCGAAGACGTGACGTAGCGTTACCCGAGTTGATCGATCAATGAGCATATATTGTGGCTACCGAGTGCGGTGGTACAAGAGGGCTCACTCCTTAGCGTCGAATTTAGACGTATGAAGACAATTTTTTAAAGTGCCTTTAAATCGAAACATTCGGCTCTTCATTCCGGGTCTGTTCTCGATCGCTCACATCCGCGTGCCTTGCATTAAGACCCCTTTTACCACCATCTCTCTTAAATGCGGTGACGTATTCCAGAGGGTGACGAACATGAAAATCAGTGCTTTCGGGCCGATGGTGCCTGGCGACGACACAGTGATCCTGTAGGATCACTTCGGCAGATGACGGTACCGATTGGAGCCGTCGGCGCGATCAAGGTAACATGAAGAAGGCCCTCGCATCGCGGGGGCCTTTTTCGTTGGCGACTATGTCGGACCGGGCATCAACCTTTGCCGCGCCACGGTATCAGCCAGCGTTCGAGCAGGCGCATCAGCATCTCGATGGCATAGCCGATGATACCGATGATGATGATGCCGATGACGACCGTATCCGTCTGAAGGAAGTTCTTCGCGATCATGATCATCGACCCGACGCCCTTTTCGGCGGCGACGAGTTCGGCGGCCACGACAGTTCCCCAGCACACGCCCATCGCCGTGCGGATACCCGTGAAAATTTCCGGCAAGGCGTTCGGCAGGATGACGTTCTTCAGCACCTGAAACTTCGATGCTCCAAGGCTGTAGGCCGCATGGACCTTGGAAATTTTGACGCCTGACACCCCTGAGCGCGCCGCGATGATCATGATGAACAGCGCGGCGAGGAACAGCAGCGAAATCTTCGCCGTCTCGTCGATGCCGAGCCACAGTATGAACAGCGGGATCAGCGCCAGCGGCGGAATCGGGCGCATGAACTCGACGATCGGGTCGAGCAGGCCCTTGGCGATCGAACTGAGGCCCATGGCAAAGCCGAGCGGAATGCCGATGATCGCCCCGAAGAAGACCCCGGCCAATACGCGATAGACGCTGATACCGACATGCTCGAACAGCGGCACATTTCGGAACCCCTGATCCATCAGCTTGGTCCAGCGTGCGCCGACCGCTTCGTAGGATGGCCAGTAGATCGGCTTGATCCAGCCGTTCGCCGTGACGACCCACCAGAGCACAAGCAGCGCGACGACGGTAATGATGCTGTAGAGACGACCCGAGTTTACCGCCGTCGCATCACCGAACTTGACGGTCTTCTGCCGGGTAAAGCTGTTATCGGCGATGCCGAGCCACATCATCAGGGCGGAAGGCTGCTTCTCGGTTGCGGCGACGGGGCGTTTGTTCTGTTGGGGGGCATCGGTCATGTGGCGGCTCCTCCCATGATCTCTTCTTCCATTTCCCAGATCATCGAGAGGATCTCTTCGCGCTTTTCGATGAAGTCGGGGCTGGCCTTGATCTCGCGCGGGCTTTCGCTCAGGCCGCGTTCGGCGAAGGGAAGGCGGTATTCGCGGTGGATACGGCCCGGACGGGGCGCCATGACGATCAGGCGCTCGCCGAGAAAGAGAGCCTCCTCGACCGAGTGAGTGATGAGCACGATGGTCTTGCCGGTTTCCTTCCATAGCTGGAGTACCAGTCCCTGCATCTTCTCGCGGGTCAAGGCATCGAGCGCGCCGAGCGGCTCATCCATCAGGATGACGTCGGGGTCGTTGGCCAGACACCGGGCCAGCGCCACACGCTGCTGCATACCGCCCGAAAGCTGATAGACGGGCTTGTC